>Ga0315899_10001755_pt1 | contig 24548 bp, 23 predicted proteins | sample LakEriMetagenome_2_FD_203518 | JGI IMG/M metagenome (GOLD analysis project Ga0315899, IMG submission 203518) | Freshwater fungal communities from buoy surface, Lake Erie, Ohio, United States - Buoy 4 MA112 | ecosystem: Environmental > Aquatic > Freshwater > Lake | place: USA: Lake Erie, Ohio... | reverse complement strand
GAGTGGTGTGGGGCTGAGAGCTTTTGGGGGAAAAGAAAATCCCTCAATGAAGAACCCCAGGTAAACCCTGGTTTTTTATTAGTGGACGATATTGGACTCGAAAAGGCTCAGATTCCCAGGGAATTTGCGTAAAAATTCGACCCGAAGCAAATTCCGAAGCAGTCGGCACGAAACCTCAAATTTGCTCAATCACCGGCAAGTCTCTTCATAGCACCGCCCACTCCAACGACGAATTGGTCGTTCGCATCTCGGATCCTGAGCTGACACGCATTGTCACCCGCCTGGCCAAACGGTGGACACGATACACAAGCACTCAACGAGCCATGATTGCCCAGATTGTCGACGTCGGCACCGGGCCCAAGCGTAGACGTCGGAAGCGATCCGAGGTCGCAGCGACAACGAGTCATCCCAGAAAGCCCAAATAACACCGCACAAGCCGAGGGATTCTTTTTCCCCTGGCAGCCCAGCGAAGCGGTGTCGGTCTGTTACATCGCCAAGCTTTACATCCCCAACAGACAACAAGGGTTTTTATCATGTCAAAGCTAGAACGAATTTTTACCGAGAACGACCGAGCGATGCTGGCGGCGTTTTTCCGAAATGCTGCTGATGCCATTGATCGAGGTCTAGTTAAAGATCCGACCGAACTCGGTATCGTCGCTTGTCACCTCCGAGCTGCGGTAGGTTACGACGAAAAGCAACAGTTTGTTGAAGCATCTTGTGGTGAGTGGATTGACGAACATATATCTGCAGCGTTGCAGCAAGGATCGTTTCAGGATCGCTGGGATTCGATCACCGAGACCCACCCAGAAATCAGCCGCTTGCAAATCGAAAGCGAGGTTGAGTAATCATGGAACTGAGAGATATCCAATTGATGATCGACGCAGCTGGCCTATCGATCGAGGATTCCGAGAAGTTGCACAAGTGGCTTGGCATGAGAGTCAACCAGGCGAATCGAATGCAGCAACAACGCGAGGAGATGAGCCTTATTGAGCTATTGGAGATGTATGTCGGTCGATACGGCATGGTCATGTCAGACTCGACGGTCGAAGCGTATCGCGACGCAATCTTCGTTCTCGAAGAGATGCTTCAACGTACACCAAATCTGAACGATCTGGACGTCGATACCATCGCTCTCTTCATGGCTCGAGTCAAAGGTGAATTGGCATCGGCCAAGGCTCGATCGCTGCGATTGGAAGCCATGCGAGGCCTGGCACGATTCGCAGCTGACCAAGGACTGATCGAGTCGCAACAATCCGAGCCGATTCTATCAACAAAATTTGCCAAAGCGGTGGCGTAAGGTCACATCGTCAACGCTTTGGCATGGGGGGCGGTAGTGGGTGAGAAACCTATCGCCTCTTTTTTTCCTTAAAGCGATCGGTTGTCGCTCGATAGATCGTCGCTGGATCCAGAGACACGGCCTGAAGGCCTGGCACTCAATCCAATTATGTTTTTGAGCACAAAAAACGACTACCAAGGTTAATTCCACATCACAAAGAGCCCCTAAAATCACGTTTAACGCATCCGCCAAGCTGAGCAACAAACGATAGGGGGTAGGGTCTAAATCGACGCGAGAGGCACCGAAACTAACGCCTACGCTTGCAAGTCTGGGTCCCTTCCAGCCTTTGCCTAAATCGATGCGGTCGCATAGGCTCGCGTTTCGTCGAAAGAGTTAGGTTTATGAAAAAACTGTGACATTTTGTCTCACAATTGAGATTTTTTACAAATTTAGAATTGAAAACAGAGATTTTTTACAATTCTCGTTTTTCGAATTTTCGTTTTCGTTGCGAGATTTTTTCGCACGCAAATTTTTTGATTTTCCGATTCGATCGGATCCGGTACGATTTTGTTCTGTGTCGTCGACGGATGATACAAATTTAGGTAGGGGCGACGGTCCCGAATGGTTGCCAGCATTCTGCTTTGCACTCCTTGTGGGCAGAGGGCTGGCAACCAACCTTTGATCACACAAGGAGTCTGTTATGCTCATGCCGAGCGAAGTATCGGTCAGGGAACGCGCTAGCGTATTGGTGAAGCGTTTTTATGCTCATGCGAGAAGATTCGAATCTGCAACTTCTCACATCTCATCCGATTATCTTTTGACAATCGAACATCATTTCGAGGAAGCTGTCAGTCTCGGTTTGCTTCCAGAGTTAGCCGATATTCCCTTTGGTAAGAAGATGGACATCGCGGTCGGTTATCAGACGGAACATTACGTTCGCGACTTCCAAGAGATCCTAGTCGACGTCGATACATCGCCCGATTTGCTGGACGCCAAGACCTACATCCCGGGCGAGTTCAATGCTGAATCTCGCTTCATACCCATCTTCTATGACTATGCTGGACCGGTGTTTGATCCAGATCGCATGGCGTACATTGCAGCGGGTTTCGAAGGAGTAGCAGTAGCCATAGAATCGAGGCTTGAAAACAAACCTAAACCATTCGACAAATCTCTCGAAGATCACTTCCAGAGGTTTCGTAAAAACTGGTCTAAACAGTCTGAATGGATTCAATGTGGAATTGTTCATTACGTAAATCAAAAACCTGATAACGGGAATCGCAGCCGAGAAGAGTCTGCAAAAGAGCTGCATCAAAAGAACTTAGGCACTCTTCCGCCAAGCATGAGTGAGGAAGCACTAACAAAGCAGTTTGGTCGAAAGCTTGGGAATCTCGAAGAGGTCTATCGAAGGCAACGCACGAGCAGTTTTACTTCAAGCCCCGTTGAGTTCTGCGACTTCATGATCCAGTTCTTAGCTTGGAAAGATCAAAAATAGGTAGTGGAAACCAGGGCCAACTCTCCCACCAACTTTCCCACCTAAAGAAAAAAACGAGATTTTTTGATTGCACTCCTTAGCATCTGGTTTACTCAGTAGCAACGAAAACTCTCCCACCTATTTTGCCCCACCAAGATTCCCACCTGTTGCGAAGCATGTAGATTGAACCTGCTTGATCCCTAACATTTGTTGACATCGAAGGCACACCGCCTTAGTCAGCATTTCCAATAAGGGGATCAACAAATGAAGCATCAAATCGTCTCGGAAAAACTCTCCATTGAGCAAACGGCAAAGGTTCTGAACTGTTCGAAAGTCCATGTTCGCAACCTCATCTCTCAAGGGGAGCTTCCGGCAAGCAAGGTCGGTCGTTTAGTTCGGATCGACAGCGCCGACATTGACGCCATGTTCGCAGCGAGTCGAATCGATCGCGGCAACAACGTTGAGCATCTTTGCCAAGGCTAATTGGCCTGGCGTATCTTCCGACTCATCGGTCTCGATGAGTCTCTTTATCTTCTCAGTAAGGATATGAACATGGGCATAGTAATTGCCAATGAGAAAACCATCGGCCGACTTGTTTCCCAGGGTCGAGAGCACCTGGCAGCGATCAAGGAGCAAGGGGTCGAAGCTGGCATCGAATTTTCGAAGGAGCACATGACCTACGCAGATTTGGACCGAGTTGTCGAAGCTGCTGATTTCGACGAAGAGGGGTTCGATTTGTACGTCTTCCTAAGTACCGACGTACCGCCAAGCATCGTCAACATGCTTTATGAACCGACTACACAACTGGTCACACCATTAAAGATCGAAGCTTGGGAACGCGGCGTTGTACGCGGATTCCAGATAGTTCTCGACCAAGTCAATTCGAAGCTCGAATTGACATAACAACACATTTAGGGGCAGGAATCACTTGTCCCACATATCAACCAATTCCGTGAAAGGGAATTCCAATGAAGAAGAATATGAGTCTATCCGAGGCAAGAGCCGACTGGCAGAAAGCAATTCGCGATCAACTGCCAGCTGCGAAGGGGGATCCAATCAGAGCTGCGTCTTTAGCGTCGAAGCTGCATCCAGAACTTCGCGCTGCAGTTGTCCGAGCTGCCAACCCCAAGAAGAAGGTCCAGGATGAGGATCTTGAAGAAGATCTTGATTCGGATGACACCGAGATCGATGACGAAGAACTCGATGAAGATCTTGATGATGATGAGGTGGAACAGCCTGTCACCAAGCGAAAGGCGAAGTCCAAGCGATCCAAATCAGAAGACCCAGAGGAGGAGCTGAAGGCTTTGCAGTCCCTCTGGCAACAGAACATCCGCTCGGAGATGAAGCGATCTAAGTGCGATGCTATTCGTGCCGCTTGCATCGTCGCCAAGAAATATCCAAACGTTCGTCGTAAGCTCGTCGCAGCTGCGAACGTTCGGTAAGTATTCCCTCCCTGGTGCCCAGGACACGCCCAGTTTTTCCAAATCAAAATCTAACTTCCTCAAGGAATTGTCATATGAGTTTATTGTCTCAAACCAGCGTGAAAATCGCGAGCAACATCGCAAATAGCATTACGGAAGCTTCCGAGCGAATTAAACAGGATGCTCGTAAAGAGATTACTGCCGAAATCAAATCCGCCCGTCGGGAGAGTCGCGAAGTCAATTCTGAAAAGATTGCTCGACTGTTGAAAGATTCTGAATGGACGCCAGAACGTCTACAAAACGAGATTGAGATACACTTTTCGTCGCCTGAATGGTCACGAAAAACTGCTCAGATTCCGTTCCTGAAAATGCGTGAACAGCAAGAACTTCAGGAGAGAAACGCTTACAAGGAGCATTGGAAGAAAACAGAAAAGGAGATGGAAGACGAGTATGTTCGTCTTGATCGAAAAGCTCGACAGACGCGATACGAGCTTGAAGACGCTATGGGCGCCCAGAGGATGTTAGAAAGATACCAACCATCTGAAGAGTATAGGTCAGAAAAAGGCGTTTACGATCGCGTCATCGAAAAGAAGAAAGCTCAACTTGCATCTGAGGAATCTGGCAGGAAAGAACTTAATTACATCAAGCAGTCATTGCATCGCAACATGACAATGTCCGGTGGTGGCGAACTATTACCTGCGGACCGAAAAAAGCTTGAAGCAAGGCTTCCTGAAGTAATCGCTGAGCTGCAACGCAACTACCACGAAGGAAGGCTTCTCGATCTGCAACTTGAAGTTCAACGTAGAAACCTTGAGCATGCGCTAGTCGGTCGGGATCTTGAACCGCTGCCCACCGAGCTGCCAAGCGAGCCAACGGTTGCACCTGCTGAAGTGGTAGACGCATCAGATAAGGATTCAGAGGCCAAGAGACTCCAAGCTGAACAGGTCGCTTCCAGGGCTGTGGGATCCATGCCGACTCGCAGGGCCAAGGTCGAAGCGGCAACAGTGGCAGATCTTGAGATTTAGAAGCGAGATCGGCCAATAAAAAAAGGGTCAAGCCGGCATCCCCAACCGACTTGACCCAACGTTTCCAAGTTGCTTCAAGCGACTTGTTAGTTCTCATGCACAATGAATTATCGCGATGGAATGCATTAAGTCAAACATAACTATTGATCTTGCCGATTCGGCAATTGAAAACATTCAGGGTGGAAGTGAAACGGAACAGAACTCGTCAGGAATGACGGAACAGGCTTCCACCCTGAATTCTAATTCAATAAAACAGATAAGTGCACCTAAGTATTCCGACAGTCCGCTGAAACGTGAAGAAATCGCGTCGGATGGTTACTGCGTCCACAAGCCTGTGAAACTGGATATCAAGCCAGAAGTTCCTCACAAACTTCAGTTGCAATTTTTGTCCAGAAAGCCCCCATTAAAACCGGAAGCGTTTGAACTGGCTGGCATAAAGTACGCAACCTGGTATCCAAGGGGACTTAGGTCTTCTTGGGGAGTCTTTGGGCTGCCAATTTACGGTCATCGCAATTTGTCTCTCTGCAACTGGAACATCTTTCCAGTAACAGGTTCGAAGCATCCAGCGACGTTTGACAAGAGTAAACGCAAGATGGGGAATCCAGTCTCGGGTAAGGTAGTCTACTCGAAAGTTTCGCAAGATTCCCCATACGATCGAAACGGCGTTTTTTTAACACTCGAAGACCGCGAACTGCTTACTGCTGGCAAGCTCACTCCAAATCTGATTTGCATTAAGGTTGAAGGCGCTAGTGATTTTCTTGCCAGTGTCACCGAGGCGACTCCAAGAAACGGAAAGCGTTTCTTGATATGGTCTAACTCTGATGGAGCCACATCAGACAGAAAGGTGTCCCCCTGGTTCATTCCGATGCTTGAAGCACTCAAGCCAGAAGAGTGTTGGGTCGTTCACGATGCAGATTCCGCTGGACAAGTTGGGGCCGGCCGGTGGTGTCGAAAGCTCTCGGATATTGCTCCCACTCGCAACGTCTTACTTCCATTTGAGATCGTTGAAAAAAAGGGCAAGGACTTACGAGACTTCTACGTCGAAGGCGGTACTTTTGAAAAGCTTGTTGCGATCGCAGAAGGGAGTGAACTTTTTGACGCAAAAAAGTATGACGAAGAGATTCGAAACAGTCGCGTCATTCGCAACTTCAAGCTGGAAAGAGTTAAAGATGCCAATGGTGTCGAGGAAGTCAAAGAGGTGGCTGAATCTTTGCCAAAGATCGTCCAAACAATTATCAAGCTCAATCAAGGTTTCCCCAAGAGAAACGCTGGCGAACTGTTCACGATTGACGCTGGAAACTATAGGTCATTTCGCAAGCACTCTCAATTATTCGGGTGGATCCGTGAACGCTTTAATGTCACTTGGAAAACCGGTCCTAGTTTCGTTTCTCGAGATGAGTTTTTTGATTCTCTATGTCACTCCAGCGCTCTCGAATCATTTGACAGCGTGGAGCTTTATCCACATTTCCCAGCTATGCCGAGGACTTACTATGTCCATCAAGAGATCAAGGAAGGATCCGGAGAGCACTTAGAAAAGTTTTTAGACTACTTCTCACCAGCGACCCCCATGGATAGAGAACTGTTGCGAGCTGCGATCGCTACAACGTTCTGGGGAGGTCCGTTAGGTCACCGACCTGGATTCCATTTCGGCTCGTTGCAAGGTCAGGGAAGTGGGAAAACGACCGCTGTAAATTTGATCACTAAGCTGACTGGCGGATCGATCGATTTTGACCAAACAGCCAAGCGTGATGAGATCATGAAGCGACTTCTGAATGGTGATTCCAGTTGTCGCTCGATCTTGCTCGACAACATCAAAACCAATTTGTTTTCGTCGGCTACTATCGAAGCACTTATGACGTCGACAAGCTTGTCAGGTCATCGGATGTATTTTGGCAACTGCGATCGTCCAAACAGATACGTTCTGTTCGTCACATTCAATTCAGCGACTTTTAGTCGCGACATGGCGCAGAGGTTGGTGTCGATCACGCTAAAGCAACCAGAGAGAAAACCAAACTGGATAAACGAGGTTCAATCGTTTATTGAGAATCACCACTGGGATGTGATTGCCGATGTGAAGAGATTCTTCTCGTTACCAACAAAGGAGTTTCCCCTTTATAGCCGACATGCGATCTGGCAAAAGGAGATCCTTAGTCGACTTGAAGATCCAACCACTGTTGCCGAGCTTCTTGCATTCCGCGAACAAATCAATGATGGCGATGCCGAGTCAGCTAACACGATTCAAGCGACGGTCGACAGTTGGCTCGAGAGCTACGAATACAAGCCGCCCTATCGAGTCATTGTCCAACTCGACACTCTGGCCGAAATGGTCTCCCAGGCTCAAGGAGAGCGATTCAACGGTCGTTCCGCTGCCCAGCTGTGCGATCGCTTGATTGGATGCGGACTGCTTACACGTCTCCAAAGAAACCCGTCTCGGAAGCATGGCAGGTCCTTCCTTGCCATTTCTGAAAACAGCGACTCTGCAGAAACCTGCAAAGATCTTGATTTGAAAATTGAAAAACGAAAAACAGAACAAGTTTTGGAATTGGAAAAATTGAAAACGGAGGCGAGAAGAAATGCTTAGCGTCCCCCATTTCCTGTCCAGCGTCCCCTTTTCGTGGCTTTCCGTCCCCCCTGCGTCCCCCGTTTTCCTTCCAAATCCTTCTATTTCCTTATCTTTCTTCCTTCTTTTTCTTTTAGGGGACGAAGGGGACGAAAGAAATAAGAAAGTAGATAGAAGAGATTTAATAGGCGGTAAATCAGTAGAGAGAGTAGGGAGAATAAACCTACGGACCGGTTACATAGAGAAAGTAGCGCACCCTGCGTCCCCCGACGTCAAAAAATGCGTTTTAACCAATGTTTTCATTGGTGGAATGGGGGGACGCAGAGGACGAAGAATGCGAAATGGGGGACGGAAGCCTTTCCGGTCCAGATCTCAAATTTCATTTTTCGTTTTTCAAATTTGCAATTTCGATTTTCTGAAATTCGATTTTTCAAAATTCTTGTGCGACTCGAATCGAGTTTGTTCATCCACAACCGCCCCCCCAAGTTGCGTTTCAAGCAGTGAATGTGTCGCTGCTAGTTCTCCAATTCCCATTCGTAAGGTTTTTTCCAATGACCATTCACAAAGTTAGGACCGAAACGTCTAACGTCTACCAGGGCCAACCATTCTCATCCGTTCGCGATTCAATGCTGACGGATGAGGCCTGCCCCTATCCGCGAATCGTCGCGCCGAGTGGTGACGTGTTGTTCGTGGATCGCGACGGACTCTTGACCGGCAAGAAACTCATTCGCGAAGCACCGGACGCCAGTGTCGTGGCGAGCTTGGCCGATACGTTGCAAGTTGTGCCGCGGATCCAGAGGCCTTGGATTTCGTCGTATCGACTCAAGCACGATCTGACACGATCCAGATTGTTTGATTACATCAGCAATGGTTCGATGATCGCGGCCGCGTTCGCTGCTGGTCTCACGGTAAATCCGGTATGGGGCTCGGTAAACTGCAATCTGAACGTTTCCCGTAAGTGGCACCGAGCATTCTTGGAGCGGATCGACGGCCGGCAACCAGTGCACCCATGTGCTGGCGACTTCGTCGTCGATGCGAACGACCTCCGAGGCCGATACCCTTTCATCCTGGATGGGAAACGGAAGATCTACTTCGACTCGGAGGGGCTATTCACTGAACAACGTTTTATCGGCCCCCCACCGGATTTCCTGATCGCACACAAGGTCCGAAAAGTTCTCGAGGCGATGCCGCGATCTGAACAGATTAGTGCACCTATTTCTCATGTCCACCGACTTGTTAACGCTACAATTGACGCAGCAACAATAGGCGACTGTATCTCTGCCACGATCGCACTGGATATCCCGTACATGATCGTCGACGGTCAGCTGCTGATCGCGATCGCAACAAAATAAACATCCCCCACTGAAGGAGTCAAACAAATGTCGGAAAGCATGGAATTTGTGATTCGCGCTCGCGATGAAGCGACAAAGATCCTAAATCAATTCAATGAGTCGACCAAGCAACTTGGTGACTCGATGGATTCAGTCAATAAGAAATCAAGCTCACTGCAGTTGTCACTGGGTGGAGTAACTGGGGCTCTCGCTGCCCTGGCCGGAGCTTATGCAGCTGTCAAAGCCGGTGAATCAATGTTCACCTACTTGAATGAATCTGCCGACAAGTTTCTCAAGCTGGAAATGGAAAAACGGCTCAATGACACGCTAAAGGGTAGTGCGCGTCAAATCGAACTGGCAACCAACATTGATGAAGGTCAGATCCGCCAAGTAATGCGATCCGCCCAGGAGTCATTCGATCCATCTCAGATTGACGAAGTTACACGAGCTACTGTAGGCCTCTCTTATGCCTTAGAAATCCCACTTTCGGAAGCGTTTCAAAAGGTGCGGGCCGCAACCGAAGGTTCTTTCGGGGCTCTTGAGTATCTTATCCCCGGAATGCGGGATCTTACTTCCGAATCGGATAAGCTTGCCGCTGTTTCAGCATTCGCTAGTCAGGGTATAGAAGGCCAGACGCAAAAGGCGAATAGTGCGCTTGATATTTTTGCTAGGTTGTCGGTCGAAGCTGAGAATCTTTCGACAACTATTGGCCAAATGGTGGCACCTTTCAAGCAGTTGGCACTGGAAGGCCTGGTAGTTGTTGTCGAGGTCATCAATCAAGCTTTAATACCCGCGATCGATGATTTCCGAACCTACTTTGCAGAAATGTCAGTAGACGTTGAAAACAACTCTAAGCAGATGGCTGAAGGAATCGTCGGATCTTTTACTTTCGTCGAGACTACATTGCACCGACTGACAGACGTTCTCGATCTTGTGTCATCAAGTTTCTTGCTTTCATTCATTCGCATCGAATCGATAGTTCAGCATACGTTCGCCGAGGTCATTCCCGCCTACACCATTTGGTTTGCGAGACAATTCGTCAACATTCTTCAAGACATGGTGATTTCGGCTGCATATGTTTGGAGTAACTTCAATCAGAATATTGCCAACGCATTTAAGCTGACGATTGATTACATCATGGGTGGATGGAAGGATCAGGGCTTTGATCAGTTCGTTTGGGAAATGGGCAACACGATGGGTGAGAATCTCTTTCGGGGATTTGAGTCTGCAACCGAAGCCCTTCCGGAAGTTGGTGAGAGAGCTGTTTCCGAGCTAGAAAAAGCAACAGAAGCAATGATGAATGATTACGCCTGGGGCATCACAAGTGAATTCGATGAGAAGTTCCAAAGACGAATGGATGCGGTAACGGACCGAATGAGGTATAGGACGAACCCGATTGAAACGAAGGTCAATCTTATGCTGAAACAAACAGAGGATCTCAACCTTCAAGATCAACAGATTAAAGCTCTTGGGGCTTTTGAGTCTCGGATTATGGTCCGTGGCGATACTGTTGAGTCACCAGAACGGAAAATTGCTGACTATGCAAAACACATAGCTGATCAAATGGACAAGTTGGTCAAGCTTGCTGAAAACCCATTACCTCCAAGGTCTGCTGAGGACCGAGCTGTCGCAATCGTACCCGTAGGAAGCTGGACCTATCCATGAGCCCAGATCGATTTGAAACTAGCGTTAGTGTAGTCATTAAGTGTTTGCGTTTACTAATTCTCAACGGCTATCCGCATTTAAAAGATGAACGTCAAAACCTGCTTAATGAATTTGTTGGCATCATGGACGAATTTGAGGCAACGGATCCTGAGGGAAAAACAAAAGAGCAATGTCAAGAAATCATGGAGCGAATGCCAGACATTAAGCGACGAGCTGAGGCATCGATTCAAAAAATTAGGAACTACGTTTCAAGTCACAAACAAGAACTAAACAACATCAAAACATAAAAATGAAAAACTTAAATCTTATTGATATTGCCGAGAACGTTAAAATTATTGACGAACTAGTCCAGATATTTATTGATGCGAGGCTGGCATCGTTCCCACAAGTCACACAAAGCCGGACTTTGAAATATGACCACACTGAGTCACCAGAGATACAAGCGGCCGAATTTGATCGTGTAAAGATTCTTCTCACGCGATCGCTACTAATCCGAATCCAGCAAATTCAGGACGAAGAGAACAGGCGAAACGCTTACCATCCTGCAACTTACTAACACATCGTTACACCGAATTACAAGAAAGGAATCAAGATGGCTGTACAACCCGCGTTACTGATGTGGAGCCGAGCTGGATCTAGTGCCGACTCCCAGGACAACTTCCGGCGAATTGATGTAATGTTCACCGAGTCATACCAAATATTGCATGACGTCGGAACTAAGGAGCTTGATAAGTATTTTGCTCCCGGACTTCCAGAAGTTGGGGCCGTTTATCCTGGCACCAATTTTGTATTGGCTGGCCGGGCTCGAATGGATCAAGTTTCGCCAATTATGACCATTGCAACCGTTGAATATCGGGGCGAGGTCGCACCAGGCCGGAACGTCAACAACCCATTGACAACCCCACCAACAGTTGATTGGAGAGGTCAGTTGGCAGAACAGGAAATTGACGAAGACATTCACGGAAAGCGAATTCAAACAAAAGCCGGTGAACGAATCCGAGGAGTTAAAGCAGAGTTTCCAGATATTGTTTTGACAGTCAGAAGGAACTTTGCTAACTGGAATTCCTACACTCAAGCCGCGTATCTGAGAGCAGTAAATTCAACACCCTTTGCCGGTTGGCCTGCTGGCACCGGTCGCGTGGCCATGCTTGAAGCGCAAAGCGTAGCCGGTAATGCCTATGGTGGTTCTGGTTACTGGCGAGGTACGCTACAGGTCAAGTTTCGAATTCCTTATCGAACAACCCCTGACAAGGCATGGTTTGCTCGTGTTTTTCATCAAGGTTTTTATTGTAAGAAGCGATTACCAGGTCCTCCAACATCTGGCGGTGTCGTTCCGTTTTCAATCGTACCATGTGGGGATGGACATAAAGCACAAGTCGCAACCCCACAAGCTTTAGACGTAGATGGCTTTCAAGTGGAAAACAACGATGAAATCAAACACAACTGGCTTGAGTTTGAACGATACATTCCGATGAATTTTTACACTCTCGGATTCTTGTAATCACTTCTTTCCCCTGGAAGCAAATAACGACAGCTGACTCCATCAAAACTAAAATCCATTAGGACTATATCATGACTACATCCCGCATATCAAAGCTTCATCAAAGCCAAGCATCAATGCCGAGCTACTTAAACATGCTAGGCCCCTACTCGATGCATGAACCATCGTTTCGGATCCTGGAACAGCAATTCCATTCCTTCGACCTGAATAGGATCGCGTCGGAGCTGTCACCGGAAAAGAAACGCGATGCCGCGAATTCGGATCGGTACTATTCGACCATCGTCGATGGTGTCGCGCTCATCACAATTAGCGGCATGATCACAAAGTACCCAACATGGTTTCCGACTTGTCCCTCAAGTGTGATTCGGTCGATTCTCAACACTGCGTTAGAGGATCCGAGGGTTTTTGGATGCCTTCTGCGGATCAACTCCCCTGGCGGCCAAGTCTCTGGAACTCGTGAACTTGCCAACGACGTCAAGAAGTTTGGACAATCGAAGGCAATAGTTGCTTACGTTGACGATTTATGTTGTTCGGCCGCTTATTGGATCGCATCACAAGCCGATTACATCGTCTCAAATGCAACTGGCTTTACTGGAAGCATCGGGACTTATTGCATAATGTCGGACTACTCCCAGGCGATGGAACAAGCTGGCGTGAAAGTGCACGTCATTCGTGCCGGAGAGTACAAAGGATCTGGGGAGTTCGGAACTAAGATTCTCGACTCGCATTTGATGGAGTTGCAACGCCAGGTTGATGGACTGAACGCTTTCTTTCTTGAAGCAGTCTCCCAGGGTCGGAATCTAAGCGGGGTCGCACTTGAGCAGGTTACTGATGGCCGAGCACACTTGGCAGCTGATGCGAAAAGCCTTGGCTTGATCGATGAAGTTCGCGATTTTGAGAATTACTTCGAAGCATTTTACGACAGTGTTCTCCAATCACCGTTTTATGCGGCGTCTCCTCATCGATTTGTTGAACGAGCCGATGCGTTTCGAATCTCCAAGTATTCGGATAATGAATTTGTTGACGATTGCGTATCCAAAAAGCTTACTGTTGATGAGTGCCAAAAAGCATGGAATCAGAAGCAATCGAAACCGACGTCGACACAAAAGTATGTCCCTTGAAACGATCTCGTTAAAGGCTAACACGCGAACCGATTCGTCTACCATCATTTAACGAGAACCATGGTCATCAGAGTTACACCAGCTGAGCAAAACGAGATCCAAGGACTATTCCCAGCCGCTTATCATGCTTCTGGCCTGGCGGTGTCGGCACATCTCTATGGTGTCCGAGGAGTTATCGCGTTCATTACGGAAAAACCAAGTGGTAGGTACACGGCCGATATGACTGGTCGCGATTTGTGGCGAATGTCGCCTGATCGCTACAGATCGCACTCGGTGTCCGGATGGGTGGCTGAGCAAATGCTTTATTCGATTCAGCACAAAGAGTATTTACACCCCAAGGACCTGATTTGTTCATTCACTTGTCCGAAGCCAAATTTCCTATCGAAAAGCGAGTTGGAATGGACGATCGCGGCCAAGCATAGCATCGTCGATAAAGCGTTAAGACGCAGTTTTGCGTTGCTTACGTCTAATTGGAGCTATATCGCTGCAACTGCGCTACATCTGGCAAAAATGGAATTTTTATCTGAAGAACTGCTTGCACAACTGCGAGCCTAAATGTTAAGGTGGTTGGCGTGAGGCTAGGAAATTCGAAGCCGAACGTTGCCACCTATAGCAACTGCCTCACGTTTTTTTCTATAGGTAAGCTTTATAGGGAGCTTAAATTATGGCTTGTATTGTTCAGCCAAAAAGTCAGCCGAAACATCGCTGGATTCAATTCACGGACCAGGACAAGAAACGCCAGACGATACGACTTGGCATCTGTACCAAAGAGATCGCTTCTGAGCATAAGACCTTGGTCGAAGATCTTCTTTCGGCAAAGCTCTCTGGTTTTTCTATGGCGCCAAGAGTGGCCGAAAAGGTCGCGAATCTCGAACCTGTTTACCGAGCCAAGTACATCAAGGTCGGTTTGCTCCCATCCGACGGTTATGTCGTTCGAACCAAAAAAGAATTGAAGCTCGGTAAGTTTCTTGAGAACTACTTCAAAGCTCGATCCTCCGATCTGAAGAAATCCTCCCAGGTGGCAATGGGGCACACAAAGAACCGACTCATTGAGTTTTTTGGAGAGAACAGGGCAGTGAACTCGATCACCGCCAACGATGCCAGAGAGTTTCGGGTATGGCTGGCAAGTGCCAACAAACGAGATAAAGACGATGATGGCAAAGCCAAGCCGTTATCGGCCAACACGATTCGACGTCGGACCGGATTCTGCAAGCAGATCTTCAGCCAAGCGGTTACCGATGGGATCATTCAACGCAACCCGTTCGCAGGCATGGCTGCAAGTGTACGAAGCAACAAAGAGCGAACACACTACGTCCCCCTTCCAACGATCAACCGAGTTCTCAAATTCGCACCAAACGCGAAATGGAAAGCCATGATAGTGCTTGCTCGTGTTGCCGCTCTCCGAGTGCCCAGCGAGCTTGCAGGGCTCAAGTGGGAGCACATCCGTTTTGAGGAAAAGCGAATTTTGATCGTTGACTCATCCAAGAACCAACGACATGCGAACCGACAGCTGCGGAAGATACCGATGATGCCGATTCTTGAGGAGCATCTGGCGGCGTGGCGGAATGAGTGCGAACCAGGGGATGAGGTTTTCCCAGGACTGTCAGGTGAAACGAACCTCCGAACGACTCTACAGAAGATTCTCGTGAAGGCTGGCGTCTCTCAGTGGCCTAAGTTGTGGCAGAACCTTAGGGCTAGCGGTTGTACCGATTTTGCCCGCACACTTCAGCCACACGTTGCGGCCGCGATCTGTGGTCACACGGTCCAGATTGCCCAAGAGCATTACTGGCAAGTTGCCGATACCGATCTGGATTCCGTAATCACGCAAGCAATCACCATGCAACCAGAAAGGCTAGAACCTGTGGAATCTGCACCCGAAGCAAAATCCGAAGCACAACCGAGTGATATTGAGGTAAACAGCGTATCAACTGAGATCGACGGACACGAAAAAACCCTGGAAAACGTTGATTTTCCAGGGTTTTCAGATAGTCAAGGTGGACGATATTGGACTCGAACCAACGACCCCCACGATGTCAACGTGGTGCTCTAACCAACTGAGCTAACCGTCCAGGTTCGCGAGATTTTCCAACTTGAACCCTTTATGTCAAGTTCAAGTCTCAAAATTCAAAACAACCCAACCAATTCACCGCCTAAATCGCCTTGGTGATCGTTCCCAAATAAAATGGCTCTTGTCCCAAATACTCCGTACCGTCATTCATGTAAAAGCGTGCCCGAACACACCACGATATTTTAACTATCCTACCCTCGTACGATAACGGCGACTCCGGCAACGGTACCTTGAGCGTCTGTGGTACCGACCAGTTGATCGCTCCCAAAGAATTGCCCGTTAATCGCTGGAAGAAATGAACCCCCATGTCCTCCGTCCCCTTGCCCTCCGTCAACCACAATACCGATACCTCAACAGCCGATATCGCCGTAGAGTCAATATTCTCTACCGTGTACTCAAGCTCCAAAATATCGTTGGGCATGTACGCTGGTTGCAAACCCAACAATCGAATCATGACTTTGCCTCGACATACGTCTGCACTTCTTGTGGATACACCACTACGGGGAAATTTCGGCAGTACGATGGCCATCGATTCGCTTCTCCTTCAACTATGAACTTCCAATGTATTGCGTTGTGAAGACTCTGAAAGGAGTGCATCGCATCTACCGGTATGTGCACCTCACCCTCAAGCTCCAACGGCCGGCCCCAATCAATCCTCGTTCTACCCTGATTGAGAACCGGTTGCTCCTGGACGATCGCTCTCTCTGTTCGAACGTCTGTGCCAAAATGATAGGTGCTTTCCTCCTCACATACTAGCCTCAAAGAAAGTTTCTTTAGGACCAGCTTGCCATACTGCACTAACACCACCCGATACGTCTTGCCAGGCACTAAAGGCAAATCCTCGATCTCAACTGTTGTGGATCCAATCCCAATCGCCTGGACATACGACTTCACAAAAATCTTGGATACGCGAAATCCAATAAAGCCTCCCAAACCTATCAATCCTAAAAGGACATATGGGATCTGACCGTCCGCCATACGCCGGATCGCAACGACCATAAAAATTGCTAGCATCGCATTCCAAGCCATCGCTAACATACCGACCGCAATCAGCGAAAACCTTTCCGTAGCAAACCCTGGAAGCCGATACGCGAGCTTGGCTCCAGGACTGTCATTGAACGATTCCAAAGACGGAATCATTGGGGGAGGGGATTTTTTGGTTCGCCCCTTTGGCTTGGGAAGCAGGCCGCTTTTAGCAATAGCTTCTCGGTGCTCGTCGCTCATCGCAACCTTGATCACGCCATACCAAAAACCGACCGCTCCTAGGATCACCAAAGTCGAGGAAACCCCAACCAGCAGCCAGAATCCGCCCCCTACTTGAAACCAATTGACAAAGGTCGATAGCCCGAGAACCCCAACAATAAAGCAGGCAGCAAAGAACGATGCCTCGCCGAGGGATCCTATGATCCACCAGCCAGTCATCCGGCCCCCTTTTTTCTTGCCCCATAGTCGTAGTCGCAGCTTCATAGCCAGCAGTTTATTCCGATCCTCACAATCGCTACAGACCAAAAAGTTTGACTGGCACCACGATAATTCGGTTAAAGTCCCTAAATCAGTGACCTTTCCACGCGGTTTGGAAGTCACAATCGCAATCTACCGCCCTCCCCGAACTTGTTTTTTGCCATGAACGACCTGCTTTCCTCAATCCTACAAGGCATCGTCGAGGGGCTTACCGAGTTCCTGCCCGTAAGCTCTACCGCCCACATTCTCCTGGTTCAAGACCTGCTTGGCACGGACCGCGAATCTCCGTTTTGGAAGATGTTTGCCGTCGTTATCCAACTCGGGGCCATCCTTTCTGTGGTCCTGTTCTTCCGCGGCAGACTGCTCGGATTTGTTCACTCCTTTTGGCTCGCCTGGAAACAACCGAAAACGGCGGGGAATTCCAAACATGCTGTCGTGGGTGCTGCGAACGACAACACCGTCCTATCACCGAACGATTCTCCAAGATCCATCGACTGGAAAAGGCACCCCCTCGTTCTAGTGCTCCTTAGCTTTGTCGTGACCGCACTCCCCTGCTTAGTCATCGACAAAATGATCGGCGAAAACATGGAGAGTTCGCTGGTGATCGCCGTTTCGCTAATCATCGGTGCCATTGTTATGCTTGTGGTCGACTATGGTTTCGGAAAAAATCCGACGACTCATTCGATGGAAGAGGTATCTCCCAAGCAAGCAATCGCGATCGGTCTCTTTCAGATTCTAGCCGCCGCGTTTCCGGGTACCAGTCGATCGATGTCCACCATCATCGGTGGTCAACTATTCGGACTCTCGCGGACTGTTGCTCTAGAATTCAGCTTCTTTTTGGCAATCCCTGTTATGACTGCCGCGGCTGGGTTTAAGCTGGTACAGTTCGTTCTCAAACATGATCTGCCAACACTTAGCGAATGGGGTAATTTAGCCGCGGGTTTTGTCGTGAGTTTTCTTGTAGCCTATGCGGTGATCGCTTGGTTCATGTCATGGGTGCGGCAGCATGGCTTCATCCCTTTTGCCATCTATCGATTCGTTCTCGGCCTCTTTCTCCTATGGACAATCTACGGCTAAACAACCGTCAGTTCGTACCGCACGGCACGCGAACGACGATTGGCTGTACAACAGGAATGCCGTTCCTGGAAAAGTTTCTCAATCTCTGAATCATGCTCCCCGTTAATTCGTGACCATGACTTAGCAATATCGCCCCACTGGTTGTCATTACATCCGTTTCCAGAATCATTCCATCGAGCAGTGAATCCAAATCCAATGATTTTATAGTATGCGGCCCTAGAACCATCGAAGCAAATATCTCTAACGCTTGCGGATGGTATACAGACGTACTTTCGCGCAGCTGACTAATAGCCTCGGCGGGTGTGCGATTCCCCAAGACGATGTCGTACTCGCTCAACATCCTAAGCAGCTTGGCGCCCATCTCAACCTCGGCGGTTTCTTTTGGCCCGGGCTTTGAGTATTGGCTACCGATCATCGCAGCGATGGTCTCTAACTTTGGAATCTTGCTGACCATCGAGCTACTCAAGGCGGCTTGGGTCTTTAATTCGTGCTGCATGTCCTCTAACGATTCGAGTCGCAGTCCTCTCTGCTTGGACATGTCGCCAATACTCCCCAATTGGGATAACATGGCTGCGATTTCATATTGCCATAGGTTCGGTAGTGATAACGATGCCCCCAGCCGTTTGATCCATTGCCGCATTCGACCTCCTCTGCCAAAAGAGACAGGGTTCGCAATCGATAGGAGCTCATTTACCATGGCAACACATCCGGCCAAGGTTTTGGAAAGAAGTTCTTTTTCCGCTATGGCGATTTGGTAATGATGCAATCCTTCGTCTAACGCAGCGGTAAAGGTCTCAAACGGACACGGCTTGTTTAAAAAGCGAAACACCTCTCCCGAATTGACTGCAGCCACGGCCGTGCTCTGATCTACATTTCCTGTCAACATGATTCTGACCGTGTCGGGAGCCAGTCTACGGGCTTCACTCAACACCTGCATACCGTCCACCTCAGGCATTTGCATATCACTGACCACCACGGCGAATGGCTCGTTGCTTTTGAGCATATCGATAGCCGCTTGCCCACCGGGAGCGGTAACTAAATCATAACGCCCCCGCAAATTTCTTTGAAACGCCTGCAGTAGATTGACTTCATCATCAACCAGCAGCACTCGACGTGACGGACTCATGTTTTTGGTTCCCGATGACCTATTTTATTCGGGGCTGATACGTTCATAGGTAACACGATATGAAATGTTGTCCCTTCACCCTCTTTGGTATCGAAGTAGAGTTGCCCTTTATGAAGCTCGACGACAACGTTGTAAGCGATCGCTAACCCCTGTCCCGTTCCTTTTCCCACTCCCTTTGTAGTAAAGAAAGGATCGAACACACGATTTCTGATCGACTCGGGTATACCTGTCCCGGTATCGGATAAGTCGACATAGATGTGGGACTCATCCTGACGAGTGGTAACGGTCAATTGACCTAAGGCATCTCCTCCTTTTGCTTGAATCGCGTGAGCCCCATTCACTAGAATATTGAGAAACGCTTGATTCAGCTCGGCGGGTAAGCAATAGATCTTTGGGAGATCGCTCGCAAAATTGGTTTGTACCTTGGCACAATACTTCCACTCGTTTCTTGAAACGGTGATCGTGCTTTCCAAAGCACTATTGAGATCGATTTGTTGCAGCTCTTTGGAACCCGGGTGCGAAAATACTTTCATGGCCCTTACAATTCTCGCGACGTTATCAGCTCCCTCGAGTGTCTGATCGATGGCTCGCGGTATTTCTTCTCGCAGAAAATGAAGATCGCTCGACTGATAAAGTTCTAGAAAATCATCCGACTGAAGCAAAGCGGATTGTAACGATACGGTGTCACCTGCAGTGGCCTGCAGCATGAGATCCAATTTTTCGAAGACATTTTCGATGGTGATAAACGACTCTTTTAAAAAGCGGGTGTTATCACCAACAAATTGAATGGGTGTATTCAACTCGTGAGCGATTCCGGCCGCAAGCTGCCCGACTGATTCCAGTTTCTGAGCCTGTGCTAACTGGGCTTCCAGAATTCGTCTGCGTGATAAATCCCGCACGATGCCGCTATACCATCGTTGGTTCCCGTGCGAGAACTGGCCCAGGACTAATTCAATTGGAATCGTGCTGCCATCGGGTTTCTTGCCGTCGGTTTCCACCGATCTACCCATGGCGTCTTGGACGCGTCTTACCAAACAATTCTCGTTTTCAGAATCACAACGCAAAAAGTCGACAAACAAGTTTTGAATCGTCCACGAGGCCAGATCGCTCGAGGGTGATCTGATAGAAATCCCGAAGATATTCTCAGCCGCCTTGTTCATCGATTCGATTTGGCCGCTATCGTCAAAGATGATAATGCCTTCTGCCGCGGAATCGAAGACAGCTTTAGCTCGCTGAACTTCATGCTCAAGCGCGTCGGCGTACTCTCGCAACCTTAGGTTGGTGTGTTGCAACTGCGACGAGATCTCCGACGCACGAGACTCTGCATCGGCCGCCCGATTCTCTGCTTGGATACGAGCCGACCGCTCTTGTGTCAGCATTTCCCGGAGATCTTCAACAATCGTCGAACAAACGCCCGAATTATTCATGGCTTTCACCGTTAGCAAGCAGTTTCCAAAAGCGGACTCGTTGCCCGTAACCCATTTAAATGCTGGGTTAAAAACAATAAGTAGCCCGGTATTTCTTCCGATGGAACCTACAAACCTAGTAAGTTTAAGCCGACTTTGATGGTCGTAATACTTATGCCACCGTATTGGAAAACAGTCACTAACCGAGTTGGCAATGCCTATTACTTCTTCGTTAGCGTGGTCAAATACTCGACAATATCCACCAATCCTTGTTCAGAAATGAGTTCGTGCAAGTTTTCCGGCATGAGCGATTTCTCTTGCTTTCTGAGTTCGTCGATATCGGTTTTTGCAAATGTGTATTCGATCCCCTTCGCGTCGCGCAGCGTTATCGATTGTTCTGTATTGGAGACCATCAAGCCGACGACGACCTCGTCATCATCGGTTCGCACCGCGAATGATTCATAATTATGACTGATTCCAGCGCTGGGAGAAACGATGGAAACCAACATGGCTTCTTTGGTTAACTTACTGCCAATTTCCGTCAAACTCGGTCCAACATTCTTGCCCTCCGCGCCAACCATATGGCACTGTGAACAGGTGGCGACACCAAAGTACAACTTCTTGCCCTCTTCGACGTTTCCTCTTCTCGCAACAAGCTGCTGCACCGGCGGCAACTCTCGTGCGTTCGCGGAATTAATGGGAAACAACTCCTTGGCTGCATTTCGCACTTGCTCATTTTCTGAAGCCCGGAGAGTTGGGCCGAGGAGCGTTTTGGCTTCCTCGGGGATTTTCCCATCTTTGGCCAATTGCAACAGTTTGGGATGATACGATGCGTTTCGAGCCAAGGACACCACGGCTTCGGAGCGAACAAATTTATTCGCATTAGCATTTTGGAGTAGATCCTCCTGCAGTTGCAAAAATTCGCGTTTATTGCTTAGTGAAGCGATCCTGGCCAGGGTAAACGTCGACTCGGTAGGTGCCGCGTCGCATAACTTGCTCTTCAGCGAATCTAAACCATCTTGCTGAGCGACTAGTTCAACCGCTTGAACCGCTTGTGTCGACATGCCCCAACCGACCGCTTGAGCTAGCAACTGCTCCGACAACCCCTTTAGTTTTAGTTTACGGATGATCTCAATTTTCTTTGGGTCATCACCTAACGAGGCGACGTAGCGAAGGGCGGTTTGCTTAAGGTCTGCGTCGGCGTTTACATCGACATCGGGTAATCGCATAAGTGCTTCGACGACAATCCGATCCTTGACGGATGGTTTATCCGTTAAATCAAAGGACATTGCCCCAGGCGCAGCTCCCAGCAACATGCAAATTGGCAAACCGAAGAGCAAAAAATATTTCGCGGAAAAGGTGTATCTCATGAGGAATTATTTTGGTCACGCTGTAGAAGGATTTTTGGATTCAAAAACGGAGCAGCGAACATAGGATACGCTGCAACCTTCGCATTTGGTTAAGGAGCTGGATTCAAGAGGCTCTTCAAGGCTGCGTCTCTCGTGTTGCGATCTTGGAAATCCAAAGCTCTAAAAATCGCAGGGACCGACTCTTCTTTTACGTCCTCTTTCTTTAACAACGCCGCTTGCATACTGGCCGCTCGACTACCTCGCGATCGCCAGACGATACCATCATGCGCAGCTCGATTTGCGAGTGGTTTATCTTTGAGAAGTCCGAGACACTCATCCCATCGATCGGTAGCTGCGATTCCTAAACTCTCGAGATACCATCGATCCTGACCGTCATATCGCTTGGCCATTTCCATCCAAAACCTCGGCATATCTGATGAGGAATCTTCTCGAAGAGCAATGCAACCTTCTCTAAGAACGCTCATTTCCTTGTCTGCTACCACTTGACTCATATAAGAGTTAGTGGCGAGCTTGGCTTGGCGAGCGATGCGTATTCCTGCACAACGAACATTCTCATCGGCGTCGCCCAAGGCGATCCTAACGACATCGGCAGCAGGGGATATCTTGGCTAAAACCCAAAGGGCACGAGCTCGCATACGAGGGTTCTCGTGTTTAGCGAGCTTCTCAAGGGAGGGCTTTGCGGGACTACCCATTTGGGTCAGTGCCTTGAATGCCAAATAACGAACCGATTGATTGGGATTCATTAACGCCTTGGTAGCTCCCTCGGCCGTAGACAGATCGAATTTAGGAACGGTGTACTTGGTATTGGGTGGCGCCAATCGGAATAGTCGGCCACGATTCATGTCTTCCATGTGGTGGCCTCCCACTCCTGGATCGTACCAATCGGAGACAAAGACAGAGCCGTCTGGAGCAGTACAACAATCGGCTGGTCGGAACCATCGATCTTTATTTCCGACCAGAAGATTTTCGATAGTTGCGTTATAACCCGCACCAGCCTTGGTCGTAGGATAAGCTCGTACAACATTGGGACCCGCGTCGCAGTGAATCACTTCGTTTTGGAATTTATTGGGTAGCAAATCTCCTTCGTAGACCATGATACCAGTGGGTGAACCCGCACCGGTGATCAGCATCGTGGGAACGACGCCCGGGTCGTTGAGGTGCCAATGGCGATTCGGTATTTCTTTTTCTAAGTTGGCTCGTTCAACTTGCCAGCCTTCGCCGGTGAGTTCATCCACGTAACCATAATTTCCGAATTCCATCACAAAGTTAATTCGCGTTGCACGGTTTCCGTCATCATCGTTATCGGATTGCCATAGAGAACCGAACGAATCGACCGCGACCTCATAATTATTACGGAAATTGTGACCGAGAACTTCCATATCGGACAAGTCCTCGTTGCATCGGAACACCATCCCCTGACGATACGGCTTGCCACTGTCATCTATAACTCGTCCCCAACGATCTCTCATGGGATTGCCGTCCCGATCGCAGAGTCTTTTACCGGTGTTACCAAAATTAAAGTAGAGCTTACCGTCTGGACCAAAAACAAAGGAATGCACCGAATGATCATGCTGTGGTTCCCCCGTCTTGGTTAGAATCGCGGTCTTACGATCCGGCTTGTCGTCTCCATCCTCATCGATGAATTCGAAAACATAGGGGGCCGCACTGACCAAAACACGATTACCGAGGACGCATAACCCTAGGGCGGAATCAATATCGCGACCTTGGTAAAACACGGTCGTCTTGTCCATTACACCATCTTGGTCGGTATCCTCTAGTATCAGAATACGATCCCCCTCGGGACGGTCATTTCTGTGGCCGCGATAATTGACGACCTCGCACACCCAAACTCGACCGCGATGATCGATATCGAGATTCGTAAGACTCTTGAGAACAGGTTCCGATGAAGATAGGGTTGCCACGACGCCGTCAGCCACGTCCAGTCCAGCAACCGCATTCTCAGGTTTTCTGGAGTCGACACTACCGCCAGGATCACGCCCCCAATCATTTAAACCATCGGGAACACCTCCGGTAGAAACAAAGAATCGCACCGAAGTCGCTGCCCCGCCGTTCTGATTAACACCTCCGTCATCCAAGGCACACTTGACCTTGAACTTTTCATAGCCCTCCGGCAGTTCGTAATGAATCACGCTCGTGGCATGTGTACCAAGTCCGGAAACTCTTTTTCCTTGTACCGACATTGGGCCACCATCGGCATTACCATTTTTGTTGACCGCCCCCCAGTCCGCAGTGGCTCGCTTCCAGTTTAAATCCAGAAGCGATTTCTCACCTTTAGGACCGACCAGGATCGGTTCAACCCAATTCGCCCAATCGCAACCGAAACCGTCGAGTCCTGGCATGACGATCAAAAATAGATCGTTAGCACCCTTTACATCGACCTCCACAGAAATCTGATGGCCTGGAGTTTGAGAAGTGAGCACTGGACTGGAGAACAACAGCTTCGCTTTTGATTTGGTTGCTCCCTTGTCTTTGGTGGGCGCGTTTCCATCATTCCCGCCCGATTGTCCGAGAATCACGCCGAATTCTTTGGCGGTCTTTTCCGGATCAAAGTTTGATGGCTGCTGCTCGTCTTGATCTACTAGCAGCATATCCATTGTCAAAGAATCAATTTTGATTCCCGATTCGGGCACATCAATTTTGGCGGCCCA
>Ga0315899_10001754_pt1 | contig 24553 bp, 15 predicted proteins | sample LakEriMetagenome_2_FD_203518 | JGI IMG/M metagenome (GOLD analysis project Ga0315899, IMG submission 203518) | Freshwater fungal communities from buoy surface, Lake Erie, Ohio, United States - Buoy 4 MA112 | ecosystem: Environmental > Aquatic > Freshwater > Lake | place: USA: Lake Erie, Ohio... | reverse complement strand
GCCAAGGCGGGCATGTAGCGATGCATGTCTCCATATACTTCAATACTTTTGACCACTGCGCGCTTATATGCTTTAAGCCCACAATTAAAATCATGCAGATGGATACCCGTTATTCGACGTGCTGCCCAGTTGTATAATTTGGTAGGAAGGGTTTTTGTGATGGGGTCATAGCGTTTTTGTTTCCATCCTGAAACCAAATCTAAGCCCTCTTGGGTAATCATTCGGTATAATTCAGGAATTTCATCCGGGGAATCTTGCAAGTCGGCATCCATCGTAATTACCACGTCACCATTCACATGCTGGAATGCCGTTTGAAGGGCCGCTGATTTACCATAATTTCGTTGGAACTTTAATCCAAAGGTATGTTGATCGGCTTTGCTTAAGGCTTGAATAACTTCCCAACTGTTGTCAGAACTCCCGTCATCTACAAAAATCACTTCATATGTAAAGGAATTCGCATGAAATACCTTCAGTAACCATGCATGCAATTCTGGCAAGGATTCTTCCTCATTCAGCAGGGGAATAACGATTGAAAGTTGTGGCCTATTCATGCAACTTATTCTTTTACAATTTTAAGGAGTTTCCCCGCATGCAGAACCACATATAACCCAGCATGCCAGTGTTGAACATCGAGTTTAAGTTCCACTGAATCTGCCAGACCTTGTGCGACAATCCTTCCGAAGTTATCCATTATTACGTAGGGTTCATTCGTTGAAATGCCGGTTAAGGTTACAAAATCATGCGATGGATTTGGAAAAACATGTAACCCACTTGTCGTTTCCTCCAAGGAATTCACACTGCTATTGGTTAAATAAAACTCGTCAAATGCAGCCTCTGTAATGTTTACATTGGGATCGTAGTCAGCTATTGACACGACCACTTGCATGCTCGATGTGATGGGAATTAGTCCATTAAGGCCAATGCTTTTATACTCCCAAGTCATGGCATTTCCTTGTGGCGGACTAACCGCATCGATAAGCACCAGTTGACTACCGTTGCTTATATACACTTTCAGCGTATCATCCACAGCCTGCGGTCCATAGAAATTATAGTAGCCACGTGCAAAATTCACATGCGGATTCGTTAACGCGGTTAAATCCATGGGTGGTGAAACCAATACGGTATTTCCTTGATCCACATCATCGAAATCAGGGTGTACATTCGGGTCATTACCTGTTACAAAACAGCTGGTCCCACAGTCCCAAGGGACATCACCCGTTACCACAGAACCACTGGAAGTAGGATTTGGTGTTCCACGCTCCCAACTGCCGGTTTGCGCAGTTCCATTGACACTCCATCCAAAATCTAACTCAAAGTCGTCGTAATAACCCGGCATCAAGGTCACATTGAGTACTTGCGTATTTTGATCGATTACTTGGCTGGTGCAATATGTTTTATAGCCCCATTTCCCTACAAAGATATCATAGGGCTCTTGATAAAATAGGACCAGTTGTTCTTCACCTAGCGCATTGGTTACCCCGGTGTGCGTAATTAAGGGGTGAACGAGTTTTATTTGTGCATCAAAAATCGGTGATCCGGTTGCTCCATCGGTTACATTTACTTGAACATTGAACGGCGGGATTGGGGTCAACTGGGCATCCAAGGTGATTTCTTGTCCTTGAATTAAGGAAACATTCGCCGTTAATGGAAAATACCCAACTTTTTCAAACAATACCTGCGCAGTACCTACCTGATAATATCCGGTGACATATGCTCCTTGAAGGTTGGTATAATCCGGTTGATTGTTATTACTCAACGTCACTTTTACATCGTTCAGCGGAATTCCCGAACCCACCTCTGTGACATTCCCTTTTAAATAACTTCCTTTCGTGTAGGTTGGTCCTAGAATAAATAAGCCCTCAGTAATATCTGCTGCAATGATGGTCCCGCTATTAAAAAACGGATATACCCCCCAACATCCGTCGAAGCCCGGCGTTTGTCCATTGTAGGTATCGTATTGTCCTACTTTAACCAAGTTATTCGGATTGGTACAATCATGGATCACAATGCCGTCGGAATAATAACTGGTGATTAAATAATCGCCCATGACATGGGTATTGTGCGGAATCACCCCGGTTCCCGGTGAGTTTTGAATGCGCTCCACCTCAACAATCGCATTCGGATTTGAAATGTCATAGACCGCAATATAGGCACCAGAAACCTCATCGGTAGTAAATACATATTGTCCAGAAGTTGATGGCCAAATGTTGTGCGAGAAAAGATTTGGGGTTGGTTGAGTTGCAATGAGTTGCGGTGCAGCGTGGTTACTCACATCTACTAAACTGAAAAACCCATCATAAATGTGCGCCAAATACATGGTGTCATTTCGTACATAGCCGTCGTGACAATACCAGGTATCAAATGCGCCCACTTCTATGGGTTGCATGGGATTCGAAGTGATGTCTAAAATAATTACACCGCCCTCTCCCCGATTACTTCCGAAAACGTAGGCAAATCCTTGGTTATCACAAAAACAGGTATGCGCCGAAGTCCACGTTTGACCTGGAGGCCCCGTATACACACTGGTTGGAAGGTTAGTAGATTGAGGCAAGGGGGATAAATCAATAATCAACAAGCCATCATCAGCTTCCGTAGTTACATAGGCATAATCCCCGTAAACACATGGATCACGCCAGATGGATTCGGTACCGGGCATCCAAAAAATCTCTACCGGATTTGATGGATTTGAAATATCTACGATAGAAGTTCCTTTCGAGGTACCTACGATGGCATATTCATTGCCCAACTCATCTTCATAGCCCCACACATCATTCAAGTTAGCGCCATGCAATTGCTGATATGAAATATGAGACAAGGAATCTACATTCAATTGGCTGAAGGTCCAACAGGTAATTAATACAAAGTATGTGGCTAGTAGGCTTTTCATAAAATGATAAGTGCAGCTACGATAAAGATTAAAATAATCACTACATACTGCCAAACATCTGGGAAATACGTCGTAATCATGTCTTTTATGCTCATGGCTATTGCTTAATAAATTGTTTCGTATACACTTGGTTCTTCGTCACAATCCGTGCAATGTACGCTCCTGAAGGAACACCAGCAAGATTCACATGAGATTCTGCAAAATGTTGCGAAGCGGTCATTTCCTCCGTCAACCATTTTCTTCCCATCATGTCGTAAATTTCTAGGATTGCTTCATTATCGACAAAGCCTGAAATCTCAATGGTTGTTTCACCACTCGTCGGATTCGGGAATACGGCAATTTCGTGATCTAATTTATTTTCATTCAAGCCAACTCCAAAGCCTACAGAAAAATCGTAGCGGTGGTAGTGACCAAAATCTCCTGGAAATAATTCAATGTAGCTTCCACCCACATAGCGTAACCGCATTTGACCGTTTGTTTCGCCTTCTACTTGAGCTGAATACCAAAACGATAAGCCGTCGTGATCCGTATCCTCGATGATAATGCTGTAACATCCCGGCGCAAGGTCAAAGGTGTCTTTGTATTGCGTTTGATTGGCTAATTGATTTCGTTGAAATATAATATTTCCTGCTCCGTCGATTAATTTATAGGAATTCTCAACCGCCTTGTTATTCGTGGTTAACCAGGCGAAGAACGGGCCATTGATTACTTCAGGCGCATCGAATTTTACTTGTTTCACGCTATTCTGAAGGTATTCATCATTTCCAACGGTTCCATTCACATTACTAACATACGCTGTAAAGGTTTCTGTAGAATCCATATCCATCCAAAATCCAAGGTCATTAACTGGGATTTCTACCACTTCTTCTTCCATAAATCCTAAGTTTCCTGTCCAATTGAATTGAATTTCATTGCCGTAGGTAATCCAACAACGGATAAAACATGACGTTAGGGCCGTGGCGCCTGTATTTCGTAAAACCACTCTTGGATTTGAACAGGTAGGATTGAATTTGCTGTAGTATTCCCAATTGTTTGGATTCAACACGTCTACAATCGCCGCATCAGTTTGAAAATTTGGTGCAGAATAAGAAATCAAGTCAAAAGCTCCAATATAGTTACCTCCTGCCGTTCCTGGATCCCCCGGAGGAACTGCTGTAATGCTGTAATCGATATTCACCGTATCACCAGGTTGCACAAAGGGCGTAAGTTCAAAATCGAAATCCTTTACACGATCTCCTGGACACCATCCTTCCCGCGCGTATGGCCATGTACCACCTTGACCGATGTTTGGATTATCTCCACACTCGGTGGTTTGCCAAATATTCCAGTTGTATCGTGGTGTTCCATCGATTGAGATGCGGTGGTCATTTGGTACCCATTCGCAGCAGGCCATGTTTCCGACTTGCCCGTGACCTGACATCCTTGTTTTAATTTTAAACATTTGTGAAGTATCCGAAAGCACCACCGGTTTATTTTGAAGCACCAGGTCATTGGCCATTTGCCCATAATTATACGATCTCCAATCTGCCCAAATTGGTTCACGCTTATGGACATCTCTTGGCGGAATTCCTTTTACGAAGGCAAACTTCAAATCCAATAACTCTTGCGTATTGTGGGCTGCTAAATCAACCACGCCATGCAGATACTGCTGGTAATCTGTCACATCATAAATCCAACTGAATCCGTTTGGACCTAAATCGAAGTTGATGCCATAGGGCGTAATATATCGAGCAATTTCCACATCTTTTACAATTTCATAGGGTTGCTCATGGTAAAGAATGGTATCATTAATTAATTGTAAGTCGGAGCCAACAGCACTCGTTGTTACTACTGCGCCTTGTGGACTAAAGGTGTAAGAAGAACCTTGTGGTACGCCGCGGTAGCTGTTCACGATTTCGAAATGACGATTAACTGCTGCTTGCTCAAATATCACTAAGGGTTCGATTGGTTTGGATTGCGATACCATGGTTGTTTGAACAGCTCCTGAAACGGTTCCTTGTCCAAAAGCAAGCACAGGACGTTCAGTAACGGTTTGAACTCCAGCTACAGGCGATGTCGCTTTGATCATGGATCCGGTTAGTGGGTCAAAACCCTCGGAAAGCATTAACTTGTAATCGTTTGGAGAACGGTCATCGGCATAATTTACATCATCAAAATCATAATAGGTCATCAGGGCATTATAGTTGGGGTGCGTATTATCAATCTTTTCTTTGAAATTCGCTAAAATCGTAGCTGAATCTAACGCGGCCTTAAACACACGAAATTCATCTACTTGTCCTTTCCATTTAATGCCATAGTCGCGACTTGCCCCAAGTACAAAGCGATGGATATATCCAACCGGACGATTCAGGTTAGATCCACTATGCCATGTATGTCCATTTTTGTAAATAAACATTTGACCGGTGCTTTGCTTTTTTACGAAGGCCCAATGATTCCAATTGTTATCAATTTCTACAGCACTCATGGGTTTGTTGATTCGGTCATACCCGGTATGATTTCCTGCATCCCAATAAATGTTGTTGTTGCTCCATGGCATGTGAATGTTTAATACGCGGTTATTTAAGGTGTCGTACGCTTCAAGAATGGTTGTATTTGTTCCATTGTTCGCATTTCCTTTCGCCCAAAACTCGATGGTAACATCTCCTGCAATTAGGGTGTCAGAAAGTTCAAGCATGCTGTAATTCGTTCCATCAAATTCAATTACGCCATTTCGACCATCTACATAATTTGAAGAGACACCATTTCCTGATTCCATAGCAAAACTGTATTGGGACGCGGTTGACGTTTCTGTATCAAAACTTAATTGTACGATAATATTTTGGCTACCATTCCACGCAAAAGGCTGAAAAAACAGGAAGCGATTCGCTCCAAGTTGCATTGAACCTGGATTAACTTGTTGATTGTAAACCTCAACAAATGCGCCTGTTACCAACTGTGTTAAGCTGCTTAGGTTGGTGCCAAGCAAGCTGATTTTCGGGAAGTTAATGCCTTCATTTTGCGCTAAACTAGAAATATACAGGGAAAGCGACTGAAGATCTCCGGCTTGTACACCTGCAGCCAGTAATTCCTGGGCGGTAACTAAAAACTGATAGGTTCCCCCCTTGCTTTGCGTATGAAACGGAAGAAGGCTAGATCCATTTCCGATGTTGACCACAAAATCCTGTAATACTTCACCAGTTCTGAAGGACTGATTCGTTTGATACACATTTGAGTAGGCTGCTCCGACATTCGCTGAATTGTAGTTAATCAATGCTGGTGCTTGAAAATTAGCGAGATACTTAGCTCCCTCACGCTTGACGGAATCAAAATTACCGGTGTGGTCAAATACACGCGTGTAGGTTAAATAATCCCATTCTCCACAATCGTATTGATCCCATGTGGTTAAGGGACTACATTTCAATTTGTAATACATTAAAACCTTTTCGAAGCGCTGTGTGTCTAAACTTGCTGGAAAGGTAAATTCATCATGTCGATTCGTAATGGAATCAAATGTGAAGGTTTGAACCCAGGTGGTATCTTGTGCAAAAACACTTGAAAACAAGGTGATTGTGAGCAGGGTAGCAAGTAAAATTCTCATCGGATAGCTATTTTAGCAAAAATACAATACTTGGCAGTATAAAACGAAATTCGGACAATATTTCCGTATTGTTTTGATGGCATGCGGATTGAATCGGATAGTAACATCTGGATTAAATTGGGTTAACCCAAAGAATCCGTTAATTTCATCTGCCAAAATGTCAACCTATGGACGAACAAATAATACACATCGACCTCTTTTCTAAAATCGATAACGATTCAGAATTTATTCCATTAATCACTGCGGAGGAAGAGGAATCAGTAAACAACCAGGCCTTTCCGGAGGAGTTACCAATTTTACCCCTACGGAACAACGTGCTTTTTCCGGGCGTTGTGATTCCCATTACGGTGGGACGAGATAAATCCATCAAACTGATTCAAGATTCTAACAAGGGAAATAAAATCATAGGGGTCGTTTCTCAAAAAAACCAAGAACAGGAATCACCAAATTTCAATGACTTACACACGGTTGGTACGGTGGCTCAAATCATACGCTTGTTAAAAATGCCCGACGGAAGTTCTACAGTAATTATTCAAGGGAAACGAAGGTTTGAAATCGAAACACCCTTGCAAACTGAGCCTTATATGAAGGCAAAAGTTAAGGTATTCAAGGAGACAAGCGTTTCCAAAAAGGACAAAGAGTTAAGTGTAATGATTAACACCATCAAGGAATTAGCCTTGCAAATCATCCGCGACAGTCCGAACATACCTTCTGAGGCACAATTCGCGCTTGGGAACATTGACAGTCCGACCTTTTTGGTGAATTTTATTTCCTCTAACATGAACGCCGACGTTTCTAAAAAGCAAGAAATGCTTGAAGAAATGGATATGAAAAAACGCGTGATGATGGTGATGGAGCACCTGACTCTGGAAGTGCAGATGTTGGAAATGCGCAATGAAATCCAAAACAAGGTGAAACGCGACCTGGATCGCCAGCAACGAGAATACTTCTTGCATCAACAAATGCGTACGATTCAAGATGAATTGGGAGATAATCCACAAGACCAAGACGTCGCTGAGTTTAGAGAACGTGCTACGGCAAAGAAATGGAATGAAACCGTAGAGAAAGCGTTCTACAAGGAACTAGACAAATTACAGCGAATGAACCCACAGGGTGCTGAGTATACCGTTCAGATGAATTTCTTGGATGTCATGCTCGACCTCCCATGGAATGAATATACAAAGGACAACCTCGATTTAAAACGAGCAAAGAAGATCCTGGAGCGCGACCACGCAGGATTGGAAAAAGTTAAGGAACGCATCCTCGAGTATTTGGCTGTACTAAAAATTCGTGGCAACATGAAGTCGCCGATCTTGTGTTTTTATGGTCCTCCGGGAGTTGGTAAAACATCCTTAGGAAAATCAATTGCCGAAGCATTGGGAAGAAAATATGTACGCATGTCATTGGGTGGACTTCATGATGAAGCGGAAATTCGAGGACATCGAAAAACGTACATCGGTGCCATGCCGGGCCGTGTAATCCAAAGCTTGAAAAAAGCGGAATCTGCGAATCCTGTATTTGTATTGGATGAAATCGATAAACTCGGTCGTGGATTTCACGGTGACCCCTCTTCTGCCCTATTGGAAGTGTTAGACCCAGAGCAAAACAGCGCATTTTACGATAACTATGTAGAAAATGAATTCGATTTATCTAAGGTACTTTTCATTGCCACCGCGAATAGCCTGAGCGACATCCAAGGTCCGCTGCGCGACCGGATGGAAATCATTGAAGTGAATGGGTATACCGTTGAAGAAAAAATTGAAATTGGAAAGAAACATCTTATACCGAAGCAGCTCGCAGCACATGGCTTAAACGCCAAGCAGTTTGAAATCGAAAAAGCAGCGTTGGAACAGGTGGTATTATCGTACACCAATGAATCTGGTGTTCGGGGACTCGATAAGCAATTAGCGAAATTAGTTCGATCCCGAGCGAAACAAATTGCGACAGAAGAATCTTATGAGGTAGTCATCAAAGCAAGTGATTTGTTTACCTTTTTGGGGGCAGGACGAAACCAAAGTAAGAGCATTGCGAACGATGTAGCCGGAGTTGTAACCGGGTTGGCTTGGACCGCAGTTGGTGGAGACATCTTATTTATTGAATCTTCCATTTCTCAAGGAAACGGTAAATTAACCCTAACAGGAAACTTAGGAGACGTAATGAAAGAAAGTGCGGTAATTGCCTTAGCCTTTTTAAAATCTCACAGCGATTGGTTGAGTTTACCGCAAGCGGTATTTAACGACCACGACATTCACCTGCATGTTCCAGAAGGAGCAACGCCAAAAGATGGTCCAAGTGCCGGAATCACTATGCTTACCTCGCTCGCGTCGTTATTCACCCAACGTAAAGTGAAAAAAGACCTAGCCATGACGGGAGAAATAACCCTCCGTGGAGAAGTCTTGCCGGTTGGAGGAATCAAGGAAAAATTATTAGCAGCGAAGCGTTCGGGAATTAAGGAAATCATCATGAGCAGCAAGAACAAACAAGACGTAGACGAGATTGAAGCGCGCTACTTGAAGGGATTGAAAGTTCACTACGTGGAAACCATGAAATCCGTGCTTGACATCGCCTTAACGAAAGAAAAGGTATCAGAGCCCATTGTTATTGAACCGAAGAAGAAAAATTAATCCCAGTTTTCGGTATCGTTATCTTTCATGAGTTTAATCCAGTTTTCATCCGGATCAAGTTGATCGCGTAAGATCTCTGCGTATTCGTCGGCGTTCAATTCAAAGCGAGCGACTTCAGTACCCGTGTAGTCTTCGATCGAATCCAACAATGGGATTTCCCCGGTACTACAAAAACTCAAGGCCTGCCCTCTGCGGTTCCCCCTACCCGTTCGTCCACAGCGATGCACATAATTTTCAGGGTTATCTGGCAGGTCATAATTGATTACATATTCTACTTCAGGTATATCTATTCCTCTACACGCCACATCCGTGGTAACTAATACTTTATTGGCACCCGAACGAAAGCGTTCTAAGGTATTAAACCGTTCGCTCTGCTCTTTCCCTCCGTGTAAAATTTCTACCGAAATGCCAATGCGTTCCATGGCTTTTTGCACACGTTCTGCGCGTACCTTGGTTCGAACAAAAATCATAAACCGTTCTTCCGGATACTCCGTCAGAATATTTTCCAGAAAAAATCGCTTGTCATCCATCTCCACCATCATGACCTGATGATCTACATTTTTTGACACGGGATTTCCCGGGGTAATTTGAATTCGAATGGCATCTTTTACCACATCATACGCCAAGGATTTAATCTTTTTATTGATGGTTGCTGTAAAAAACAAGGTTTGCAAATACCGAGGCAACTTACGTTTCGCATCCACAATATCGCGTGCAAAGCCCAGATCAAGCATCAAATCTGCTTCATCGAGCACCCACATCTTTACGGTAGAAATATCCAAATACCCTTGAGCGATCAAATCAAACATTCGACCAGGTGTGGTAATTAGGATTTGGGTGTTCTCTTTTAGCTTTTTAATTTGACTTTCCTGTTCTACTCCCCCAATCAAAGAAAGTATACTTATGGATAAATGTTTGCTCAAGTCAAGAAAAACCTGCTCAATTTGTCGTGCTAATTCTCGGGTTGGCACCATAACCAAAACCTGAACTCCGGATTTACGGGCATACCCATTGACTTTATGAATCAAGGGGATCGCAAAAGCTGCGGTCTTTCCCGTTCCTGTTGGCGCAACCGCCATGACATCCTCACCGTTGAGAATGTGTGGAATAACCTTGAATTGAATGTCTGTGGGGCGCTTATACCCCAACTCTTCAATGGCTTGTAAGATAGACGGATGAATGGGATAATCCTTGAACTTCATGGCTCAAAGGTACGCAATCTCCTTAATTTTGATTGAAAAGCTTTTCTACTACTTCAAATCGGTAAGCAAAAATGGATTCTAGTTTTTTCCGAACAAACAAGGCGTGCATTATTCGCCCCAATATCCCAAGCGGTAATTGATAACTCACGATATCCGTCATCTCTACAGAATCTCCCATGTCTTTAAAATGGTGCTCGTGATGCCAAATGGTATAGGGACCAACCCGTTGTTCATCCACAAAGAAGGCATTGTCTCGGACTGTTTTTATCTCCGTTACCCAGCGCATCGGAATACCGAGCAAGGGTTTTACGGTATATTCAATCATGAGCCCTTCGTACATTTTTTCAGGCACTTCGGTCCGCACTACGAATCCCATGGAGGAAGGCGTAATTTTCGAGAGATTATTTGGTGAGGAGAAGAAATCCCAACAGGTATCGATGTTGGCTTTGACGAGTTGCGTGCGTTTGAGTTGGTACATGAAGAGATAACACCTAGACTAAAAAAAAGTTCTTTACTGATATGCACTCAAGTACTGTTCAAGAAGTAACAAATAATCCTCCTTCGCACCGAATTCGGCACGTTTTCTTCGGATATGTTTAAATGAAGATACCGTAATTAATGCATAAAAAATACTACCTAAAACCAAAAGGGAAATCCCTAACGAGCGAGCAGCTCTTAAGGATTCTTGAATACCCATTTTTGAATTCGCTATAAATTGAGTCGGATAAGAAAGAATCATATACCCGTAGAAGAAACAAACGGCCACTATCCCAATGGTAAATAGATACAATACGATTCTTGCTGTACTTTGCCTAAAATATATCGGAGTAAGACCAAGAAGTGCGGTGAGAAATACAAACCAACCCATTGGTCTTTCTGCGGTATTATCTGCTTTTTTTGCCTGTTTTATCATTTCTTTTATGACAGATACGTGTTGATTTTTCTTTTTCAAAAAATTCACTTCATTCTTTTTATCAAGGGCCTCTAAATCAGCCATGTGTGAGTTACCGAGCGCTTCTTTACAGAATTCAATCTTATTATCTAATTCTAAAAAAATCTCCTCCCAATCAAAGTTATCAACCTCGGAGTTCTCCGCCTTTTCGATCAAATTGCTGAGTTTTAGTAGTGTTGAATCCTCTGAAGAATGAAGTTCAAAATTCTTTATTTCATTTAAAATGCCTTGATTTGTAAATGCTTCTGTCGAATTAGTAACCAGTGTTTTTAGCTTTTTACTGCTTGATCTATATACATCCCTTGCTGCCTCGCGTCCGATTTGATTTATAAATGCCTGTACTAATCCCATGTTCTCTTAATATTTCGTTCGAAAATAAGACTAAATATAAGGTGAATGAAAAGATTTTTACACATAAAAGAACCAATAACAAAGAATTGATTTTAATCAATTCAAATCATAACGTTCTAACCGAAGCTTAGAATAAGGAAGATTTATCTTTCAATTTCTTACTACGAAGCCACTTCCCGATACCTTACATCATCCATCCATCGCAGTTTATGCATTTCTCCGACTTCGAGGGAAAAGTATTCAAAGGTTTCACTAACCACGCCTTTGAGGCGATAAATTCCTTTTCCCTGAAAGGGATATTTCCTTCCGGATTCTGGAAAATGAACGGTATCTAGCGTATCTCCATGCATGTCGAGGAAGGTGCCAAAATACATGTAATCGCCCTTACTCGTTTTAGATTTTTTAACCGCCACCAAGTAGCCATAGGTTTCGATATGCAGCCCACGGCTGTAAGGAATTTGAGTGGCCGGTGTGTGTTCAGGAATGGCATCAGAGAGTAAATCGAACGGATTACACAAGGGAAAACCCAATAAATCCAACTGATCAAAGACCGCCTCCATGGGATGTTCCTCAAAATCGGGCAATACGAAGTCCTGCACGGGCGCAACGAACAAACCTTCTTGTACTGATTTCACAGGTGCTTTATACAAGCGATAATGCGCGCGCCACAATAATTGTTTCCGTGAAATCCCAAAGGAACGAAAGGCTCCGATTCGAATCAACAGGGCCAATTGATCCAGGGGCACACGCACGCGGTTCAAAAAATCTTCAAAATCTTTAAATGCTCCGTATGCCGTACGCTCTTCCAGCACATGGCGAACCACCTCTGCTTCCAAGCCTTCGACCAACACAAAACCTAAAATCAAGCGCTTACCGTATAAGGCACAGGGATGAAACCCTTTCTGAATGCACGGAGGTTCAATGTGTGCCCCATATTTACGGGCCTCATGCACATAAATTTCGGTGCGATAATAGCCCCCGAAATTATTCACGGTAGCGGTCATATACTCTAAGGGAAAATGGGCCTTAAGGTAAAGACTCTGGTAACTTTCTACCGCATAAGATGCTGAATGTCCTTTAGAAAAAGCATAGCCGGCAAAACTGGCAATTTGGTTCCACACGGCATCAATGAGCTCTTTGGTATAGCCTCGGCCGGCGCAATTCCCATAAAACGTCTCCTGCACCTTCGTGAATTCATCCCGCGAACGAAATTTACCCGACATCCCCCGACGCAAGACATCCGCCTCTGCTAAACTCAAGCCCGCAAAATAATGCGCCACCTTGATTACATCTTCTTGATACACCATCACGCCATAGGTTTCTGGCATAATTTCCAGCAACAGCGGATTGGCCTTAGCTCTTCGCACTGGATCTCGGTGCCGTAAAATATACTCGTTCATCATGCCTGATTGAGATACTCCCGGACGAATAATTGAACTCGCCGCTACTAATTCAAGGTAGGTGGCTACTTTCAACTTCACCATGAGCATACGCATCGCTGGAGATTCCACATAAAAACAGCCTAACGCCTTTGCCTCCAACAACATAGCCCTGATTTTAGGGTCCTCCTTGAATCGCTTTATATTATGTATGTCTTCCAAGGGCGCCTCGGGCTGATTATAGGCAATGATGTCCAAGGCTTCACGAATTTTACCTAATCCTCGCTGACTTAATACATCAAACTTATACAAGCCTACATCTTCAGCCTCCAACATGGAAAATTGCGTAGTAGGAAACCCTTTAGGCGGCATAAAGGTGGCTGAAAACCATGTAATGGGATGTTCACTAATGATGATTCCGCCGGAATGCACACTCAAATGAGAAGGCATGTCTTGCACATAGGACGCGTAGCGCAGCACGAGCGCCGACATGCTGTCTAACTGATTCGGAGAAATACTTCGGTTGCTCAGTTTGTCAATCTCGGTCTTGGGCAGACCAAATACCTTACCCAATTCACGCACGGTGGCCTTATACTGGAAGGTATTGTAGGTGCATAACCATGCGGCATTGGGGTATTTTTCAAAAATGTAACGTACAATCTCATCGCGGTCTTTCCAAGAAAAATCAATGTCGAAGTCGGGTGGATTTTTTCGGTAGAGGTTAATAAACCGTTCAAAGTACAGGTCTAATTCTAAGGGATCCACATCGGTAATGCGTAAGAGGTAAGCCACAATGCTGTTTGCGCCGCTGCCTCGCCCTACGTAAAAGCATCCGCGAGAGCGTGCATACGAGGTGAAATCCCAGGCGATCAGAAAATAGGACAAATAGTCTTTTTGCGCAATGAGGTCAATTTCTTTTTCAATGCGTTCCACAATCTCATCGTTCAGTACGGGGTAGCGGTACGATATACCCTCGGCGCACAACTTTCGCAGCAATTGTTCATCCATGGCTTTTGATCCCGCATAGGAAATTGGATTTTGGGGCAAGGCCTCTTCTCCAAAGGCAAAAGAAACCTCGCAATCTTCCATACACTCCAGTGCTCTGTTCCAAAAATCAATAGAATCGCCACAAGCATCGATTAGAGCTGTTTTAGTCAATAAAAACTCATTACCCCGAGCATGCCACTCCGAAGGGAGTTTAGACAGCAAGACATTGTGATGAATTGCCCGAAGCAGGCGGTGCGTATTAAAATCCCGTTTGGTTTGAAACATCATGGGGCTTAGCAGTACCACCTTCTCTCGATCGTATTTCCGTGCATAACGAAACTCCCACTGCGCTAATTCGGTAAGATCGATCTGAAAGAATTCATGTGAAAACAAGGGACGTGGCACCTGAGTATCCAACGGATAAAACACCCAACAATTGGAAAAATGAGGCAATACGGAGGGAAAGGGTTTTTCCTGATGAAGAAAGGGCGTAATAAAGCGATTCATCTCATGTATGCCGCGGTTATTTCGTGCCATCAGGGTGGCCACCGCATGTATTCCATTACGTAATTCAACACCCACCACGGGACGTATGCCTTGTTTTTGAGCTTCCCGCACAAAGGCCAGGGCGGATCCGGTATGGTTAATGTCGGCTAGAAACAAGCACTCATAGCCCGCCTCTACGCCCCATTGGACGAGCGTTTCAGGCGCATAAACGCCATACTTCAAACTGAAATAGGAATGAATTTTCATTGAGGCCTCACTTAAATTCGTCGATTTGCTAATAAGGGCGGCGCTTCACCGTCAAAGGGATTCCACCGTCCGATGGTCCGAGCCTCCATCCCCAAGGCACGAATCACTGCGCGATCCCCATAACGGATGCGAATGCGGTCCATGGCTTGATACAAGCGTGCATAATCTACTTGATCGTCAAACAAACTCAACTGATGACTTCCTCCCACGAGGTCGCTATACCGCACTCCAATTAGGCGAACCAGTAAGCGCCGGTTATAGATTCGATCAAAGAGTTCAGCGACCAGGGGCAACAAGTGATGGTCGGCGGCGGTGTAAGGTATCTTACGTTGCAGGGTTTGTGTTTGAAAATCGGAGAACCGAATCTTAACCGTTACACAACCGCTTAACTTACTTCCCCGACGCAACTGAAAGGCTAAATTTTCAGCCATGGCACTCAAAATCGCTTGCAGTTTACGCACATCAATGGTGTCGTGATCGAAGGTTCGTTCGGTTGAAATGGATTTCCGTTCCGTGTGTTGAATTACTGGTGACGGGTCAATTCCTTGACCTTTTTTCCAAATCGTTACACCGTTTTCTCCGAGTGCGTGTTCCATGAGTTGGACGGGTAATTCTTGTAGGGTTTGGATCTTTCGAATGCCTAGATTACACAGTGTTTGATATGTTTTCGTTCCTACCATGGGAATCTTAGCTACCGATAAGGGGGCTAAAAAGGTACGTTCATCTCCGTGTGATATAATCCGCTGGTTATTCGGCTTTGCTTCTCCGGTAGCGACTTTAGAAACCGTTTTATTTTGGGAAAGGCCAAACGAAATAGGCAAGCCGGTTTCGCGGATGATTTTTTGACGTAATTCACTGGCATATTTAAGGGTTCCAAAGAAACGGTCCATGCCCGTAAAATCCATATAAAACTCATCCACCGACGTTTTTTCATACAGTGGCGAGGCCTCCCGAATGATGTCGGTAACCATACGTGAATAGTAACTGTAGGTCTCTGAATTCCCCTTAATTACAATGGCTTCTGGACAGCGTTCCTTGGCCATTTTCATCGGCATAGCAGAATGAATTCCAACACGTCGCGCTTCATAGCTGCATGAAGCCACAACGCCACGGTCACTGGTACCCCCAATAAGAATAGGTTTTCCGTTGAGGCGACTATCAAGAAGCCGCTCACAGGAAACAAAAAAGGTGTCTAAGTCCATATGGACAATGTTGCGCAAAAGAGCCATGGATAATGTGTTAAATTATACCGTACTGCGCGTTGAATTGCTATCTTTGAGTGACACAAAAATAAGATAAATAATTATATTCTAATCAATTTTATAGATTAATTTTTAATCAAATGAGTTTAAAGCTTTTATGTATTGCAGCCGGCATCGCATTACTCACATTGAATTGTAGTACGAGAACTCAGAAGAAAAAACCGACCCATACGACAACACCTGAAGCAGTTGAAACAAAACCTACATACGACAGCATCCGTATAAGCGACAAGGGATTGACAGGTTATTTCAAGGGACCGGAATACAACGAAGAGGGCGACATTGCGCATCAATTCTCGAACAAGGTAGCGGAGTACGTTGGGGCCTATTTAAAACAACGCTATTTGAAAAACGTATATTTAAAGGTAGACTTAGCAGCGGTAACCATCAAAACCGAAGGCTTAAATCAAGTAGACAGTGTGTATTACGCGATTGAGATGCCATTCAAACGGGTAGCCAAGTGTGATGCATTTACCGGAATAGAACATTGCGGGAGTTGGAATTACCAACCTAGAATCTTATTAAACAAACGTTTTAAGGAACTCAAGGAAGGTTTATCGGAACGATGCAGTGTGGGGAATTCAGCGTATCAATTTTACAAGAACGAGGAAGGCTTTCAAGAATACTGGATTCAATTTAAACATAAAGACTACCAGGCAGACTGCGTCAAACAATAAAAATTGTTAAGGAAGACAATACAAGCTAAAAAGACACTAGCTTTGATTAAAATTAAAACAACATGAAAAAAGGAACTATTGCATTAATCGCTATTGGAGGTATTTTGTTACTTGGTTTTTTAGCCTATTACAATGCCTATAACAAGGCTGTAGGATACCAAGAAACTGTAGATGAAAAGTGGGGTAATGTGCAATCGGCCTATCAAAGACGCTTGGATTTAATTCCCAACCTTATGAAAACGGTGAAGGCAGCAGCGAAGAATGAAAAAGAAATCCTAACGCAAGTAACTCAAGCCCGTGCTGGAATCGTGGAAGCAAAAACTCCTGAGGATATGGAATTGATGGGTAAAAAGATCAATACGGCCATCAACTTAATGTACGAGGCGTACCCAAACATACAATCCACACAAAACTTTCGTGACTTTCAAGTGCAATTAGAAGGCACTGAAAATCGAATCAAACGCGAACGAGATGTATACAATGAATCAGTCAAAAATTATAACACCCACATTCGCGGATTCTTTACAAGCATGTTCTTAAACAAAGAAACCTTCCCACGAAAAGAAATGTTCAAGGCAATGACTGGAGCAGATAAAGCACCGGACGTCAACTTTGAATAAGATGCTTAGCGAACTTGACAAAAAATCGATCGTTAACGCGATTCAGTCCGCGGAAGAAATAACCAGTGGTGAAATCCGTGTACACATCGATAAAAAAGGTGGAAAAGACCCCTTTAAAGAGGCGACTCGTGTGTTCGAACGCTTGGGAATGACTAAAACGAAGGAACGCAACGGAACATTAATATACCTTTGTTTCAAAAGCAAGCAGCTTGCGATTTTAGGCGATCAAGGCATTAACGAAAAAGTCCCTGAAGGATTCTGGGATGAACTCTATCACAGCATGGCGGCAGCATTCCGAAAGGAACAATATGGCCCAGGAATTTGCGAGGCGATTAAACGCATCGGCGAAAAATTAAGCGCGCATTTTCCGGTGAACGAAGACAATCCCAATGAATTAAGTAACGAAATCACCGAAGCATGAGAATCACGTGGCTACTTTTTATTTTTGCGTGTTTCACCGCATTCGGGCAACTACCGGAGCGACCAAAAAACCCACCTACTGCATACAACGAGTTTAGCAAAGAACGTTTTCTTAGTAAAGCGGATGCATCTCTGATTGAAGAGGAACTTCGTGCATTTGAAGAAGAAACATCCAACGCTATTGTAGTCGTTGTAGTGGATGACTTAATGGACATGGAAATTGAGCAGTATGCGGATGAGTTAGGGGAAGCATGGGGTGTGGGGACAGCGGAACGCGACAACGGCATCGTGATGTTAATCAAGCCTTTTGGGGAAGGGAAGCGTCAAGTAACCATTCAAGTAGGAAGAGGCTTAGAGGGCATTATACCTGATTTAGTTTGTAAAGATATTATTGACCGGGAATTTATCCCGAATATGAAAAAAGACAGTGCATTAACTGCCATAAGAAGTTCATTAAAGGTATTAAAGGACCTTGCAAAAAAAGAATACAGTTACAAAGATTATCAAAAGCCGGGCCTTGGAAGCATTATTGGCGCTGTTTTCGCCTTACTTGTATTAATCCTTGTGATTTATGCCATGATCAAAGGCGGTGGTGGAACTACCATTGGCGGCCGGGGATATCGCGGTGGATTTTGGGGAGGCTACGGCGGTGGATTCGGTGGAGGGAATAGCGGTGGATCATCCGGAGGATTTGGAGGATTTGGTGGCGGAAGTTTTGGGGGTGGCGGCGCGAGCGGCGATTGGTAGAAACAAAAAAAGGTTAGCAAAGCCAACCTTTTAATTATTTTTAAAAGCTATCGTTTAGATATTCTCGATAATCATGGCGGAAGCTCCTCCTCCTCCGTTACAAATGCCTGCACCTCCAATCTTACCGTTGTTTTGTTTCAATACATGAAGTAAGGTTACAATAACTCGAGAACCAGAATTTCCCAGTGGATGTCCAAGCGCTACCGCTCCTCCGTTTACATCAACTTTTGCAGGATCTAAGCCAAGAATCTTTGTGTTTGCGATACCAACCACTGAAAACGCTTCATTTAATTCCCAAAAATCAACATCGGATGTTGTTAATCCGGCCTTATCTAAGGCCTTAGGAATGGCGATAGAAGGTGCCGTAGTAAACCATTCTGGTGCCTGCGCTGCATCGGCATAGGAAACAATCTTAGCCAGTGGCTTTAATCCAAGTTTCTGCACCATTTCTTCAGACGCCAATACCAAGGCAGAAGCACCATCGTTTATGGTTGATGCATTTGCCGCGGTAATCGTCCCTTCTTTATCAAACGCTGGTCGCAAGGTTGGAATTTTATCTAAAAACACATTGGTGAATTCCTCGTCTTTAGCCATCATCACTGGATCTCCTTTTCGCTGAGGAACTGGGACCGCGACTATTTCATCTGTAAATTTTCCAGCTTCCCATGCTGCGGAGGCCCGGCGATAGGATTCAATCGCGAAAGCATCTTGATCTTCACGTGTTATGTTATATTCCTTTGCGCACAGTTCTGCACAATTCCCCATGGGAACATTTGAATACACATCCAATAATCCATCTTTCGTTATTCCATCTAACATGGTGATATTTCCGAATTTCGTTCCGTTTCTCCCACTCATATAGTGTGGTGTTTGCGACATGCTTTCCATTCCACCAACCACCACCACGTGATTGTCTCCGGCAAGAATGGATTGAGCACCCAGCATGATGGATTTCATTCCTGAAGCGCATACTTTATTCACCGTGGTACACGGTACGTTTTGACCTAAGCCAGCACCTAAGGCTGCTTGACGTGCTGGTGCCTGACCAACACCTGCTTGAAGTACATTCCCCATGAAAACTTCATCAATGTGATCAACGCTCACTCCGGATCGCTCTACGGCAGCTTTGATTGCTATGGAACCGAGTTTAGTAGCTGAAATGGAAGATAAGCCTCCAAGAAATGAGCCCATAGGCGTTCGAACAGCAGAAAGAATGTAAACAGTTTTTGACATGGCGTAATATTTTGTGCAAATGTAGATAAATAATCATTTTTAATCCCAATTCACCGCAATAACTTGAAACGAATCCTTATTTTTGTCTTATGTCAATTTCTGCATCATCCTCTCTTTTTTGGTTGCTCTTACTGTTGGCAATTTCGATAATAATTACCTGGTATTTTTACCGAAAAAACGATTGGTTAAGCAGTCAAAAACCATGGGTTAAATGGGGTGTTCCCTTGTTGAGAGGAACTGGTATATTTCTTTTACTGACCTTGCTTCTTGAAATCACCTTATTGATTAATCACACTGAAGTGGAAGAACCAATTCTCATTACGGTATTGGATAATTCGAGTTCCCTGTTGCAGTATAAAGACAGCAATGAGACGAAACGTACGATGAATAAACTAATTCAAGACGTTAAAGATCGTTTTGATGGAACATATCAATTGGCATTTTATACAGCGGGGGAATCGTTTAAGGAAAACGGGATCCTTACCTTGAATGAACAGGAATCAAATCATGCCGAAGCATTTTCCTACATCTCTGAGCAGTATTTAAATCGAAATATCGGTGCCATTCTATTTGCTTCGGATGGTAATTACAACGTGGGTGATAACCCTACCTACCCTGCTGAAAAAATTAATTTAACGCCAATTTTCACCCTTGGAATTGGAGATACTACGCCTAAAAAGGATCAAATTATAACAAATTTATATTATAACGATGTGGTATTTCTTCGCGACGAATTCCCGATCGAAGTAGACCTTGAAGCCTTTAAAATCAAGCAAAAACAGGTAAAAGTCACTCTGACTCAACAAGGAAAATTACTGGGGTCACAAGTCGTTAATTACACCAATCAAGAATATACATTCAAGCAAGTTCGATTTGATGTGACTGCCAGCAAGGTTGGATTTCAACCCTTTACGGTTAGCGTAGAATACCTCTCTGGGGAATTTTCCAAGGTAAACAATAGCAAAACATGCTACATTGAGGTCGTTGATTCGAGAAATAACGTTTGTTTTATTTCGAACGGAGTACATCCTGACCTGGCCGCACTTCGTGCAGTTGCCTCATCAAATGAAAACTATCAAAGTTCCTTCTTAAATCCGAAAGAACTGGTAGAAAAAGGACTTAAACCGGACCTCATTGTGTGGCACAATCCAACCTTGCAATTTGACCCAAATATCAACGCATATATTGAACAGCATCGAATCCCTGTGTTTTATGTAGTTAGTCCGTCAGCTACAAACCAAGACCTGAGTAAACTTAAAATTTTTGCTTCCACGAATGGAAGAAATCAAAGTGATGAGGTTCAAGGCAGTTTAAATCCTGGATTTAGCGCCTTTGAATTGAGCGACGAATGCCAACAAAGTATCCCTTACTATCCGCCGCTTGTTACAAAATTTGGTGCAATGAATCCCTTAGGGAATACGGAAGCCCTGTTAAATCAACGGGTTGGGAATGCAGTTAAAAAGGAACCTTTACTTTATTTTGGCAAAACAAAGCAGAATGTACCCTATGGTGTAATCTATGGCGAAGGAGTTTGGCGATGGAAACTTAATGAATTCATGAAGTATCAACATTATGACTATTTCACGGAGCTCTTTTCAAAATCATTTAATTACCTAATGGTAAAGCGCTCCGGGATGGGTTTGAGTGTACAATTTGATAAGCGCTTTGGTAAGTACGATCGTATTGGTGTAAATGCTAATTTCTACAACGCGAGTTTAGAACCGATAACTAAACCTACCATTAACTTAACCCTAACCGGTCCACAAGGAAAAAAATACACCAACCGATTCAATGTTTCGGGTAACCACTATTCATTGGACTTAGGAACGCTGCCTTCAGGTACTTATAAATGGACAGCGAGCACCACGCATGAGAAAAAGAAGTATTCCAAATCAGGGGTATTTGTTGTAGAGGACATTGGCTTGGAACAGGCTACAAACACAGCAAATCATGGCGTATTAAAACAACTTTCCAAAAATTCTGGAGGTTCATTTTCAACGCTCAAGGACTATGAAAAGCTTTTAAAACAAATTGAAGGCAGAGCAGATATAACCACCATAGAACGCTTAACTATTGACTTTTGGAATTTAGTTGATTCTTGGGTGTTCATGTTGCTAATCGCATTGATTTTTAGTTCGGAATGGTTTTTAAAACGCTATTTTGGGGCTTATTAATTGAAATTATTATGAAACAGATACTTTGCTTACTTTTAATATCCATTATAATTGGTAATGTTTTTAGTCAAAAAACAAGGTCAGTCGCATTTTACAACGTAGAGAATTTGTTCGACACGATTGACGGACCGAACGACGACGCTGAATTCCTACCTGCATCTAAAAACCAATGGAATGCAGCTCGATACGAAGAAAAACTTACGCACATTCGAGAAGTGTTACTTGCCATGGGGAAACCCCTTGTATGTGGTTTTTCAGAAGTAGAAAATGCAGCCGTCGTGCGAGCAATCATAGCAAACCAAGAAGCGTTCAAATCCTATGGAATCGTTCATTATGAAAGTCCGGATGCGCGTGGGATTGATGTTGCCTTAATCTATGACAGTTGTAAATTAAACTTGATTGATTCAAAGGCCATTCGATTCGTGTTACCCGGGGAAACTAAGCCTACGACTAGAGATATCCTTTGGGCTCAATTCAAATACAAAAAACAACCGTTTTATGTGATGTTAAATCATTGGCCAAGTCGACGTGGCGGAACCGACGAAAGTGATGACAAACGTGTGGCGGCAGCGAAAATCGCATGCAATTTTATTGATTCGATTCAGAAAGCTAACGGATATCCGATAATATTTCTTGGTGACTTAAACGATCATCCGGAGAACAATGCACCTAAATTAATCGATGAGCGTTTAGACCCTATGATCACGAAAGAAAGCGGCCCAACAAAAGGTACGCATTTTTATAATAATGAGTGGGGAATCCTTGATCACATTTATGTTTCCGCCAATTTCATTGGTAAAAAAAATGGTGTTATTGCAAACTCGGGTCAGATTCATAATTTCCCTTTTCTCATGGAGGAATACAAAGGAAATATTCAACCCAAACGCACCTATGGGGGAAGCAAATATCTGGGAGGATATTCGGATCATCTACCTGTATCTATTCAACTGAACATAAAATAATAGAGCCCAAGGCAAACCATTCGCTTTTATTATCGTAAGAGGTTTATTAACTTTGTTTTAACCTGATATAAACGCCACTTTGATAAAACGAACGCATTTCCTTTCTTTCTGTATTTTTTTCATTGCGTTTACTGCGGTTACTTTTGGACAAATTGTTTCTCCGTTTAGTGTTCGATATCAAACCAATGCGAAAGGTGGTATAAAAATCGCATCCAATGTTGTCTTAAGTTGTGGTTCTGGAACAAACAACTGTGCGACGGCACAAAGTCAAGTTCCTCCAAACGGAACCTTTTCAAACGGCGCATTCTCCATGGCCTATGTTGATATTGACAATGATGCCAACACCTTCATGTCGAGCAGTGACAGCATTGCCTTACCTAATTGCTCTGAAATCCTATGGGCAGGTCTTTATTGGAGTGCTCGTATTGCGGCAAATACTGCGAATTACGCTAACAGGAGCCAAGTAAGGCTGAAATTAAATAATGGGTCATATCAAGTTCTAAGCGCGGATCAAACCCTAGATGTACCAACCATTGGAGGATCTTCCTGGTCACATCCAAGTTATTACTGCTTTAAGGACATCACCTCGGTTCTCACTTCCACCGGCACCAATACCCGATTTACGGTAGCTAATGTAACGGCCGAAGCCGGATCAAATCGCTGGGGTGGCTGGTCGGTTATCATTGTGTACAAGAATGTACTTCAATCTATGCGGAATTTAACCGTATTTGATGGGTTCGCTAATATCTCATCAGGCAACTCGTTAAATATTCCAATCAGTGGTTTTACCACCCCTCCCTCTGGTCCGGTAACCTTTGAATTGGGTGTGATTGGGTTGGATGGTGACCGAGATTCAAATGGGGATCAATTGCAATTTAATGGTGCAGGGACCTTTGTTAATATTTCTGATGCCCTTCACAATACCACGAATTTCTTTAACAGTACGATTTCTGACAATGCGGTCGTAACACCATATCGTAATCCAAGCTATAACAACACCCTGGGTTATGATGCCGGTATTTTTTACCCGAATAATACAGCACTGAACTATATTGGAAACAACGCTACTTCAGCAACTATACGCGTAACCACCAGCTCTGAAAACATACTAGCCCGTGCATTTACCTCGGCGATCGATATTTATGAACCTGACTTAAGAGCAACAGTCTATGTACAGGATTTGAATGGTGGCCAAGTGGTTCCAGGGGATATTCTTGAATATACCATGGTTGGTAAAAACATTGGAAGTGATGTGTCATACAACACCTTCATGACAGATACCCTTGATGTGCGTACAACCTATGTACCAAATTCACTTTCGTACATTAATGGCCCATTCATTGGGGCTAAAACAGATGGTAGTGGGGATGATCAAGCAGAATATGATGCGGTGAACCATACCATTGTTGCACGCGTGAATACAGGTGCAAATGCAACGACCGGAGGAACTATGAATAACTCTCCGAACGGAGCCGATTCTGCCGTTGTAAAGTTTCGGGTTCAGGTAATAAATGATTGCTTATTATTATCTTGTGATAGCACAATTAGCAATAAGGCCTACATTTTCGGTACTGGAAACATTTCAGGTAATTTCTTTACGAATAATGGTGTTTCTGATATTTACGATGCCAATGGTTGTCCCACATCCAACAACAATGAATTAACGATACATTCCAATTGTCCACCACCTACGGTTACCCATAACGACCCCTTGTGTTTAGGAGATTCCTTACAGTTCGTTATTCC
>Ga0315899_10001753_pt1 | contig 24561 bp, 17 predicted proteins | sample LakEriMetagenome_2_FD_203518 | JGI IMG/M metagenome (GOLD analysis project Ga0315899, IMG submission 203518) | Freshwater fungal communities from buoy surface, Lake Erie, Ohio, United States - Buoy 4 MA112 | ecosystem: Environmental > Aquatic > Freshwater > Lake | place: USA: Lake Erie, Ohio... | reverse complement strand
CTCCGGAGCAGACCCTGACCTCACCTCCTCTGGCGAAACCGCTCTCTTCGCCGCCGTCGCCAGCGACAGCATCGAATGCGTCCAGTTATTGCTCGATGCCGGTGCCTCCGTACACGCCTCCGACGGAGACGACGCCGGCAGGTCCTGCCTGTTCAATCTCCGCTCGGAATCCATCGCGCTCCTTCTCCTCGACAAGGACGCCAACCCCGGCGCTGCCGACGAATGCGGCATCCTGCCCGAAGACTGGGAACAGATCCCCATTGCCGTCCGCGATCTCCTCCGAACCCTCCGCCTCGCCCACGAGGCCATCTCGCCATCCCAACCTCCCCCCCATCATGAAATCTCTCTTCCACTTCCTCGCCGCCTTCGCACTCTCCGCAATCCCTCTCGCAGCCGCCGCCGGAAAACCTAACTTCATCATCATCAGCATCGACGACCTCGGCTACGCCGACATCGGCCCGTTCGGCTCGACCCTCAACCGCACGCCGCATCTCGACCGCATGGCCAAAGAAGGCCGCAAACTCACGTCCTTCTACGCCGCTCCCGTCTGCTCGCCGTCCCGCGCCTCGCTCATGACAGGGTCGTATCCAAAACGCGCCCTGCCCATCCCCCACGTCCTCTTCCCCGAAGGCCCCACCGGGCTCTCGCCTGACGAACTCACCGTCGCCGAAGTCCTCAAACCATCCGGCTACGCCACCGCCATCGTCGGCAAATGGCACCTCGGCGATCAACCCGAGTTCCTCCCCAACGCCCAGGGCTTCGACCTCCACTTCGGGCTCCCCTACTCCAATGACATGGGCCCCGTCAGCGACGGGGTCCGCAGCGATCTCGGCAAACCCATCCCCGCCGCCAAAGGCAACGGCAAAGGCCAACCTCCGCTCCCGCTCCTCCGCAACGGCAAGGTCGTGAAACGGGTCCTCCCCGATGACCAGCAATCCCTCGTCGAAATCTACACCGACGAAGCCGTCAAGTTCATCGCCGATCACAAATCCTCACCTTTCTTCCTCTACCTCCCCCACAACGCCGTCCACTTCCCCATCTACCCAGGCAAAAAATGGGCCGGCAAATCCCCTAACGGAATCTACTCGGACTGGTGCGAGGAAATCGACTGGAGCACCGGCCGCATCCTCGACACGCTCCGCGAAAACCATCTCGCCGACAACACGCTCGTCATCTTCACCAGCGACAACGGCGGCACACCGCGCGGACTCAACACCCCCCTCCGCGGCCACAAAAGCAGCACCACCGAAGGCGGCATGCGCGTTCCCACTATCGCATGGTGGCCCGGAAAAATCCCCGCCGCCACCTCCACCGACGCCATCACCGGCATGTTCGATATCCTCCCCACCTTCGCCGCCCTAGCCGGTGCCACTCTCCCCTCCAACCGCAAACTCGACGGCGCTGACATCTGGCCCCTCCTCGCAGGCTCACCCGACGCCAAACCCGCCCACGATTCCTTCCTCTACTATCAAGGGCTCCGGCTCAACGCGGTCCGTCTCGGCGACTGGAAGCTCGTCATCGCCGCAGGCGGCCCCGCCGCCGACAAAAAACCCTTCGAACCCCAACTCTACAATCTCCGCACCGACCTCAGCGAATCCTCCAACGTCGCCGCCGCCCACCCCGACGTCATCGACCGCATCAAGGCCATCATCGCCGCCAACGAATCCGACCTCGCCAGCGACGGCATCGGCCCAGGCTGCCGCCCTCTCGGCAAGGTCGAAAACCCCAAGCCGCTCATCCCGCACGACCCGAAGCCAGCCCGCCAGTAATGAATCTCCGCGCCCTCCTCTTCTGCGCGCTCAGCCTCGTCTGCAGCCACTCCCGCGCCGTCGATCAACCCAATGTCCTCGTCATCCTCGCAGACGACCTCGGCTACGGGGATGTCCATTGCTACAACCCGGACCGCGGCAGAATCCCGACACCAAACATCGACGCCCTCGCCGCCAAAGGAATGCGCTTCACCGACGCCCATTCCTCCAGCGGGGTCTGCTCACCCTCACGCTACGCCCTCCTCACCGGTCGCTATCACTGGCGCACCCGCCTCCAATCCGGCATCGTTCCCTATCTCGGCAGCCCGCTCATCGCTCCCGACCGGCTCACCATCGCTGACTTCCTCAAAAATCAGGGCTACCGCACCGCCGCCATCGGCAAATGGCACCTCGGCTGGAACATGCAGCTCACCGCCTCAGAACGGAAGCTCCTCCTCAGCTATCGCAACAAACCCACCCCAGCCGAAGCAGCCAACGATCCCGCCGCCGACCGCGCCACATGGCAAACCATCTACTCGCGCGATTTCCTCGGCGGTCCCACCGAAGCCGGTTTCGATGCCTACTTCGGCACCGATGTCCCTAACTGGCCACCGTTCTGCTTCATCGAAAACCGCCGCACCGTCGGCATCCCCTCCGAACTTCTCCCCGCAGCCGATCTCCTCAATCACAAGGCCAGCATCCGCGGCCCCGCCCTCGCCAACTGGAATCTCGAAAACATCCTCCCCACCCTCGCCGACCGCGCCTGCGCCTTCATCGACGACGCCGCGAAACACCCGCGACCGTTCTTCCTCTACCTGCCCCTGACTTCCCCCCACACACCCATCAGCCCCACCGAATCATGGCGCGGCAAAAGCGGGCTCGGTCCCTACGCCGATTTCGTCATGCAGACCGACGCCGTCATCGGCCGGGTCCTCGAATCGCTCGAGAAATCCGGCACCGCACCGCGCACGCTCGTCATCCTCACCAGCGACAACGGCTGCGCCCCCTACATCGGCGCAAAAGACCTCGAAGCGAAAGGCCACTTCCCTAGCGGCCCATGGCGCGGCTACAAAGCAGATGCATGGGAAGGCGGCCACCGCGTCCCGTTCATCGTCCGCTGGCCTGCCACGGTCGCCCCAGGCTCAACCTGCGACGCCCTCGTCCACCACGCCGACATCATCGCCACTCTGGCAGACTCCCTCGGAACCACGCTGCCCGCCACCGCCGCCGAAGACAGCGTCAGTCTGCTCCCGCTCCTCAAAGGCAGCACCGCCCCAGTCCGCGAATTCGCCATCAGCCACGCCAGTTCCGGTCTCCCCTCCCTCCGCCGCGGTTCATGGAAAATCATCTTCGGCCAATCCGGCGGCGGCTTCTCCGGTGCCCCTCCCGTCGCCTCCTCCGGTCAGCTCTACAATCTCGCATCCGATCCCTCCGAATCCACTAACCTCTGGAACAGTCACCCTGACATCGTCGCCGATCTCACCGCCGCCATGCAGCGGATCGTCGACACACACCCCAACGACGTGCCCGTGAAATGGCGCCAATTCCTCAATTAACCGCTCTCCCATGAAATCCCTACCCATCTTCCTCCTCCTCCTCCTCGCGCTCCGCAGCACCCCAGCCGTCGCCGCAGACCGCAAACCCAACTTCCTCTTCATCTATTCCGACGACCACCGCTGGGACGCCATCGGCACGGTCCAACGCGAACAAGGCGACAAGGCCCGCTTCCCATGGCTCCAGTCCAAAGGCATGGACCGTCTCGCCGCCGAAGGTGTCCGCTTCCGCAACGCCTTCGTCACGCTCTCCCTCTGCGCCCCCAGCCGCGCCGCCTTCCTCACCGGCCGCTACAACCACCTCAACGGCATCACTAACAACAGTCGTCCGTTCCCCGCCGATTCCATCACCCACGCCTCCCTCCTCCGCGCCGCCGGCTACCAGACCGCCTACATCGGCAAATGGCACATGGGCAATCAACGCACCCGCCCAGGCTTCGACTACGCCGCCAGCTACATCGGTCAGGGTCAGCACCAGAACTGTCCATTCGACGTCAACGGCACCTCCACCCCCACCAAGGGCTGGACCGACGACGTCGCCACCGACTTCGCCATCGACTTCATCCGCCAGAACAAGGAAAAGCCGTTCTCCGTCGTCCTCGGCTTCAAAAGCCCTCACAGCCCCCGCGGCGGCAACCATCTCCCACCCCGTCTCCGCAATCTCTACGCAGGCCAATCCAGCCGCCCCACCCCTAACTGCGGGGTCCCCGCCATCTTCCATAAACCCGCCGCCGACGGCACCAAGGCCACCGGGCTCTCCGCCAACGATGTCCACCTAGACTACCTCCGCCACGTCGCCGGCGTCGATGACAACGTCGCACGTCTCCTCGACTCCCTCGATTCCCTCGGTCTCGCCGACGACACCGTCGTCGTCTACTCCAGCGACAATGGCTACTACCTCGGCGAACACAACTCGGGCGACAAACGCTCGCTCTACGAAGAATCCATCCGCATCCCCTTCCTCGTCCGCTACCCGCGGCTCTTCCCCAAAGGCACCGTCGTCGACCAACTCGTCCTCAGCATCGATCTCGCCCCCTCGTTCCTCGATCTCGCCGGTCTGCCCGTCCCCCCACAAATGCAGGGCGCTAGCTGGAAAGCCCTCGCCTCAGGCCTCAAACCCGACTCATGGCGCACGTCCTTCCTCGCCCAGTACTACAAGGAACTCGGCGATGTCCCCACCTGCTACGCCCTCCGCACCGCCACCCACAAGCTCGTCCGCTACCCTAACCGCCCGGAATGGACCGAGGTCTTCGACCTCACTAACGATCCCTACGAAATCAAAAACCTCGCCGCCGACACCGCCCTGACCGCCACGCTCGACGCCGATCTCACCAAGGCCATGCAGGCCGCCAGTTACTCCCCGCCAGCCGACGCCAACAAACCTTCTCCTCCCGGAAAGTGACCCCGCACGCGTCCCGCCAGCCCGCCCACCCCGCATGAAAAGGCTCCTCCTCTTCCTCGCGCTCGCCGCACCCGCCGCCGCCGCACCCGCCTTCAATGTCCTCCTCATCATGGCCGACGACCTCCGTCCCGCCATCGGCTGCTACGGGGACTCACACGCCAAAACTCCCCACCTCGACCGGCTCGCCGCACGCGCCGTCCGCTTCGACCGCGCCTACGTCCAGTACCCCGTCTGCAATCCCAGCCGGGTCTCTCTCCTCACCAGCACCCGCCCGGAACACAACGGCATCACCGGCAACGCCACGTTCTTCCGCGACAAAATGCCGGACATCATCTCCCTCCCCCAACTCTTCCGCCAGCACGGCGCAACCTCCCTATCATTCGGTAAAATCTACCACGCCGGGCTCGTCGAAGGCTCCTCCGAAAACCGCTTCCTCGACATCGGCAAATCATGGGATCAGGCCTCCATGTTCCGCCCCACCGCCCTCGGTAATTCCGGCCCGCGCCGCAATCTCACCAACGGCACCCTCAAATGGTGCGAGGTCGCCGACCTCGAAGGCTCGGACAACGACCAATCCGACGGCCAGACCGCCCACCAAACCATCGCCGCCATGGAAAACCTCGCCGCCAAACCATGGTTCATCGGCGCAGGCTTCCATCGCCCCCACGACCCCTTCGTCGTCTCAAAAAAATACGTCGCCCAGTTCCCCGAAGGCTCGCTCCCGCTCCACCGCGACCCCGCCGACGCCTCACCTCTCAACAAACACGCCCTCGGCGGCGGCGCCTTTGAAGCAGCCTTCAAACGCTTCAATGACCGCGACCGCATGGACTTCCTGACACATTACTACGCCGGGGTCTCCCAGACCGACGCCCAGGTCGGCCGCATCATGGACGCCATGGACCGTCTCAATCTCTGGGACAAAACCATCGTCATCTTCGTCGGCGACCACGGCTATCATCTCGGCGAACGCGGCTGGTGGAACAAAAACACGCTCTTCGAACAATCCTGCCGCGCCCCGCTCCTCATCGCCGCCCCCGGCACCAAACCCGCCGTCTGCCGCAGTCTCGTCGAATTCCTCGATCTCTACCCCACCATCGCCGCCCTCTGCTCCCTCCCACTCCCAGGCACCGCAAAAGGCAAAAACCTCCAACCGCTCCTCGCCAACCCGGATCTCTCCCTCCACGAATCCGCACTCACCCACATCTCCCGCGGCAATATCACCGGCTTCAGCCTCCGCACCATCCGCTGGCGCTGCATCTCATGGAGCGACGGCACCACCGAACTCTACGACCACAACACCGACCCCGGCGAGTGGCACAACGTCGCCGCTCTCCCCGCCAACGCCGACACCCTATCACATCTCAAGAACCTCCTCGCCTCCCGCCGCTGACTCCGACTTCCTCCCCTTCCACACAAGCATGCTCAATCCGACAACCCACGCCGCCAACCCAAGCGTAGCCTCCCCGTCCCAATCCCTCCCCCAGACTTCATGCCCTCCCCTCTCGCCCATGCCGGCTGGCACCTCGAACACTCCTACGCCTCACTCCCGGGCATCTTCCACAAAGCCAGCCACCCCGAACCCGTCCGCCGCCCCGCGCTCGCCATCTTCAACCACACCCTAGCCGCCTCTCTCGGGCTCGACGCCGCCCTCCTCGATTCACCAGAAGGCGCATCCATCTTCGGCGGCAATTCCCTCCCTCACGGCTCACGCCCGCTCGCCCAGGCATACGCCGGTCACCAGTTCGGCCACTTCACCTTCCTCGGCGACGGCCGCGCCATCCTCCTCGGCGAACAAATCGCCCCCGACAACCGCCGCTGGGACGTCCAGCTCAAAGGTTCAGGCCCCACTCGCTTCTCCCGCCGCGGCGACGGCCGCGCCGCCATCGGCCCCATGCTCCGCGAATACCTCGTCAGCGAAGCCATGCACGCCCTCGGCATCCCCACCACCCGCAGTCTCGCCGTCACCCTGACAGGCGAATCCGTCCGCCGCGACTCCCTCCTCCCAGGCGCCGTCCTCACCAGAATCGCCGCCAGCCACATCCGCGTCGGCACCTTCGAATGGGCCGCCGCCTCCGGCGACCTCGACGCCGCCGCCGCTCTCGTCAATTACACGCTCGCACGCCACTTCCCGGACACCCCCGTCACCGATTCCCCTGCCCTCGCCCTCCTCAACGCCGTCGCCGCTCGCCAGGCAACCCTCATCGCCCAATGGCAACTCGTCGGCTTCATCCACGGCGTCATGAACACCGATAACATGGCCCTCTCCGGCGAAACCATCGACTACGGTCCCTGCGCCTTCATCGATCACTACGACCCAGCCACCGTCTTCAGCTCCATCGACCGCCACGGTCGCTACGCCTATCACAATCAGCCGCCCATCGCCCACTGGAACCTCACCCGCTTCGCCGAGGCCCTCCTCCCACTCATCCATCCTGACGAATCCTCCGCCGTCGCCGCCGCTCAATCCGCCCTCAAGTCCTTCCCAGAGGCCTGCGCTCGCCACCAGTACGACGGGCTCAAAGCCAAACTCGGCCTCGTCTCAGACCTCCCCGGCGACCGCGCCCTGACCGATGACTTCCTCTCATGGATGCACTCATCCCGCGCCGACTTCACCAACGCCTTCGCCGCTCTCTCCAACGGCAAATTCCCCGACAACACCAACGAGGACGCCGTCTTCCATTCATGGCACCAGCGCTGGCTCAACCGGCTCGCCTCCCAACCGCTCCCCATCGACGACGCCCTCGCCCTCATGCGCCAGCACAACCCGGCCGTCATCCCGCGCAATCACAAGGTCGAAGCAGCCCTCGCCGCCGCCACCTCCGGCGATCTGACCCAGTTCCACCAACTCCTCGCCATCGTCACCAACCCCTTCGCCCACGGCAACATCCCCGTCGAATTCTCCCAACCCGGCCCCGCCAATTGCTCCTATCAGACGTTCTGCGGGACCTGACCATCCCCAGCGCTCACCCCGCAAAAACGAAAAAGCCCCGGCCGCGGCATCTCCGCGCACCGGGGCTCTTTCATCATTCGTCCTACCCCACCCTCACTTCGCGGCCAGCGCGTCCGCAATCACTTTCCCAAGCTCCTCACTCTCCGGCGCAGTCCCGGAATCAAAGCGCTTCACCAGCTTCCCATCCTTCCCGATCACAAACTTCGCAAAGTTCCACTTCACATCGCCAGGCGCAGACGACGCCGGCCCAGTCAGCGCCTCGTACAACGCATGCTTCGGCGACGACTTCACATTCACCTTATCAAACATCGGAAACGTCACTTTATACTTCGTCGTGCAGAAGGTCTTGATCTCCGCCGCCGTCCCTGGCTCCTGCCCACCGAAATCATTGCACGGGAACCCCAGCACCGTGAATCCCTTGTCCTTCATCTTGTCCTGCAGCGCCTGCAATCCCGCATACTGCTTCGTATAACCGCACTGCGACGCCACATTCACAATCAGCAGCACCTTCCCTTTGTAATCACCCAGCGTCGCTTCCTTGCCGTCAATCGTCTTCAGCGGAATGCTGTACAAGGATGGCGCGTCAGCAGCACGGGCAGAGATCATGCCAGCAGCAAGGGTCAGAAGGAAAGCGAGTCGTTTCATATACCAAAGACAACGCTCCATCTGCCCCCCCGGTTCCTCCGTAGTCGCGGATCCCCCTCCCGCCACCTTTCGGAACTTGGCAAATCCCCGCGCCCGTGCTTGTCTCAATCACCTTTCCAGTCGGTCCCCCGCCGCCGCCCACCTCCTCCCACACCGTGCTCTCCAAACTCCTGCGCCGCATCCTCCTCGCCGCCCTCCTCATGGTGGTCCTCTTCGAAGCCGCAGGCTGGCTCATCTTCAAGTTCCCTCTCGATCCCCCCAGAACGCTCCTCCTCAAAAATGACCTCCCAGGCTGCACCAAAGACGTCAAACTCGTCTTCGACCGCCGCCAGACCCGCAGATTCTCCCTAGCCGACCAAAAACAACCAGGCACCGTCCGCATCTTCTGCCTCGGCGGCTGGGCCACCCTCGCCATGAACCAGAACGACCCCGACACATGGTGGGGTCGCCTCCAGTCCGCTCTCACCGCCAAAGGCCTCAAGGTCGAAACCGCCGCCCGCGGCGCCGAACGCACCAGCCTCGCCGACAACGTCGCCCTCACCACCCCCATCATCGAATCCCTCCGCCCGGACATCATCATCGTCAACGCAGGCTTCGATGACGCCCTCGTCCACCCGCTCGATTACCAGTACAACGCCGCCGCCGTCGCCGCACGCCTCACACCTCAGCCACCCTCCCTCCGCGACCACCTCGTCAGCTTCTCCCAATCCGTCCGCTTCAAACGCTGGTGGAGCACCCGCCGCGAAATGGGCCTCGCCCAGAATACCATCGGCCGCACCGACGCCCTCCGCACCAGCATCTCCAATGCCCAGGCCGCTGTCGCCAAACTCCCCGTCGTCGACGGCGTCCCCCGCAATCCACCTAACGACCCGCTCGCAGAATACCTCGACGCCCTCAAAGCCCTCGACGCCCTCGCCGCACGCACCGGAGCCTCACTCATCCTCACCGGAGAACCTTCCCTCCTCGGCGAATTCACCAGCATCTCCGACGAAGAACGTCTCCTCGGCTACGTCTCCGCCTCCATCCACGGCGACCGCGCCGACCGCCCGGCACGCCCGCTCCCATCATGGATCCTCTCCGAAATGAACCGCTTCGCCGCCGCCACCCAATCCCACGCCGCCGCTAAAGGCATCCCATGGATCAACCTCAACGGACTCGTCCCACGCGACACCAACCACTTCGTCACCGAGGTCATGCTCACTGACGCCGGCGCAGCCAAAATGGCCGAAATCCTGCTTCCCACCGTCGAACCAGTCGTCCGCAGCAAATCCACCCGCTGACCAATCCCCGCCTCTCATCAGCACGTCAGCCACCCCCCGCAAATCGCTCCCCCCATTTCCATGATTCCAGTCAATTCCTCCGTCATCGCCGTCCCTCCACTCGCCCGGGACGCCTCCCTCCGCGCCACCGCCGAACCCAACCGCCGCCTCATGCACCACATCGCCTCAGGCGGCATCCGCATCTTCCTCTACGGCGGCAACGCCGTCTTCTACCACCTGCGCCCCTCCGAGTTCGCCAGCGTCCTCTCCCTCCTCGCAGAAAACGCCCCGCCTGACTGCGACATCATCCCGTCCGCAGGCCCATCCTACGGCGTCAGCATGGACCAGGCCGCCATCCTCCGCGACTTCCCCTTCCCCACCGCCATGGTCCTCCCACACCAGGGCCTCAATACCCCCGACGGCGTCGCCACTGGCATCCGCCACTTCGCCGAAGCCTACGGCAAACCAGTCGTCGTCTACCTCAAATCAGACAACTACCTCACCCCGGACCTCACCGCCTCCCTCGTCGCAGACGGGCTCGTCTCATGGATCAAGTACGCCATCGTCCGCCCGGACGAATCCAAGGACGACTTCCTCTCCTCTCTCCTCAACCTCGTCGACCCCTCTCTCGTCGTCAGCGGCATGGGCGAACAACCCGTCATCCACCACCTCCGCGACCGTCACCTCGCCGGCTTCACCACCGGCTGCGGCTGTCTCAACCCAGCCCTCTCCACCGCCATGCTCCACGCCTGCCAATCCGCCGATTGGTCCGCCGCCGAATCCATCCGCGCCCGCTTCCAGCCGCTCGAAGACCTCCGCAACGCCATCAACCCGGTCCGCGTCCTCCACGAAGCCGTCTCCCTCGCCTCCCTCGCCGACACCGGCCCGCTCCCACCTCTCCTCAGCGGCCTCAACGAATCCCAGCGCCAATCCGTCGCCGCCGCCGCTCAAGCCCTCCTCGCCTGACTCCTCCGTCACCCTCAATTCCTTGACTCTCAGGCATTCAAACGGTACCGCCCAGTCTCTCAACCTCTGACCTCAGCTCTCCCTCGTGGATATCCGTAAATCCGTCATCACCGCCGCCGGCCAATCGCAACGCACGCTCCCCCTCCAGACACTCGTCGACAGGGACGGTGCCGAAAAAACCGCCCTCCAGATCATCATCGAGGAATCCATCATGGCCGGTATGGAGGAAATCGGGGTCATCATCAACCCGGACGACGAAACCGCCTACCGCGCCGCCGCAGGCCCTCACGCCCGCCGTCTCCAGTTCATCCCCCAACACGCCCCACTCGGGTACGGCCACGCCGTCCTCTGCGCCAAAGAATTCACCGCCGGTGAACCGTTCCTCCTCATGGTCGGCGACCACCTCTACGTCAGCCGATCCTCCGTCCGCTGCGCCCGCCAGCTCGTCGACATCGCCAGCCGCGAATCCTGCGCCGTCTCCGCCGTCCAGGAAACCCACGAAAGCAAACTCCCACACTACGGCGCCGTAGGCGGCACCCGCGTCCAGAACCGCTCGGGCCTCTACGAGATCCGCCGCGTCCTCGAAAAACCCACGCCCACTCAGGCAGAACAGGAACTCGACGTCCCCGGCCTCAGACTCGGCCACTACCTCTGCTTCTTCGGCATGCACGTCCTCACACCTCCAGTATTCGAATTCCTCGAAGCCGCCGTCGCCGCCGCCGCCGGCCAATCCCCAGTCTCCCTCACCAGCTCCCTCTCCAAACTCGCCCAGCGCGGCCGCTACCTCGCCGCAGGCATCGACGGCCGCCGCTACGACATGGGGGTCCACTACGGTCTCCTCACCGCCCAGCTCGCCCTCGGCCTCGACGGCGAGCAACGCGAGGAAGTCCTCGCCCTCATGGTCGAACTCCTCGCAGCCCGCGCACGCTGATCCCATGGCCGGTTCTCTCGTCTCCATCATCACCGCCCAGGATCCCGCAGTGCGCGACCGCGCCCTCGAGGACTTCTGCTCCAGCGCCTCCCTAACGGGCCTCCTCGCTGAATGCGCCGAACTCGACGCCTTCCGCCGTCAGTGCGACAACCTCTACGAACGCGTCCGCGCCCTCTTCTTCCTCTACGCCATCCACCGGTTCCACCTCCCCCTCAAACAAGGGCTCTCGGACCGCGGCATGATCCCCTTCCACGGCTACGAACACCTCCTCAACCGCAGGTTCGAAGAAGCCATCGACACGTTTCTCGCCATCCAGGCCGCCGAAGGCCCCGGCGACTCCATCTCCAGCGCCCTCGCCGCCGCCTACCACCGTCTCGCCTTCCAGACCCTAGCAGACCAGGTCCGCCGCAGCGTCCGCTCCGTCAAAGGCAATCAGTGGATGTTCCGCATGAGCCATCCGCTCCACCAGCCTCTCAGGCTCCGCCCAGCCCTCCTCGAACGCAATCCCTCCGACGGCACCTACCCCATTCTCCGCGAACAGACGCCCGTCCGCATGGACCTCACCCACAGCGCGTGGAGTGACATCTTCTTCCTCGGCATGGACTTCCCGGACGGCGCCAAGGTCCTCAACATCTCCGTCGACCTCGGCATGCACGGCCGTGACGCCGCTCCCGAACCCCCAGTCGCCGCCTTCCTCCGCGTCATCGAAGAACCTGTCCTCCGCCTCACCAGCGTCGACCTCGGAGCCAGCGCAGATATCTCCGATCTCGCCGAAGTCTTCGACTTCGCCCGCGATTACCTCGGTCTCCTCAAAGCCGCCGTCATCTCCTCAGGCATCGTCCCCCCAGGCATCGAAGGCTCTGGCCAGCAACTCTCCGACCTCCTCGCTCGCATCGCCGGACCAGGCAAAGGCCTCGAACTCGTCTCCAGCGTCCGCGGCATACCCAAAGGCTCACGCCTCGCCGTCTCCACTAACCTCCTCGCCGCCCTCATCAGCGCCTGCATGCGCGCCACCGGTCAGACCGCCTCCCTGACCGGCCCGCTCGAGGAATCCGAACGCCGCGTCGTCCTCGCACGCGCCATCCTCGGCGAATGGCTCGGCGGCTCCGGCGGCGGTTGGCAGGACTCCGGCGGGGTCTGGCCAGGCATCAAACTCATCTCCGGCGTCCCCGCTGGCCCCAACGACCCCGAATCCGGCATCAGCCGCGGCCGTCTCATGCCCCAGCACACGGTCCTCGACGCTAACGCTGTCTCCCCGGAAGCCCGCCAGAAGCTCCAGGATTCCCTCGTCCTCGTCCACGGCGGCATGGCCCAGAATGTCGGCCCCATCCTCGAGATGGTCACCGAAAAATACCTCCTCCGCTCAGGCCCGGAATGGCTCGCCCGCAAGGACGCCCTGGCCATCCTCGACGAAATCACCTCCGCCCTCCACGACGGCGACGTCCGCGCCATCGGCACCGCCACCACCCGCAACTTCACAGGCCCCATCCAGACCATCATCCCCTGGGCCTCGACCTATTACACCGAGCAACTCATCGAACGCACCCGCGCCGCCTTCGGCGACGATTTCCTCGGCTTCTGGATGCTCGGTGGCATGTCCGGCGGCGGCATGGGCTTCATGGTCTCCCCTCACCGCAAAGCCGAAGCCCAGCAGAAGCTCCAGGAAATCATGTCAGGGCTCAAAAAGGAACTCGCCTCCGCCCTCCCATTCGCCATGGAACCCGTGGTCTACGACTTCGCCATCAACGAAAACGGGACCTTCGCAACCCTCCTCTCCGGCGACAGCGCCCTCATGCCCGAAGGCTACTACGTTCTCACCGTCCCTCGTCTCCTCCGCCAGGAAATCCGCTCGCTCTCTCTGCTACGCCGCGCCGAACTCGATCGCCTCGGTGCCGCCTGCCGCTCCCGCCCGGAACTCAGCGGCATGGTCCAGTCCCTCTTCGATGTCATGCTCCCGCGCCGCCGCTCGGACGACTCCCGCGGCACCTCCGGTCTCCTCGCCATGCTCGACGCCAATGGCTTCGACCGCGCTCAGCACGAACAAATCCGCAGCGACCTCCGCGACGCCCGCATCGGCCTCGCCCAGAACCGTCTCCCCGCCAGCGCCACCGTCGAAGACGTCCGCCCGGAAGACGTCGCCAGGTTCGACCTCGCCCCGCCCTCCCCGGAATGCATCGCCCTCGGCGAAGCAGCCCTCGCCCGCGGCGAAGCGGCCGTCATCACCCTGGCCGGCGGCGCCGGCTCCCGATGGACTCAAGGCGCAGGCGTCTGCAAAGCCCTCCACCCATTCTGCAAATTCGACGGCCGCCACCGCACGTTCCTCGAGGTCCACCTAGCAAAAAGCCGCCGCCGCAGCCGTCTCGCAGGCACCACCATCCCTCACCTCTTCACCACCAGCTACCTCACCCACCAGCCCACCGCCGACTTCCTCGCACGCCACCAGAACTACGGCTACTCCGGCGATGTCATCCTCTCCCAGGGCCGCTCCATCGGTCTCCGCATGGTCCCCACCGTCCGCGATCTCCGCTTCGCATGGGAAGAAATGCCCCAGCAGGTCCTCGACCAGCAGCAGCAGAAGGTCCGCGACAGTCTCCGCAGCGCCCTCATCCGCTGGGCCACCGAAGCCGGTGAAGCCTCCGACTACACCGACAATCTCCCCCTGCAGTGCCTCCACCCCACCGGCCACTGGTACGAATTCCCTAACCTGCTCCGCAACGGCGAACTCGCAGCCCTCGTCCGCAAGCGCCCGCAGCTCCAGTACCTTCTCCTCCACAACGTCGACACCCTCGGCGCCGACCTCGACCCCGGCATCCTCGGCTGGCACATCCAGTCAGAGGCCTGTCTCTCCTTCGAAGTCATCACCCGCAGGCTCGAAGACCGCGGCGGCGGCCTCGCCCGCGTCAACGGCCGCCCGCGTCTCGTCGAAGGCCTCGCCATGGCCCGCGAAGAAGACGAATTCTGCCTATCCTTCTACAACTCCATGACCACATGGATCCATCTCGATAAACTCCTCGCCGTCTTCGGCCTCGTCCGCGCCGACCTCGAAGATAAGGAAAAGGTCACTCAGGCCGTCCGCAATCTCGCCGCCCGCATGCCCGCCTACATCACTCTCAAGGATGTCAAAAAACGCTGGGGCCACGGCCAGGAAGACATCTTCCCAGTCATCCAGTTCGAAAAACTCTGGGGCGACATGTCCGCCCTCCCCGACGTCGTCTGCCGCTTCCCCGTCGTCCCGCGCTCCCGCGGCCAGCAGCTCAAGGACCAGTCCCAACTCGACGGCTGGCTCCGCGATGGCTCCGCCGCCGCCGTCGCCTCACTCTGCGAATGGTAACCGCACCTCACCGCGGCCGCGCCATCGCAAACACATCACCCGTCCTGCAATACCAGTTAGGACTCTGCATCCGTCCCACCGGCGCATAAACCCCGGGCGGTATCAGCAGGGTCTCCGGATCCATGATGCCGTCCCGCACATGCACCCGCAGCACGCGCCCGATCACCAGCCGGTTCCCCCCGAACTCAATCGTCGACCACTCCCGGCACTCTAACGCCACCGGCGCCTCCGCAATCCGCGGCGGCTTCACCACCGACGACGCCACCGCCGTCAGCCCCGCCGCCTCCAGTTCGTTCTCCCCAGGCGGCAACGACGCCGCACACGCATTCATCGCCGCCCCCATCGGCTCATCAATCAGGTGAACCACAAACTCCCCAGTCAGCCGCACGTTCCGCGCCGTGTCCTTCGGCACCTCCGGCCCCCGATTCCCCGGCGCTAACACCACCGCCGGAGGATCATCCCCGATCACATTGAAAAAACTGAACGGCGCCGCATTCACCCGCCCCTCCAGATCCACCGTCGTCACCAGCGCAATCGGCCGCGGCACCACCAGTCCCGCCAGGATCGTGTACGCCCGCTCCTCATGCTCGCCCTCCAGATCAAACTCCATAACCTCAAAGCGCCTTCAGCTTCAGATTCCGGAACTCGATCTTCATCGCCAGCCCGCCGTGAATCTGCAACCCAATCGGCCCCGCCGCCCCATACCGCCCATCACGGTACTCACTAACCTTCGTCCCGTTCAAATAGACCGTCACCGTGTCCCCCTTCACCACCAGCCGGAACGCATTCCAATCCCCAACCTTCAACACCTTCCCAGCCTCCTTCGCCTGCCCAGCCTCAGGATACCCTCCCACATAAAATGACCCCGTCATGTCCTTCTTCAAACTCCGCGACACCCCGATCTGCAGCTGCAGATCCCCCGGAATCTTCTCATCCACCGTCCGCTTCCGCATCATGAACCCGCTGTCAATCTCCCCCTCCCACTTCGCCTCCGCCTCCAACTCGAAATCCCCATACTCCTTCTCAGTGTAAAGCATCGAACCCTTCTTCGCAGGATCATTCTCCCCCACCAAAACCCCATCCACCACTTTCCAGAATGGATTCGGCGTCGGCACCTTCCATCCCGTCAGATCCTTGCCGTTGAACAACACCACCTCCCCAGGCGTCTCCGCCCACCCAGTCGCCGGAAAAAACCCGGCAGCCACTCCCAACCCGACAACACGACAGAATTCTTTGCGCTTCATTCCCCCACCCAAGCACCTCCCCTCCCCCTCGCCAACTCTTTCATCGCACGCGTTCCGGGGGGCGCATCGCACGCGTTCCGGGGGGAAGTTTTCTTAAAAATTGAAACTAATCCGGCATGTTTAAAAACTTTTTCTTGCCCGCCCGCCAGAATCCCATACCTTCCCACCAGCGGTCAGGACCGATCTCCCTGCCTCTCCAATTTGTTGGTAACGAGGAACGATCCCCCGGTCTGGTCGCCGGACGGATCAACCAGCGGGCCTCTCCGGGCCGTTCTCCCGGAAAGGCCCGCCCCCTTTTCTCCCCACAGGCACTGCTCCCGCCCATGCGCGACAGTTTCTGCCCTGGTCGCACCCGCTTTCCCGCTTCCGCCTGCCGCACCCCCATGCCATGCCTCCCACATGCTGCGCCGCTCTCTCCCTTCGCTGTTCGCTCTCTCCCTCGCACTCCCCCTCTTCTCCGCCAGCGCCGCTGACCCGGAACCCGCTCGCCACTCCATCCGCGAGGTCGCCGGCTGGTCCGTCAGCATCCACCCCTCCCTCGCCACCACCCAGACCGCCGCCACCGAGGAAGCCCTCTCCCTCCTCGAAATCCAACTCCGCGCCATCGTCAAAGACCTCCCTCCCTCCGTCGTCTCCAAACTCCGCGAGGTCCCACTCTGGTTCTCTCCACCCTACAAAGACTTCGGCCAACGCGCCGAATACCACCCCGGAGCCGACTGGCTCCGCGACAACGGCCGCAACCCAGCCATGGCCAAAGGCATCGAATTCTCCAACATCCCCTCCTTCGCCGCGGAAACCCGCCGCATGCCCAATTTCGCCCTCCACGAACTCGCCCACGCCTACCACGACCGCGTCATCAGCTTCGATAACCCCGAAATCTTCAACGCATGGGCCGCCGCCAAAGCCTCCGGTAAATACGAACGCGTCAAACGCCGCGACAGCAATGGCAACGAACGCGAAGACCGCGCCTACGCCCTCACCGACCACAAGGAGTACTTCGCAGAATGCACCGAAGCCTACTTCTCCAAAAACGACTTCTTCCCCTTCACAAAACCCGAACTCGCCGCCCACGACCCGCGCGCCCTCCGCGTCCTCGAACGCATCTGGAACGTCCAGCCGCCCGCACCCATCACCGCCCCACCGGCGGAAATGAAGCTCCCCCCCTTCTACACCAAATTCATCAGCGCTTCCGGCTACCCCATGATCGCCTCCGACAAGGTCAGCGACTTCGCACTCCGCGAAGCCGCCTACCTCTGCGACCTCATGCTCGCCAAACGCCCGGACCTCCGCGACGCCATGATCAAAAGCGGCTCCCGCATGAACATCATCGCATGGAACGAATTCACCACCGACCTCCCGGACTTCGCACGCCTCCAACCCAAAAACTACTGGGACGCCCGCGCCCGCGGCACCGGCGGCTCCGAAGACGACCCTGCCTGCTCCTCCGCTGAAGAAAATCTCCTCAGCTACGCCGGCGATCCCTACGCCACCGAAAGCATCTTCATCCACGAATTCGCCCACAACATCCACCTCCGCGGCGTCATCGCAGTCGACCCCACCTTCAACGACCGTCTCGAAAAAACCTTCCGCAAGGCCATCGACTCAGGCCTCTGGAAAAACTGCTACGCCGCCACCAATTCCGCAGAGTACTTCGCCGAAGGCGTCCAGTCATGGTTCGATAACAATCGCGAAAACGACAGCGTCCACAACCACGTCAATTCCCGCAAGGAACTCCTCGAGTACGACCCCGGCCTCGCCGCCCTCTGCCTCGAGGTCTTCGGCGACACCGAACTCAGTTACACTAAGGCCCCCACCCGTCTCTACGGCCACCTCGCAGGCTACGATCCTTCAAAAGCCCCGGAATTCGTCTGGCCTGAACGTCTCCGCCCCATCCGCGACGGCATCAAACGCGAGGCCGCCAAAGACAAACAGTAATCCCGGCAGCCACCGCGCCTCCCACCTCAGCCCCTCGGAGCCGTCAGACGCTCCATCAGGCGCTGCTTCATGTCCTGGGGCAGCGAGCTGTCCTTCGACAACCACCCCTTCGCCGCATCCGGCTCCCGCCTCGACCACTCCCTCGCAAGGCGATACATCGTCTCGCCCCGCCGCTTGTCGTCACTGATCGTCCCCGCCCACGCTATCGCCGCCTCCGGATCCTTCTCCGCCACCTTGTACGCAAACCGCTCCCGCGGTTCATCCGTCTGCGGGGTCTTCGGAAAATTGTTCAACCACGCCCCAGCTTCGTTCGGATCGTTGTTCGCCCACCGCTCAATCAGCTCCGTCATCACCTTCGGCTTCGCCTCGTTGTCCGGCAAGGTCGTCGCCCACGCCGCCGCCGCCTTCGGATCCTTGTCCGCCATCCGCGCCGCCAACCGGCTGATGATCCCGCTCTTGAAGGTCGAATCCTCGAGCCCACTCACAAAATCACGCGCACTATCAATCCCCCCCTGCTTCGTGTACTGATCCAGCAGGGTATCCATTGCCCGACCACGCGCATCACTCCGCTCCATCGTCAGCGCCAATCGCGACGCCGCCGCCAGATCGGTCTTCGCAATCGACCCGATCGCCGACGAAAGATAATAGTTCCCCTCGTCCTTGTTCTCCGGCGGATGCGCATTCGCCCACGCCACCGCTTTGTCAGGATCCGTCTTCGCCCACGTCGCAATCGCCGTCGATCCCGCCCATCCCCCGCGCCAGTCACCCATCTTCGTCGCATAATCCAGCGCCGCTTCCGGATCCTTCTGCGCCCACACCGTCATCAGCATGCTCATCTCCCGACCACGCTCCCGCGGATTGAAATCCTTCCCGAACGCACCCATCGCCGCCTCTAACTGCTCGTTCGTCGCCAGTCCCTTCACAAACGCCGTGTAAGCCTCCATCTTCTCCACAGGATCATCGATCGCAAAAATTTCCTCCACCCGCACCCCGATCTCCTCCTTCGTCATCTCCCGCACCGGCTTCACCCCCGGCAGCGCCGGACCCGACTCCACCCCCGCACCCTTCCCAACACCGCCCGCCCCATTCCGGCTCCCAGCCTCCACCGCCGCCGCCACCACCGTCCGCCTCACCGATCCCGCCCCCGCCGCCACCCCGCCATTACCACGCCACCACGCCCCGGCCGCAAATGCCGCCGCCGTGCAACCAGTCCACCCGGTAATCATCAGAACTCGAGACGCTGTCATTTTCATACCCATAACTACGCCCCGAATCGCACCCGCCGCCCCCCCGTTTTTCCCTACGTGTGCACGGGCGGCCTACCTTAACGGCTCATGATGAAGCCGCCCACAAGGCGCCTACACCCCGGCAGACAATCGGTTGTCGAATCCCCGCCACCGCCCTAAGAACGCCCCATGCGTCCCGCCCCTCCAATGGATGAACCGCCCTTCGCCGACCTCGCCGCGGCACCGGCGGTCACCTTGCCGCGTCCAGATTCCTCCATCTCGCTCCTCTCCGACGAAGAACGCGCCGAGTTCGCCAGTCTCGCCGACGCCTTCGCTCCACCAGCGCCTCCCAGCATCCTCACAGATGCTCCCGCCACCATCACCGCCGATTTCCTCGTCACCGATCCAATCGCCACTCCTCCCGCCACCCTCCTCCCAGAGGCACCACCAATTCTCGTCCCCCCCTCGCTCCCGGAACCGCCAGTCGCTCCCGTCAGCATCTCCCCCGCTCCCGTCGCCGCGGAACCGGTCGCACCTCCCGCCGAAGCACCAGCTCCTCCACCCGCATTCCAGCCTTCTCCGGCCCTCAACCCAAACCTCGCCGCCCTCCTCCGCGCCGCTGCCCTCGCTGATCCGGATCCCACCACTCCCGAGGACCCTTCACCAGCTACCCCGCCAGCCACTCCCGCCCAGGAGTCACCCCCGGCCTCCCCGCCCGCACACGCCACACCCACCCTCCCCACACCCCGATCCTTCGACCCGGACGCCGACGTCGAACACCCCGCCATCTTCCTCGGCAATCTCGCCGCAAAACTCGCGTCACCCGGCCACTCCTCCCCTCCCCAATCCGATCCTCCTCCCGCAACCGACCCCTTCTCCCCATCCGCATTCTTCGACCCCGGCCAGGAAGAAGACGCCGATGATCACTGGACGTCCCTCTCCGCCCTCCTCAAATCCGACGCCCAACCAGATCCAGAAGATCCCCAAGCCAAGGCTGTCCCCGCTGTCATTCCAGACACCCCGGACACCTCAGTCTCCACTCCTGCCACTGACGTTCCTCAGGAACCTAAACCCTTCCTCCCTCCCATCGTCACCCGCGCCGTCGCCGCCGCAGCTTCCGCCGCAGAACCATCCCCTCCAGCCCAAGATCTGCCTTCCGCACATCGAGCCACCGCCCCGGTGGCTTTGTCTCCTTCCACTGCCCCAGAACGGTTATCGAATCTGGATTTCGATGACGCCGAGGAATCAACCGGCAGCATCGGATTACTGATCGGTGGCGCCCTCCTCATCATCGCAGGCCTCTACCTCGCCACCGTCTCGGCCAGCGCCACCATCAGCGTCACCGGATCAACCCCTCCCCTCAGCACGGACATCCTCTCCATGTTCACCACCGGTGCCTCCTCCGCTCTCCTCCTCCTCCTCGGCACCGGAGCCGTCGCCTACCGCCGCTGGGCCCCTCCACTCATCCACGCCCTCGGCTGGATCCTCGTCCTCTTCACTCTCACTTACGCCGGAACCGCCGCCGCCGTCGCCTTCTACCTCATGGGCGATTCCGGCAACGCCCCGTCCCTGCCCCAGGGCAGCGCCAGATTCCTCATCATCGCCGCCATCGCAGGGCTCGCCATCCCTCTCGCCTTCATCGGAATCGCCCAGCGCGATTCCGCCACCAGAGCCTGCACCTCCACCTCAGCACTCCCCAGCTGGACCGACGAACGGCCCGTCCCCGTCCTCATGTCCTTCCTCGTCGGGATCTCCCTCGCCACCATCACGCTCTCTCTCGGCTTCGCAGGTTTCAACTTCCCAGCCTTCGGCGCCTTCACCCATCATTCCATCTCGCTTCCCGCATGGGCAGGCACCGGCGTCGTCTTCATCTTCGCCTCCCTCCTCGCCGCCGCTCAGCGTAAATCCGGCTGGTGGGTCCTCCTCCTCGCCGCTCTAACCCTAGGCACCGCCCTGTTCCTGACTTTCCACCAATCGCAGGCCGCAGGGTTCACCGAAGCCGCAGAACCCCGCACCGGCGGCTCCCTCAACACCGCTCTCATCGCCGCAGGCTCTCTCCTCCCCGTCGTTCTCATCCTCCTCATGTCCCGTAAGTCGTTCGACCTCCAGTTGGACGACCACGACGCCTGAACCCTCCCATGCCCGGCGATCCTATCACTTTCTTCAACCGCCACTCCGGCCGGCTCGAACAGGAATCCATCTACGGCGAGGGCTTCCTCCGCGCCGCCTACGAAAACCCCATCGGCCGTCTCGTCGTCGCCGCACTCATCAAACGCGCCGCCTTCTCCCGCTGGTACGGCCGCCGCATGGACCAACCAGCCAGCCGCTCCAGAATCGCTCCCTTCATCGAACACTACCATCTCGACCCCGCGGAATTCGCAGACTCGCCCGACTCCTTCGCCACCTTCAACGACTTCTTCAGCCGCCGCCTCAACCCCGCCGCACGGCCCATCGACCCTAACCCTGCATCCGTCGTCTTCCCTGCCGACGGCCGCCACCTCGGCTTCGCACGCGCCGACCAGATCAACAGCGTCTTCGTCAAAGGTCAGCAATTCAACCTCCCCGCGCTCCTCGGCAGTCACGAACTCGCCGCAAAATACGCCGCCGGCTCCCTCATCCTCAGCCGTCTCTGCCCGGTCGATTACCACCGCTTCCACTTCCCCTGCGCCGGAACCCCTGGCACCCCAACTCTCCTCGACGGCCAACTCTACTCCGTCAGCCCCATCGCCCTCCGCCGCCGTCTCGCCTATCTCTGGGAAAACAAACGCGTCCTCACACGCCTCGAAACCGATCGCTTCGGCACCGTCCTCCTCCTCGAAATCGGCGCCACCAACGTCGGCAGCATCGTCCAGTCCATGACGCCCGGCCAACCAGTCGCCAAAGGCGCTGAAAAAGGCATGTTCCGCTTCGGTGGCTCCAGCACCATCACCATCTTCGAACCTGGCCGCGTCACCCTCGCCGACGACCTCCTCGCCCACAGCGCCCAATGCCGCGAACTCTACGCTCGCATGGGCTCCCCCATGGCCTCCGCCTGACAATCCCGTGAAGGGCTCTCAGCACGGATCCTGACACCACCCATCCACGACAAGGCCGACCTATTCCTTCCGGAACACTTTGTGCCCGGCGTCTCCGCCCGACAGCAGAAACGCCATCAGGTCCTTCACTTCCTCCCCGTTCATCCCCGCAATCATCCCCGGCGGCATGATCGACACCGGCGAAAATTCCACGCCCTCCACCTGATCCGCCGCAGCTTTCGTTAGCTCATTCAGGTCAAACGGATTCGACGCCACCGCCACTTCGTCGTCATTCCGGATGATCAATCGCCCATACAGCGGATCCCCACTCTTCAGCTTCACAATGCTCGCCATATACTGCTCGGAAATCGACGCACTCGGCTCGCAGATCGCCACCAGTATGTCCCGGATCGCAAACCGGTTGCCCACCGTCCCCAGATCAGGCCCGGAATGCCCGCCCTCCCCGCCAAACCGGTGACACGCCACACACAGCCCCGCTGAAAACATCTTCCTCCCGTTCTCGAAATCCCGGCCCCGCAACTCCGCCCCGAACAGCTTCATCGCACTCTCCACCGTCCAATTCCCCGCAGGCCCCGCAGGCTTCGGCAGCGTCGACAGATCCACCGTCGGAAAATCCGCCAGCATCCCAGCCAGCATCTCCACATCCTTCGTCTCCAGCCGCGCAATCGCCTCCTTCCGGATCGCCCGGATGAATCCCGCAAAGCTCTTCCCTCCATCCTTCACTAACGCATCATTCAGCCACCCGAAGAAATACTTCCGGTCCTCCACCGTCCACCCGGCACGGACCCCGCGCAGGCAATACGCATAGTGAATGTTCTTCGTGTTCGGCGTGTTCGCCATCATCTTCAGAATCGCCCCGCCATACTCGTGCCGCCCCAGCATCTCCCGGTCATACTCCACCACCTCCGCCTTCGCCGCCTTCATCAGCGCCGTCGTCTTCCCCACCACCGACGGCGCATCCAGCCACGCCAGCAACCGGCACAACTCCGCATTCTCACGGTCGTCCACCGATGGATAGTGCGCATCCAGTCTCCCGATCACCTCCGCCACCTTCTCCTCCGTCGGCCGCCCCATCCTCAGAAAACACAACCCGTACGCCCTCAACAGCGCCAAACGGTCGTCTTTCCCCAGCTCCCCGTACCGCACCTCCCCTAGCTTTTCCAGCACCCGCCCGCCCTGCCCCTTGTCACCCACCCGGCTCAGCGCAATCGCCCCGTAAATCACCGCCCGCGCATCCTTCTCCCCAAACCAGCGCTCCCGCCAGCTCTCCGGATCCTGCCATTCCAACGCCACCCGCGCCGCATAACGAATGCTCCGGTCCTCATCCGAAAGCCGCGGCCACACCTCCGCCACCGCATCCGCCCCACCCGCACCATTCCCGTGCCACCGCTCCAGCCGTTGACGCAACGCCCGCTTCTCCGTCTCCTCCACCCCCCGATTCCTGACAAACCCCTCCCGCTTTCCTCCCGTGTACCGCACCCGATACAACCGCGACGCCGTCGTCCTCCCGCCCGTCACAAAATACATCGCCCCATCCGGCCCGAACCGCATCGCCGCAATGTTCAGCGGGCTCCCATGCAGAAACTCCATCTTCTTCCCCGTGTAACTCGACCCGCTCTCACTCATCTCCACCGCAAAAATCGTCCCGAACGTCCAGTCACAAACAAACAACTTCTCCTGATACTCCGCCGGAAATCCCGACCTATAACCAAAACTGATCCCCGTCGGCGATCCCGGCCCCATGTCCAGTACCGACCCGTTGCTGTCCGCAAAGTAATCCAGCCACACCCCCGATCCCGACCGCCACCCGAACTCCGCGCCCGACGTGATGTGATTGATCCGCGTCGGCCGATACCACGGGCTCCCCACATCAAACTCCATATCCGAATCATACGTGAACAACTCCCCATCCCGATTCAGCGCCAGATCCACCGAATTCCGGAACCCAGACGCCACCATCGTCCACTCCTTCCCGTCCGGCGAAATCCGGCACACCCAGCCCCCCGGAGCCTTCAACCCCACCGCATGCCCCATCGGATCCGGAATCGTTCCCGTTAGCGAATCCTCTCCCCACACCGGCTTCTGCTTCGAAACCGCCCCCTCCGGAACCCGCGTGAAGTTCCCGCTCACCAGATACAACCCTTTGCCGTCCGCTGTCTCAATGATCGAATGCGCCGAATGCTCATACCCCACGTTCAGCTTCTTCAGCATCGTGAACTCGTCGAAACGATCGTCCCCATCCGTGTCCCGGATCCGGTAGAATCCCCGCATGTTCGCCAGGTAAAGACTGCCGAACCCATAGTGCAATCCTAGCGCCCCGCCCACCTTCCGCTTCC
>Ga0315899_10001752_pt1 | contig 24582 bp, 25 predicted proteins | sample LakEriMetagenome_2_FD_203518 | JGI IMG/M metagenome (GOLD analysis project Ga0315899, IMG submission 203518) | Freshwater fungal communities from buoy surface, Lake Erie, Ohio, United States - Buoy 4 MA112 | ecosystem: Environmental > Aquatic > Freshwater > Lake | place: USA: Lake Erie, Ohio... | reverse complement strand
TCCTCCCCCAGTCCTTTGCGTCCATCAAGTCACTTTGGACTCCTGCGCTGGCCGATTGTCTGATGCTTTGCCTTCCAGCATCGGCAGATAGTAGAAAGTTCTTGTTCCAATTAGTCCCCGCACGATCAGCAACTCGATCCAATACTCTCTGCACTTGATGTTCAGCTCCCCCTCTTAGCATCGCATTTCGGACCGCTTTTGACCATGCTGTGACATGCTGCACTCCATTGCTGTCCTCCCACTCATACGTCATCCTTTGGGTGCGCGTTGTCCACTGCTGACATTCGGGTGATAATTGTCCAGCGTTCTCAACTTGGGTGTCGGCTTTTTCATTGAGAGGTTCTCCTCGGTGTGCCTTGATCTTCACCATGAAAGTGCGTGCCCCTCTCAGGACTCGTTCTCTCAAGCGGAAAAAGTCTTGAATTACTTGTTTGGTGTTTCGGAAAAAGTCACGTGTTTTTGCGCTACGGATAATGAGTTTGCACAAGAATCCTAAACGGTGCGATTTAATTTGGAGCCTAAACGGTGCAAAAGCGTTTCCCTTTCAGCTAAACGTTCGGTATTCACCCTAGTTGGCCTCGCGCACGGAGTAGTAACGGAGAAACTGCGTTTTCCGTAAAATTCCCAGCAGGCCCGGGGGAGGCCACGGAAAACCATTATCTTTCACGTTTGCCTCCGGCCGGGCGGCTGGGGGTACCCCCCAGACCCCCACTGACTGCGCTCAGGGACACCGGCGTGCGACATTCAGGTGTGTGTGTGTTTATTACTGCAGTACCTATTACAAAGCTGTTCGCTGTCTGTTTATACTCGTCTGCGGCCGCCCCGGTGAACGGGGCTGCCGCACCGAGACACCCGCGGCCTCGGTGCCGAGGCACAAAGTGCAAAGGGTGTGTCCTGTGGAAAGGTCCGGCAAGCCCGGTATTCTAAAATACTTAATCCGTCGTAGGTATTCTTTGCGTAAGGGAATCGAATTCTCAAATACTTTGTCGTAGTCTGAATTACTGGTTTGGTGTTTCCAAAAATAGTCAGCTTCTTTTGTGGTGTGAATGGCTTCGTTCGCACCAAAAATCCGGTTCCGCAAAACCCAACGTGTTTTCCCGCTACGGATAATGGGGTTTCCACAAGAATGCTACAAAATCGTTTCCCTTTCAGCTAAACGTTCGGTTCTCACCGAAGTTGGCCTCGGGCGCGGAGAAGTAACGGGTATATGTATGTATGTATGGATATATATACATACATGGTGTGTATGTGTGTGTACATATATCCATTCATACATACATATACTCAGGTCCTCCCTCTCTCGCTTTGACCAGATTCATCATCTCTCTCGCTTTGACCAGATTCCTCATCTGCAACTCCAACCTCGATGTGGGTTTGCTGAGCAGGTGCGAAACCTGGCGCACTTCATCACAGCCGGCGGACATTTGGCACTATGAAGCATACGTACCAGTCGCCTCATCCTGCAACCGCGTTGCCCTCCGTGAGGGGATTGCTCACGCAGCGACCAAAAAGCGCGTCATATCCCTCGGTGTGCTCTGTTAACTTCAGCGTCGGCGTCACGACGTCGCGCCCGGCCGTGGTGCCGAACAAGTGTAAAAAGGCATCATCTTTGCCTGTTACTTGCACTTGCTCATCAGCACTTTCTTTTTTAAGACAGTCTTCCACGTGGCGTTCCTCGTTTCCCAGTGGCACCTCCTTGTTCTGTTGTACCGCCTCCGCCATCTCATCCTCTTCAATCTCCTTGTCGAAATCTTCAAAGATTGTTCGTGATTTGGCAATTAAACTTGAACTTCTAGAAATGTTTCTTTCCTTGCTTTCTTTCTTTTCTCTGTTTTGCCAGTAGCTGAGATTTTTGTTGAGCTCGACGATGCAGATCTTCTCCACACATGGAAGCACCTGTGCAAGCGCCTGTACACGCACAAGAGGGGAATACAAGGGTCAGTGAGCGAATAGATGTTTCAAACGAGCGTGCGCGCGGAAGACCGAAAATCAACGCGGAAGGATAAGAATGTTCAACTTGAGCCCCGCGGTGACGGGCGCTGAGACGAGCCATCATTGATTATTGAGCAGGGACCTGGTATGAGGGCGTGACGATAAACTTGATGAAACCGATCTGTGATGCTGGAAGCATAGTGGTATCCCGATTGCACATTGGTGACAACGGGAGGCCGTGCTCTTTTTCGCAGTCGCCCTGACGGAATAACTCGTCTAGACAGCGCTGAGGGACAAAAAAAATAGTTCCACGAGTGGAGGGAGTTGAGCGAGGGAGAAAGGGAGGTAGAAATGAGGGGGACAAAGAGGGCGATGGGAGAAGGACGCGCCAACAAAAAGTCTGGGTACGTCCGCGTGAAACACGAAAAACCTGTGTACCATGAATCGCAAAGCCACACACACACACACACACACACACACATACACATACACATACACCATTAACTATTCTATGCCAAACGAGAAGACACTTTTGCCACGCGCTCCCTGCGAGCCAGAAGCGAAAATCCTTTTCTTCTCGTATGTGTATGAGCATACCTGGGCCCAGAAGACGGCAAGGCGTCGGGGTTTGGACGGATTGGATATGTCGGCAGCATGCAATACAAGACTCATCAAAATCTCGGCGTTCCCTCCATCTCTCCACGCTTCCCTGTCGCTCTGGATAGTTGCGGCCAGCTCCTTGAAGTCTTTGAGGTTGGCGAAGTGCTTTGACATGTCCGTGTGCAGAACCAGATCGATAATCATACTCCGCATTTCGAGCTTCTTGGCGTGAGAGAAGTTGCAGAGAAGATCAATATGTGGGGTTTGCCGCATCGTTGTGAAGAGGAGATGGAGATGGAAATTTTCCTGAATGCTTTGGTCGTTGAATGCGACTGCTCGGTCTGTATGGGCGTTTTTGTGGTAGAGGTTGTTGAGCCCGTCATGTCCAAGATCGTGCACCATAGCAGCCAGAAGGAGGCCAAGGATCTCAAACTTCTCGAGAAAAGTCGCCAGGCCGCCCTCCGATAAGAAAAAGTGCACAGTTTGCGTCACGTCGGCGGCGTGCAGCGCATTATGGTACGGTGCGTCCAAATAGCAGCCTTCCACAAATGCTAACCACTTGCGTGCGACTTCCCGGTCGAGATTCAACTCATCAAACATGCCCCAGGTTTCAAGAAGATGCCACCCCAGCACCTGGTTGTGCATACATGCTCAGTCATAAATTCTGGAACTGCTTGTTGGGAACGGAGGGAGAGAAGTTGAAGGGTGTGTGAAAGCGGAGGGTGCACAAGGAGAGACGGAGGAGGGAGACCAAGAGAGAGAGATCCACGCGATTCCAGTACCTGAAGCCCGTGCTGCGCAGAAGCCTCATGCAGGGCCAAAACGCTCCAGTTCCACTGGTCCACGCCCTGGAGCGCCTCCGAAATGTCGGCCTTCTCGCTCGCCGTCGCTTCGTAGCACGTCACGTCGTCAGCCGACATGTTGTTGAGGTTAATGGTGGGCAAGCCGGGCATGGTGGACGGCTCGTCAGAGCAAGGATACACGAGCAAGGATGACGGCTTGAGTGAGAGGGAATGCGTGCCGCCCTCAGGCAAGGCGGCACTTGCAGCACCAGTTGTATGTTCCTCGTCGACGTTGCCTCTTTGGCCGTGTCCGAAAGCACTGCCTTCCGCCAAATTTTCCGCTGGCGCGCCGCTGGGAGCATCGGCAGTGTCAGGGGCATGTGTTGCTGTCAACAACGAGCTGCTGGGTCCTTGGATGCGATCCCCGCTGGTAACGAAGGTCGCTCCCAGCGGCGTATATTCTCTACGCAGCCAGTCGTTGACGACTGACGTGGCGCTCTCTGAATCTTCTGCCGGATGGCGCGCAAAAACATTGTCGACTATTGAGGAACGTCTTCTGCCCGAGGACGTCACCACCGTTGCTTGCATGTTGGTCGTGCCCTTGAGACTGGTGGGCTGGAGACCCTGGGGGATGGCACTGAGATGGACGTCTGACCTGAGAACCCGCGCTGCGTACATGAGCGTCGCCCTCTGCATGGGGCTCAGGGTCTGCAGGTGGAAGTCGCACTCTTCTGCATCGTTGCCGTATTCAAGCATCCCCTCGAGCAGCCGCGCGGCGTTTTCGGCGGGCGAGAGGTCGTCGTTCAACTTGTCCGTAACCATGCGCAAGGCCTCGAGCGCCTCCACGTGACTGTATGGCCTCGATCCCCATCCGTTGCGCCGGGTCGGAGAGTGGCTCAAGCTCGGTCGCCGCCCCTTGCCACGGGAGAGCCGCGCTGGCCGTCCCGCCAGGACTGGGCACGTGTCGCTGCCCCACATCCGCTCCCTCCGGCCGGGGATGAACGCCCGCCGCCCGTCTGCTCCCAAGGTCAAGCCTAGGCACTGATGCTTGAAGCCAGCGCCGGTGATCTTGGTCCCAACGAGACCCCCGCAGGAACTTCATTCTTGTCCCCCTTTGACCACTTCTCTTGATGAGTCCTTTTCGGGAGATTCTGAATCTCCCGAAAAGACGACCACGAGGAAAAAAAATTGTGTAAAAATGGCTTCGTTGAGGAAGTGTGAGGTCTTGCATTGAGCCACGTTGGGTTGTCATCCCATTCCTGTGTGTGGTCGGCAGAACTCATCATGTCGGCCGCGGTCCTCGCGTGCAAGTGGGGACTGGCGGGCGCGGCTCTGGGGGCAGCGTGCGCCCTGCTGATGCTCTCGGAGAGGAGGACCGGGAGAAAACGCCTCATGTTCAGGACCAAGGTGAGTGAGTCAGCTTACATACTGTGGCGTGACACCCCGGGGAGCAATTCCGTTCCCAGAAACCCCGACATGACAGAGGCCGATTCGCGCAGGTGAAACAGGACAAGTTGGCCAGCTATGTGCGGCATCACCGCGGTGTCTGGCCGGAGGTTGAGCAAGGCCTGCGGCAGCACGGTATCCAGTCTGCTAAACCAATGTTAACGCGCACGCGCTGGCCAACACCCGCGCGTTCTCAAAATGGCTCCGCGCTGACAATCGCTCCGCGTCAGCACCAGTGCGGATTTTGACGTTTTGATCTTCATCAAGAACCCCCGAGGGCGTTCTAATATACTTCTTCGCATGCGAGATGGCAGGAGTGCGTCTCCTCTCCATACACCAGCCCAAAGATGGCAGCAACGAGCTGTGCATGTTTGTGGAGATAGAAGAAGGCGTCGATATGGGTAGGGTGTTGCCAGTCATTAGCGCGATGCCTCCTCTCCCCTGGCTACACACAGCATTTTCGACAGCTTGCGCGTTGTGTGTCAGTGTGTGTGTGTGTGTGTATGTGTCCTATACCCATTTCCGTGGATCCCTTTCTGACCCCTCGTGAGCTCAAACGGCGTGCAGGGCGGGATCTAGGTCCGGGTTCGGCGTACCGGGCAAATGCCCGTGTGAAGTTGTGGGAAGAGACCATGTGCACCTATTTCGAAGGATCCGGTTGGGAAGAGGTACCATCCGTTTGTCGCTACGCGCGCGCAGCTAGGGCCCTATTGTGCTGTGCATGTGCGGTGCGCAGGGGGTTGAACAAGTTTGAGCGGGGCGAAAGAGAGAAAAGGTGAGGCAACGAGGAAGGTGCATAGACAGTGACCGAGCATGCGTGCCTGCTGACGAGTTTCTGTCAATGGCGGTTGCTGGCAGCTAGAGGAGCTGTATTCGCTCACACCCTCAACTTCGACGAACACGCTGCCTCCAGTAATGTAGCTGTGAATGCGCAACCCTAGCGCGTATCGCGTCTGCTCAGCTTGGTGGCGCGAGGGGGGGGGGGGGAGGTTGGATATGTGTCCAACGGCACTGCATCTGTAGTAAACACTAGGATGTGTGTGTGGTTTTACTTTTGGGGAGGCGCTTGTTAAAAGCGCCATCTCAACTGATACATGCGTGGGTTCGCGCAGCCCACCGTGACACCGGCATGCAGATCCTGCAGCTTGTAATCTGCAAAGTCAGGCGCACAGGCATCTAGCGTGAGCGGAGCGATTCCGTGTGGGGATTACGGACGCGTAGTGGTTATCAATAGGCATACTCAACCACAGGCTTAGACATTCTTTATTGAATGATAGCGCGCGCAACTCCAAAAGAGACCTACACTAGTGTCAAAAGAGACCTACACTAGTGTCAAAAGAGATTCTCTATTGAATGGTAGCGCGCGCCCCTCCACCAACGATGCGCTTGCTACTAATACACCCAAGACCCTCAACGCCACCTGAGGAAAGTATCGTTGCCGTTGCACCGCCCGCTCCTGCTCACCAAGCGGCTTGTTGTGACGGCTTATTGAAAAAAATCAATTTGGTCCTAATTCTGCTGGGTCCTAGGTACATGTCTCGACCCAATTTTAAGGTCTCGACCCAATTTTAAGGGACTTAACTGTCGACGATTTCCTAAAACTAAGTAAAGCAGGGCTCCAGAGAAAGCCGGCTCATGCGCAGAAAATCAGCGCGAAGACAGGAACAGGAGAGCCCGCTAAGGGCAAATCTGCAAGCACCAGGCCGTGGACTCATTAAGAGTCGGGTAGCAAGAGAGGGGGTCTCTGTTGAGAGATGTTCATTCCTGACCGCCACTCGCTGCGCCTCCTCATCACTGCCACGAGTAGACCATTACACGTTTTATTCAATGATAATACAAAATAATATTCCTCATTCATATCGCCAAAAACCAAACTCGGCGCCCTGTGATTATGGACGCATGCAGGCTCTTTTCCCTTCTCTCTCCAGTTTCCCCCATCGTTCCCCACCATGCCCCACTCTCTTGCTCTCTGTCTGCCTGTGCTCACCACACGCCAGCTAGCGGAAGGATGTCTACATCCTAATGCTGAACCTCAACGATCTGGGTTTTCTTTTTTCGCAATGTAGGAGCAGTCGTCGTAGATTTCTTGGAGGCGTGATATCAACTTACCTCGCTTCTGGTTCTCCAACTCCAACTCCTGCCACACAGAGCGGGGGATGGTATTTGAAGAGCGTTTGGTACTGTGCTTTTTCACAACGCGGGTTTCGTATGAGGTGCCCTGACCCATGAATTGACATGCTGCAAACCCTCTAGAGACAGCAAGTGTCCCTAGAAGCATGTTTGCTGCACACACTTGTTTGTTGTACGATCGAATTTTGGTTGTTTCCGATGGTTTCTTTGCTCGGGGCTCAGAGTTCAAGCAAGCCTTGGGGACCCGGACTTTCTGCGCTCATAATCCCCCTGCTGTTCGAAGAGACGAGAGCAAGGGCCAGGCAGCGGGCGCCAGAGAAACGAAAGGAGGCACTTTGTGCGCCTCCACTTCTTGTGCGCATACCCTCGCACATATACAGCACATGCCCTCAGATACGCACACAAACATGCGCACTCGCGCATACATGTCGGCGCACACATGCGCACATTAACACAGAGATGCATTCAAGTCAAAACAAACACAGAGCACCTCTAGCTTGTTGACTATAAGGCTATATGATTTCCTACATAGCTACCTGCTTCCTATCCTCGAATTCTGCTGAAAGAAGTACCGCCACTGCTGATCCTGCACATCATCCGCCTGGTCAGAGGTAGCCGATTCCCAGCATCCACTCTCTTCAGGCGTCCTTCTGCATCAGCCTCCTTCTCCCTACATATCACAACCCACCCTCTCTTCTCTGTGTTTCTGTGTTTCTCCCTCTCTTCGCGCCATCCCCCCTGCCCTGCCCGTCCTTCTTGTCTGCTCTGTGTAACTGTTCGTCTATCTCGACTTTCTCTCTTTCTCTCACCTCTGGGTGCGTTTTGGAATTTGCTCCTCGCCTTCTCCACCTCATTCAAGCACTTCTGCGACAATCCAAAGCAATCCGAAAAGTACATTTACATGGAGGGTGCATGATCATGGCTGAGATGTTGAACAAGATGAATGATGCATGCACGCACGCATTTACACACGCACACATACAAATACATGCCCCCACACAACACGCACACCACACACCGAATGCTCTTGCGTTTGGATTTGGGTAATAAGTATTCTAGAGCCAAATTCAGTATGTATACAGGATTGATTGTCGACTGTGACGGCGACGAGTCGAATTCCTTCCATGACATATTCATATCCGCCAATTCGCATATATTACGATGGAAAGTGAGCTTTTCTCAGGGTGAAGAGACATTTGTCGTGCAACGTTCAAGATGGCAAACCTGTTGCCGGGAAGCACTTGTATTTAGTTTCTCTAGGATGTTGATACGTTCCTTGCGCATCTCAAATAAGACCCTCATTCTTTCTGCGTCCACTTTCGGGCACCTGAATGGTGGTGTGGATTTTTGTGCATGTGAATGTGCGGTGCGTATTCGCTTCTGTGTTTAGAACTAGGTCGGCAAAAAGATGATAGAAACAGTTCCGACATCATGCTGACATGTCTTTCTCTGTGCATCAGCCTTTCTTCATGGACCTTGTCTTGAGACACACTCACGTGCACATGTGCACGAATGAACATATGCAAACATATGCACACCAGTCTTTAATCCACTCCAGATGTTCATCCCAAGTAAGCTCCTTTGTCATCTCTTTGTTTGGTTCCTGAGTGCGCGGTTGAGATACGTTCTGTGCATACATCGACGTCACAGAACGGATGCATGCATATGCGACACGTGAATGATCAATACACCAACTTACTGCACCTTCGAGACAGCACGCCCTTGAGCTGACTTGGAACGGCTGGGGAGCGAAGCTGGGGGTGCTTTTGTCGAATCTGTGCTGTTATCGACTTGGCCGATGTTTGCCTCGCGCCCTCTGGACCTTGCTCTACCCCGCTGTGTCTCAGCTATGTTACCCCGATTGGAATCCACTATATCGCGTGCCTGTAGGCTGTCGAATACCTGGATCAGCGATCCCCAGGGCGTCATGTCAACCGTCTTGTCTGGAAATGCGCCGTCTTCTGGTGGTGGTGACTCTGGTGGTGACGTTCCCTTCTCCTTACTGTGGACCTCGTCCTCATTGAGATCATGTTTCTTCACACTCCCCTCCACCTGCCCCCTCCTTGCGCTCTTCCGCGGCGACCTGCTTCCACCCTTCGGCGTCCTCGACGTACCTCCCGCGCCGCCCACATACCCCTTCCTCGGAGACAATGCTCCATCGTGCGGAATCTTCGGCCGGCTTCGTCCTCCGCCCTTGCCCTCCTGCGCGCTCCCATGTGCCGCCAGTCGCTCTGTTTTCTCCTTTTCCTGCGCTGTCTCTAGCTTTTCCAGCACTTCCTCCAGCTGCTTCAGCTTTGGAAGCTGACTGTTTTCAGCCTCCTCCATCGCCTGCACGGCAGGGGCATCCACTTGCGCGTGGTCGTGGTCCTCTTTGATCTTGTTTTTGTTGGCAAACAGGCGTCCAAAGAGCCCTTTGAGCTTGCTCCCCGAGTTGCCTTCTTCCACATCCGCCGCTCGTGCAGTCGCCCACCCCTGTATCCCCGCCGAGGACCTGGCGACCTGATCTTCGGTGGCTGTGCCGGGCGGCAGGGCGTGGAAAGCTTCGTAGTTGGCAAGAGCCTGTGCTGTGACCCTGGCCTCATCACCTTGGAGACATGGAGCGGGTGGCGGGCCGTCGTTTGCACCTTGGGGGGCTCCGCGCATGAAGCCCTGACACACATTCTCAAAAGTCAGTGCATAGTGTGTGTGTCAACAAACAACAACGAACAACACAACGCGCCTCCTCCTTCTCCTCCTCCGCCACCGCCGGCCCCGACGCCAACGTTGGCACCATCACCGCCGCATTTTCCCCTAAAGTGAGGGATGTAACGGTTCAGAGAATCTGTATATTTGGTAATAGGATAAGTGTTTAGAGGAGTATTGTTGATTACCGATATTATAGCTTTAACCATATTGGTTATACCCGATATTATCGCGATATCTGATATATCTACACCAGAAAGCAAATCATGCAAAAAATGCACACAAAAAATTCCAAAAGTGAACAAAGAAATGCAAAAAATGCACACAAAAAATCTTCATTATCAAACACAAAAAATGCAATTTTGGCATTTTTTGTGTTTGATAATGAAGTGATATATCGGTTCTAACCAATATATTGCCGTGTTGGCGGGGAAGTGATATCGTATTGGCGCCTAGCTTTCACCATATTGGTTATCCCAGATATTATCGATATTTTTGAATCGGTTACAATCCTTACCCTAAAGTACCAACTCATTCTTCCCTTGCTTGTCACCAACCTCTGTGTTGGCCATGTTCGCGTAATGTGCATCCAACCAGATTTGCAGCACGCGAGCAACGTCTGCAGCGCTGGGGGGCTCGCCGACGTCCTCAGGGAGCGGCCGCTCTCTCTTTTCCGTCGCAGCGAGCCCCAGCGCCGGTCGATTTTCGGCGTTTCTGCCTAGAACTCCCTGCGCAGGATTGCTATGCCACAAAATTACGTCTGAATCGTCCCTCGGCTCCTCGGCTCCCTCCCGCGGTATCTCCCAGGTGCAGGCCCCTGTCAGCGTGTTCAGATAGTATGGTTTCCCCCGGGTCTTGCTCATTCGAATCTGGTAGTGCGACGGAATAGACATGCCTCCGCTCTTTCCCGCCTCCCCACTTGTCTCAGACCTTTCTTCCTGGTTGTTCTTTCTCTCAGCCCCGAGTCCCCTGTCGTTGATATTGTGGACAAATCTGGCACTTTGTCTCGCGGAGGTCCGCTGCGGGTGCCCATCAGCCACGGATTGCTGTGTCGAATGCAACTCCAGCTTTCTCGCCCGCTCCCGCTCGTTGGCCCTCCTGTCCGCCTCTCGAAGCATCTCCTCTAGCTGGCTGCAGCGAACGCGTGCGTGCGCAATTTTAGCTGTCTTCTCTTGCTCGCGCTGCAGCTCAGCTTCCTCCTCAAGACTCTCCCGCACCCTAGCCCGTTGGTGCTCGATCTCGAGCTGGCCCAGCGCCAAACGCAACTTTTCATAGAGCGCCTTCCCCTTTTCTTCGCGGGTCTTCTCCTCGTCTCTTGCGCGTTGTGATTTCCTGTGGTCTTGCTTTGCAGCTGCCGCCATCTCCAAACTCTGCTTCAGTTCTTCCAATTCCGTCTGGCGCTGGCATATGTAAATTGCGCGCTGATTCCTCTGCTCTTGCTGCCGCAGCTTCTCTCGCTCAATCTCCCTTCGCACTTCACCACCCTCGTCGTGCAGGCTTGACAGCATCACTTTCGTCATATCCAGCTCCTCCTGCAGCCGCTTCCTCCTGTCGCCCTCCAGGTCCTCCTGCCCATCTGCCGCCTCGCAAGCATGCCCACCGTCTTCGCGTGGTCCTGCGTGCGGGTATGTCAGGCTGTACTCGGAGGAGCCAGGTGTAGATTCGTTTTGGCCCATGCGCTATCTCTCGAATCTCGTCATGATTCAATGATGGGCCTTTTTTTTTTCACTACAACTTTCCACTACGATGCGAAGCTCTCGATTCAGTCAACTTTTGTACCGGTAGCTCTCGATTCAGTCAACTTTTGTTTTTTTTGTACGGTACAAACCAAAGTCCATTTCCGATCCCGGATCGATCCAGGAGTGTATGTTGACACGCGCCTCCGAGGTTGAGCGGGGTTGCGGGGCTCAGGATTGGAGGCGACACGTCTGCGACGGCGGCGTGAAGCGACCATGAGGGCGAGTCCAGAATTGGCTGTAAATCCTCCTCGCGGGCGGGTCCACGTCTCGCCCGATACAGACGAGCTGTCAGAAGCACCCCGAGAGGACATCAGCGGCGCTGTTTCCGGCAGCCTGGGCTTCCTGAACTCGATGAGAGACGCTCCGCGCGCGCCCCCGCCGGGCGGGGCCGTGTCTCGATCGCAGTATGTCGATTTGCGTGGGGATGCATGGGAGCCGCTGCCAGAAGGCAAGCCGTCGGCAGCCCTTCTCATGACGCCGCCGCGCCAGGAAAGGGCATCATCGCCCTCAAAGCCGCTGGGCTTTGCCACGATCGAGGTGCTGGCGTCTCACCTGCAGGCACCTGTGCGGGGATGGCAGAATGACGATCACGCCCAACGACATGCTCGCGGTTCTGTGCCTGCGTGTGTGCTCGCTCTCGATGTTCTCCCGATCGCAATGTGTGCCTTGTCGCTCGATGCCGCTCCTGCCTCCCTTGCACCCAACACACCCGTGCTGTGTCGCTCTGCAATGCCACTGCTACGTTGCGCTGTGCACCTGGCTGATCCTGCTTGGTATTTCACAGAGCCCTACCGTGGCTCCGAAACAGAATCAGGGTTAGCGGCTGCCTTCAGGGCTACTTTGGACTTCGCGAATGGCTACGGGCCTGCGCAGCTAACGTCTGCAAATTCCATGCCCATTGTCGATCCGTATGTATCGCCCTCGCCGCGTCCTGGTCAGCCATCACACCTCGTTGTTTGCTCTCCCCTGAACTTCCGCAGCATTTCGCTGCCGGGCTCTCAAAAGTACTGGAAGGGATGTGCGCCTGATTATGAGCGATACGCGAGACTTGCTCGGTCCCGCCGCTCCACCTGACGCGTTTGTTTGGCAGAGGAGGATGGAGCTCAAGGACCCTTGTGGGCCGGATCGCCTCTACTGTGAGTTGCTTCTGCACGATCCCGATGATTTGCCTGCTTCGGTACCTCATACTAACATACCGTGGTCAACAGAGACTGGATTGGAAACGGCAGACAAGAGGCTTCACCTCCGCCTGTTCCCCTTCCCCAATTGCCGATGGCTTCAACGAGCACTATCATTCACGGTGCGAGCAGAGGAAGTCTGGATGAGCAACGGCCGAGAGCTCCACTCCGGCAGTCAGCTCTGCCAGAACGTGAAGTACCCCAGGGCCCTTCAAGGATGAAGGCCTTACAAAAGGAAAAAACAATTGAAAGCATGCGCATTGATGCAAACTCAGCGGTTTTGACTGGTTTTGATCCCCAGTCAAGCCTCCGTAGGCTTCACTATGGCGACTCAATATCCATAATTCCGAACGGTCTTAATGCCCTAGTCATCGGTACTCGAAATGGACAGGCCTGGATTGAAGTACTTGAAGATGATGTGGCTGTGCCTCCTAATTTGCGTGACTGTGTGTGGCGCATGCTGCCCCCTCGTCAGTTCATTGAGAGGAAGAAACTGCGCAAGATTATAAAGGCAGGGAAGTGGAATGAAGGGAGAAGCGAAAGCGAGGTACCACGACCTCCGGTCCCAAATCAGCTTGATGATCTCTCGAAACTCGCGGAGGATTTTTGTCGCAAGTACAAATTGACAAAACCGGAGACGAAAACCGAAGTCGAGAATCTGCTCTTAGTGCTCAAGATGGAAGAGGAGGAGAAGCAAGGGAACGAGAGTGACTTGCAGCGACAGCTGGGATCAGAACTTCGATACGGAAGTGACATCATGCTGGTGCACGAAGCCACTGGATTGACGCTCGGCATCAACAAAATGCCTTCTAAATCCGAACCGTCGTGCCGGAAAATTGAGCTTGCTGATGAGGCCAGTGAGCGGTCAATCCTTCGAATTCTGCCTGCCATCAAAGTTTTGGCCGAAGGCAGTCCCTTGACGAGCGGCGACTTTATTGATTTGTACTTTGTTAAGCCAATAGACGGATCCAGATTCCATGTGCACGTGAGTCAGCAAGAACAAAGGCAGCGCACCGAGATCGACCGTAAACTAGCGCTGCACAGTACAGTTATCAAAGGACTTACTGAGATGAATGCTGCAGAAATGGAGCGTGTGAATGAATCGTGCTTCAGGGTGATGCTCTTTCAGAGTGGCGAGCTTAAAACCAGGGAAAAGAGTGCTTCGTGGCTAAAAGGTGATGATGTGATTTGCTTTTACCACAAACAAATGGAAGCGTTTCTCGAATTCGACCCATTTGGAACACATGGGGACGCTGCAGATGCAGCTCCGAAATGGGATCCTTATTATTTTGAAACAGCACCTCCGCCTGGCTTCTATACCAGTCAACGCGTGGACAGCAATTCTCGCAAAAAAATCCACTGGATTTGGAAGATAGAAAGCGAGTGTATCTATTTGGCCGGTGAAAGAGTTGTAGCAGACGGCAGCAAATTGTACCGCATCAAGCATATCCCAAGCAACCTTTATCTTCTATGCAAGGGAGATGAGCTCGCATGCACGGGCGATTTACGCGATGAGGGCACTCTGTTTGGATTTTCTCATTTCAGGAATGCTAGTCCCGAAGCAATTTCAACAGATCATCCTGTTTTCATCACAAGTAAGGACGGAAAATACCTGTGTATGGGAGGAAACTATCGGAGCAAGCGCCACAAAAAAGCGCAGTTTTTGCGCTGCGATATGCCACCCGAGGCTCACGCGATTGTGGTCCTCCAATTGTCGGACAGAGACATTACGCCTATCATTCGACTGAGGCGTAGCGTGCGTGTATTGCAAATCTGGGAGAGCAAGTTGCAAGAAATTCCCGAGACTCCACATGATCAGATTCCAAGTGGGGAAAGCTCAAAAGGGCCATCCGAATTGCCAGAACCCACGCAAAGGGTGTTGAAGGCAGTGCGGGAATCTAACGATGAAATCATGGAAGCCTTGGGAATGATGGTGCTCAGCTGCTCCTTTGATCATGACCCTGCTACTAAAGACAAACCTCTCGTGAAGGAAGGGGTTCCGAACCCATATGCGCAGAAGGTGCTGCGAGAGCTAGGCGTCATTCCCTTGGTGATACATCTGCTGGAAGATCCATTTCGGAGAGGTGTTTCATCGAACTGGGTGATGAAAGATGAGCGCCTCGGTGACCTTCGACGCACCATGAATTTGATGTTTCGGCTCCTGAAACAACTGGTCAGATCAAATGACGTCAATTCCAGCATCCTCTTTGGGTAAACTCGTCTCCATGTCTTCCTACCGTCGCGGCCTCTCCTGGCCTCTCGTAGATCGTCTGCATGCGCTGTACTAGCTTACGCGTACGCGCTGCTGCATGGGTGGAGGTTGAGAGCTGAAAGACTTTTTCGTGTGTCATTGCTCTCCTTACCTCTCTTCATCGCAGGTACGTTGAGCTCATCAGATGTTTCCTCAGCAAGCTGGCAAGAGGGCAGGTCGCTGTGTGTTTGTCTGAAATGTTCAAGGGACGTCGCTCTCTACTGCTACAAGTTCCCCAATCTGGCCTGATTCAGGAAATCTTTGGGCTGCTAGAAAAGGCGAGGGCAGCTCAGCTCATGGTTCTGTTGACTTCTTTGAGCTCTTGCCAAGGCCTTGGCGTATCAGTCAATCAAGATCTCATTTGCGAGCGCCTGCTCCAGGCGAAAGTCAATCTTCTTCCTATTTGCCGCTCTGAGCAAACTAAATCAAAACTCAAACTATTCATCCATGTGCCAGGAAGCCCGGGCTCAACCATGTTGAGCACAAAATTAAAAGGGGAAATGGTCTGGCATTGTGTCAACGACATTTCAGATTTACAGTTTCAAAGCATTGCGACAGCTGATTACTCTTCTTTAACTCCGGCGCAACAAGACATCAAGTATTTTACGAAATGTCTAGAACTTTACACTCAGCTGACCCTTGGTCGTAACCAAAAGGCTCTGAAAATGCTCCTGCAAAATCCAAAACTTGCTCTGGGCCATGATGAGATACTCAACTTCATGCAGGAAGAAACCCTTCCGACTTTGGTTCGAGCGCAATATGCAAAGCTCATGCTGCAATTGTACGTTGATAGATATCCGCAGAGGCCAAAGACTATTGTTCACTTCACGAGAATCTGGTCGGAAGTCAAAGTAAACCCGAGTCCACCATCCTTCCTCAACAGTACAGATAATCAATTCATCGAGGCTGTAGACATCCCAGCATGCACCGACCAATTCTTCATGCTGATGGACCGTGTGCCAATACTTTTGCGAAAAGCACAAGGCCAGGTTTCGGGTCTCAATAGCGACCAGATTGAGTTTCTGTCGTCCGTTGTGACTTTGGCTCAGAACATGATTGCCTTTGGCTTTTGGGTTGATACCGAAACAAGCGATCCTGCTGCAGACTATTCTAAGATCAAAGTGCTCTTCGATGCCACTTTTGAGCTGCTCAAGGATCCGAAGACCAGCACTCAGAGTAAAAACAAAGAAAGCAATGGCCTCCTCAAGCTTCGAAGCCAAATTCTTGATTTCTTAGGGTCTCTTCTTTCATTCAGGCAAAATAAGAGGATCTCTATTGTCACAAATGCATATGAGAAGATCTTCAAGCAGCTGGACAAAACTTCAGATTGGACAACGTTAATGCAGGGCAGTCGTGAGGCTTTCCCTAGCACTAGTGGAGATCACGGTTCAAAAAGGCTGCAAGCACTATTTCAACCCTACGACGTTACTATACAAAATCTCGAGAAGGATCTGTTCAGAACATCAATTGTGAGCGATACCATCAATGCGGACACATACTGCGCGGGCGGCTGGGATGATGCATGGGTGCAGACCATGCTGCAGTTGTGCCAGAGCAAGGACGCAGAGATCAACCAGAAAGCAATACCTTTCATCCTGCGAAACATGTATGCATATGAATCTGTGTGTAATGCTCACCTGTATTTGTTTTCGCACCTTTGTGAGCTGCTGCCCGAATCCATATTGCTGGTACCATGTTGGCTTGCTGATACAAAAAGGTGTCTGTGATCAAAACAGGTGTCAACGGTCCAGGAGTATCCATACTTTCAACTCAATCCAGTTTCTTGTGTCTGATCAAGCTGCTGCAGTGTTTCAAGAAACGAGAGCGATCATCATGGTTCTGAATGATTTGCGCACGCAGGTCTCACAAACGAACGCAGCAGCATACGAAGAGGCATTGAGCTGTCTAGATCGGGTAGTTGAGATCTTTGGGCAAGAGAACGGGCAGGACGTACGGGAGGAAACCCGCAAAAACATGTTCAATCTGGGATTGCACAAGGTCATCCTTGATCATTTCGTCGTTAACATACAGCTTGAGCGCGACTCATCTCGCCGGGAAGGCGGGAAGCAGGCAATGGACATAGCAAAGGATACCAAATTGAAAGATCTCGTACAGCGAGCATGCCAGGTTTTGCAGGAACTTGTTCGTGGATTTGCGAAAGCACAACAGGCGTGCATTCCTCTTTTCGGCATTTTCAAATCTCTCGTTGGCATTGACAAGCTGAATGTGGTGTCCACCGTCGCCGAGGTACTTCGGGATCGAACTGATCTTTGGGTGCACGTCCAAAAAAGCATCTGTGAAGACATGGTAGCCGCAATCAAAACTCATGGAAGGAGAAGCCGCTGGCTGAATTTTCTCGAAGTTTTTTGCGAAGTCAACGGCGTTGTGGTCCCTGCAGTAAAGCCTTTCCAGGCACAAATTTTTCAACTACTTATTCAGGATAAGGAAGTATTATTGGACTTTACATTGGACTACAACAACTCGCCTTTCCTGCCACGAGACGATCCGAGGTACGGTAAGACCCGGTTTCAGTTATTGCAGGATCGAGATTATAAGGAGACGGACTTCAGTCTTGCACATTATCATGCTTCGTCTCTGAGAATTCTGGCGCTCTGCTGTGCGGGTAAGAATCGAGTTGTTCAGGTGAGTACCTGTGCCGTCATTCCACTTTCCGACATTCTTGACAACCTTTTACACCTTGAGAAACCACCAAGCGGAGCTGAGCCAATCAGAGACTGTGACGCGATACATCATGTCAAGAAAGGCTGGGCTCATTTGCTGCTGGAAGCCTACCTGAATTCTGACGAATGTTATGAGAAGTGCGGAAGCGTGCAAAGGGAACACGAAATGATTGTTTCGGGTCAGCACAACTGTCTGATGAAGGAAATCTGCAGGGTTTTTGACCTGTTATCAAAGCGATTGGATGGCTTAAAATCTCGCGTCGAAGCTGATAAGATTTCTGGTAAAGGCGATGAGGCAGGCGAGGACATGAATCAGCACGTCGAGTACGCGGCATACTGTATTGAGATTACTCAAGTGCTTTATACGAGTGTGCTTTGCGGGAACCTGGAGGTTGAGATTCAAAAAAAGTTGCCTGATGTCCTTGAGCAACTGAAAAAACAATTGGAGCACTCTGCTCGCAACCTTTATCAGATGGCCCAGGGCCTCCCTCTGTACGCCAACGCCTCCAGCGCCCACCGTCCCAGAAAAATATCCACTTCGCTCATCGAAATGCTGTCACGGATCAGCGGAGGTACTAGCCTTTCGGTGAATCCAGCCTTGGAAACGCGGAAGAACCCTCCCGAGCGCAAAGAAAGGTTTCTGAAAGGATGGGGTCTCTTTCGCACATATCTTGAGCGCTTTTTGAATGTGTCCTCCCTAGATGGGAAATACTCAGAGGACGAGGTCAGAGACATTGCAACAATGTTCGGGAGGTCAACGTCTGTTGAGGACGATCGTGGGGCGCTGCGCCCACTTATTGACCTCCTGCGCGCGAAGGGCCAAAAGGATTTCGAGTTGCTCGAAGCAGGCCTTCGTGTTTTGCGCGCCATTTTGTATCTTAATCCCGCTGAGCTGAATCAGGAAGAGCAGGACAGAGAATACAAATTATTTCTCGAGAACCAGTCTCCGACCGATGCAAGGGAAATGCAGCCAAGATTTACTGCTTTGCAGGCAAAGTTAGCAAACATGGGGGCCGTAAATGTAATCTTGAGATGCTTGCCGTGTCCTGACCAAGCCGTCGTGAGTGCGACGTTGAAGCTTGCTATCACCTTATTGGACGGCGGAAACCATGTAGTTCAGGAAATCTTTCACACGGCACTGGCTACGTCGGGAGGAACCGTCGGGGGCAAGTTCTCGGCGAAGAGTCTCTTCTTCGAAAAATTGCACCAACTGTTCGAGGACGCAATCACTGAAATCAAAGAATCGAAACGGCGATCGAAACGTCGGGCCAGGACCATGGAAGAGTTGAAGAAGGCTGGCATCGACACCACCCTACACGAATCAGAACATGACGAAGATCAAAAACGTCGTGAGAGCGAAGAGCAAATGGCTGGAGTCTTTAAAATGATGAGGTATTTTTGCTGATAGACGTGATTGCCACAGATACGCAACCTCAGCCGAATGACTGCCTTTCTCCTGTCTTTCTGTATTCGTTTTGTTCTTTCAACAATCGAAATTACTTTTTTCTTGGCCACTGATCATCCGTCTGTAAATTGTTTCTTTTTTCTCATACTCAGGAGAATGATGATCCGTAATACAAAGATGCAGAATCTGTTCCGTATGCAGCCCTCCTGTCGGGTCTCATTTGATTTCATCCCTCAGACCTACTACTACATTTCTGCGTTGGAACCTGATCTCAAAGCTGCCATTTCAAGTGGACTACATGACAAGGATGCCAGAGAGACTGTAGAGAATTGTATCCGGGGATTCCACATGCTCACGACGGCGCTGGAGGCACGTAAGCTGTTGTCTGTGAACTAGAGAAGATGTTGCTTTGGGCACCATGCCTCGATGTCTCTGTCTGATCTTCTGTGTCATGTGACTTTGCTGCCTCGAAAAATCGAACAGGATAATTGTGCAAATCGGCAATCCCTGGCAAGCACAGGCATCTTTGATTTGGCAGACAGGATCAACTCGCACATGGGATATGAGTCGGCTGAGCCTCAACCCCAGTCGGATGCTTCCGGTGCGATCGGGATTTATCTTCGGGATAAACGAAGGTGTGAACTGAAGATACAGATTATTGGGTGTCTGAATTCCTTCTTGTCGGGCGGACTAGAAGACGACGAGCTTGCCCAGCAGATGCTCTCAATTCTGAATTTGTGGGAAATTGCTAAGCACATGCATGATTGTTTTACAATATGCACTCGGCGGAAAAAAAGCAAAGATTTTGCCGATCTTGCCAAGCTGACGCTCATGGAGGGGACTTCCTACTGCATCTTGATGCGAAGCTTGATCTTTTGGGACAAAGACTGCGCTGTGCTAAATCCTATCATTTTGGACCGGCAAATTGCCCCAGCATGGAATTTCTTCCAACGTCGCTGTGGCTACGTAGAAGTGATGCGCCACGGCATGCTTGAGGGAATCCACTTTCCACTTCCGCAGGACATTGGTGACGAAGGCGATCTGTTCAAACACATGTATGAGACGGAACGAGAAGACATTGACAAGAAGAACTACCAGTGGCTTTTCATAATGACCAATTTGGTAGAGAGAGTTGAACGGCATGCCCAAATCCGAAGTGGAATCATGGCCTTTTCTGTCAATTGGTTTTCGTCAGTGAAAAGCTTTTGTTTGTGCTGCGCTTTCTGCATTCACGTGTTGTGCATCGTGGGCAACTACAAGGCGACAGACGAGTACGTGGCTCTCCAGTTGAACGCTCAGGGGCGCGGGGGTGCCCGCAAATCGAACTCAGACGACGGCTCAGGCGGCGGCGGCGACTCAGGCGGCGGCGGCGATCCAGGCAGCGCGGATTGGATTGGTACGGACCCAGGCGGCGCGGATGGGATTAATACGTTGATTAAAGATAATCCTCTCCTGGGCCTAGACACGGGATTCGATTTGACTGCACAAGACATATATTTCTTTCAAGAGGTGGAGGAGCCGATGCGATGGATTATCAGAGTAATATGCTGGATAAATTTGGCCGCTTGCGCTCTAAGATTTGCGTCCTTTGTGATTGCGGAGCTGCCATTGGTAGTACACCTTGGCTTGAAAAATAAAGAGGAAGAAGCAGCAGAGAAAGAGCAGCATGTCGATAACGGGCAGAAGGAAGAAGAGTCCAATTATGAGGAATATTTACCTCCACTCCTTCCCTTGGACATTCAGCAGCCTCCAGCGAAAAGTGGCAACAGTCACGAGGAACCTCCTACGCAAGAGGAGAGCAAAGCATCTCCCCAAGGCGAATGTAAAAGGAACATGTTTGATAGCGTCTCCGTGGCGTTGCAGAGTCAGCGCACTCTGTATGAATTGCTCTACATCCTTTTTGCTGTGCTCGCTGTCGTTTTCGACGAGCCTCTTGCCACCGCATTTTCGCTCTTCGGTGGGAGATGTCGCTGAAGCGCATTGTGGATGCGTGTGTGTGTGTGTGTGTGTGTGTGTGTGTGTGTGTGTGTGTGTCCTTGTTCTCTCCTCACGACGGCATTAAATTTTTTGGCAGATATCTGCTTCTGGCGAGGCATTGCCACTGTACTGGATGCGTTTAGGTTCAATGCAGGCAAAATGGGGGAGACCATCTTGCTCGGACTGTTATGTATGTACATCTGGATGGTGATCGGATTACTGTCCTTCAATTCTGAAGAGTCGACTCTAGAAGAAGGCATTTGTGTCAACATGTTTCAGGTGCGCATGACTCTCTGCCTTTCGGCATGTGTGGTGCAGAATGTACGGTAGATGATGATGGACGCTCATTGTGCATTAAAAGTATGTACTAACGTACTCTGTGTTGACTATTGCTTGCATCTCTGGCAGTGCTTCGTGAGCTTCCTTTTCAGAACTATCCGGGGAGATGGACTGAAAGATGTAATGGCCCAGCCTGGCGAAAATTTCCGCTTTCCCACCAATATTGTGGATGCATTCAGGGGCGTGGACGGTCGAGATGCCCTGTTGGGCAAAATGGCCTGGGACATCTCCTTTCAAGTCTGGTTTCTGTATATCCTCTTGGCAATCATCACTGGTATCATGATAATATCCATGCATACTTGAACATACGTACTAAATTGCTACATGCACACATGCACACATGCACACATGCACACATACTTACTATGTTTTTCCGGTCGTACTTACGTATCCAGGTATCATAATCGACGGGTTCGGAGGCCTGCGGGAAGCGCGTGAAGCCAGTGAAGAAGACCTCAATAACGTCTGCTTCGTCTGCAGCCTTCAAAAGACAAACCTGGACATGATTGAGGGAACAGACTTCAAGAAGCATGTGCACAAAGATCATAATCCGGAGCATTACTTCAAGTACCTTATTTACCTTTGGCGCGCACCCAAAGCAGAATTGACCCTGCAACAATGCACCGTAAAGGAATTGGTGTGGCCCGGATCGATAAGCTGCCGCCGAGGAGGGAACCGGAGCGTGGATTGGTTGCCGAGGGAAGTTTGTATGAGGACACTGTACAACGAAAAGATAGACAAGGCTGCTGCTGAAGACATCAACGATGCCTCCGAGTATCGCGCGATCGCAGGTAAATTATGCGAGGGCTATTGAAATGCCCCATCCCCTCCACCTGCACCACTGCCGTTGGCTCCACACTTGGATTGAGCCACATGCTTACTGTTATACGAATACAGCGTCCGTGGCTGCTGTTGAAAAGAGTGTCGAGACGTTGGCGCACGCACTCGAGACCACGCGTGCAGAGCACAAGAGCGCAATCGAGAATCTGGGTTTTTAATCCCCTGCTCTTTCCCTTGTCTGCCTGTTGTGTGCATCACCAGTCTCTGCGTGTGCGTCCAAACTTGACTCCCCGGTATTTAGGCCGTTCTTGTTGGCTGAAGGTCTCATCACCCTTCTCTTACGTGCTGGCCCGCTGTGTGTTGCGAACTTGCAGGACTCACTCTCATGCGGATCGAGGCTGCTCTGACGGGAGGAACCAACCTTCCTGATGTACGGGGCGTCGGTCAAGCATGAGAGAGCACCCTCTCACATCAGCGCAATCTTCTGGGTTTTGTTTTTTGTTTTGCAATTCTTCCCGAGTCCCAAGGGGCGAGAACGAGAGTCATCTTTGGCCAATGATTGCAAAAACAATCTCAATCCCGACTTAAAGGTTTTGATTGATTTATGATTTGAGAAATGGACACAAGGGGGGTGTATATGTTTTGATTGATTTATGATTTGAGAAATGGACACAAGGGCGGAGTATAGGTTTAGCTCTCTTATGAAGCAAAAAAAAGGGGAAAATTGCGCTGTCTTTTGCTTCGCCGCAAAAAGATTTTTTTTTATAGATTACATCACGAAAAAAAAGCTCTGCTAATCACTACTTGCCTGGTAGTGGACCTAACCTGCCCCCGTGTCGCCTAGATCCCTCCATCCATAGGAGATGAGGTGTCCGCGCCTCCGGCGTGGACACCGTCTCGAATGGTCTATAGGTGAGCCAGGATTTACCGATGTCCCTGGGGTGTATCTACACTCAGACCGCCTCACGCCCCTTACCAGGCTGGCCTCGGGGCTTCAATGAGAGAGTAAGGACACCCCCTCTGATCCCCGTTTAATGAAAGGCGCGCCAAGAAGAGACAATGGGGCCAAATAAGAAACAATCCTTTCGTAACTGCTGGCAGTGAAGCGAGGGGGGAAGAGAAAGGGGGAAGCACAGGGGAAAAGAAACTTCCCCCGTTTGAGTGTTCAGAATGCAGGGTCGTACGCCCCTGGACCGGGAGTTTGGTAGAGCGCTTCGATCTCCGGCTTTCGAATGAGATACACGCGCGGGGGGTATAGCTTTTCGATGCCTGGCTGGCTTGCCTTGTGGATGGTTCTGCATGCAACGTCTGCAGTCAGTCAACTTTGCACAGTGCGTCTCTGACGGGTCGATTCCGCGACACGACCGCACAAAGCAACACAACAATCTCCCAGATGGGCAGCGCCACTCTCCACCAACCTGCCGCCCTGTGGCAAGACACCAGCGCCTGGCAGGAATGGGTTGTTGTTCTGTCCCCATGGAGTATTACAGGTGGTATCGGCACCGCTTGGTTTTGAGCGTGCTGCAAAATCCCGCATCAACAGCAAGTCAGCACGGCAGAGGCGCCGCGCAATGCGCGCGGGATACGGACACGGCCAGCCAGGTATAGCCCACACCAGGCAGTTACTATTTTTGCAAGAGAGGCTTCGGCACTGAGTAGCTTGTGGTTCAGGTGCTACTGTGGCTCTCTATGCCGACTGTGGAAAGGGGGGGGAAAGATAGGTCGCACCATCCCTCTCGATGAGTTCCCAATGGGTCTTGGGACAGGAAAGATTGAAGCGGCCGCCGGGCACCGCATAGATTCCTGCATCCTGCGGGTTATAGAGTCCCGGGCCCGGCAGCATTTTGCCCAGGCGCTGCGCCGTTTCAATGAACGTGAGGGAGCGGTGACGATTGAAGCGCCCGCCCTTAATGCCTGTCAAAGGTGGCCGGACCCCACTGGGTCCAGGTCCTGTGTCTGCAGGCTTGCGCTGGTACCACTTTTTTTCCGTGCCAAACGTCGTGTTGCCCCTGGCGTGTGGACGCGCACGCGCGAGTCAGAGCAGGAGACGGGGCACGTATCGATGCGTGCAGCAAGAGCGAGGACGGGGCGGCTCGATTACGCGAAGAAGTCGTGCATCGTCTGATTGCCATACGCCGTCCGATGGAAGATCATATCGCGCTCGTGTGCAGAGCCGGGCGGCGAGTGGTGGCCGTACTGGACCCTCTTGCTCCACCTGTCATGCTGCCGCTCCTTTCGCTGCGACCAGTGGCCCGGTTCGGAGCTGTCGGCCAGTCGAGAAGCGGTGGTGGCCGTTCCGCCAAGGAAGAGGCCGAACCGTTCGGCGCGGCTCATTGAACCAGCTTGCTTTGGCAGCTCGACGGCGTGTGGGTCCTTGTCGTGGCGAATGACCTCCTGCGGGATGCTCTCCGCCTTCTCTTTGACATCGTGCTCGCAAATCTGACGCTTGGCACGCCCGAAGCTGCACGACGAGATCGAGCGAACCGTCGACTGGACGGCTGCCCCGTGCTCGCTGAAGCGGCTGCCCGCAGCCCCCAGGCTGCTGTGCGACCGTCGCAGGAAAAAGTCGAGGAACGGCGGCATTATTTGGGGGGGGGGGGCGGCCCCCCCGGGCGGGGGGGGGGGGGCGCGCGGCGGGGGGGGCGGCGCGGGGGGGGAGC
>Ga0315899_10001751_pt1 | contig 24588 bp, 26 predicted proteins | sample LakEriMetagenome_2_FD_203518 | JGI IMG/M metagenome (GOLD analysis project Ga0315899, IMG submission 203518) | Freshwater fungal communities from buoy surface, Lake Erie, Ohio, United States - Buoy 4 MA112 | ecosystem: Environmental > Aquatic > Freshwater > Lake | place: USA: Lake Erie, Ohio... | reverse complement strand
AACAGTTGCGGGGCCATCCCCAGCGTCGCCTGATCGAACGCTCGCTCGTCTCCCTGCTGGAGTTGTGCCGCAGCGAGCCCGGCTTCGATGAGTGGCGGCTGATCAGTGGCGCACTGGCCGACATCAGCGAAGCCCTGGAGGTGTTTCATCCCCGGCGTGGTTCGCGCAAGATCACGGTGTTCGGCTCGGCCCGCACCGTGGCCAGCGATCCCTGCTACAGCCTGGCCCAGCAGCTGGCATCCCTGGCAGTGGCGGCGGGCTTCGAGGTGATGACCGGCGCCGGCGGCGGCATCATGGAGGCGGCCAACCTGGGGGCCGGCTGCGAGAACAGCATCGGCCTCAACGTGGATCTGCCCTTCGAGCAGCATCCCAACCCCTATGTGAGCAGCTGCGCCGGCCGGCTGCTGCACTTCCGCTACTTCTTCACCCGCAAGCTCTTCTTCTTGCGCGAAAGCGATGCGGTGGTGGTGCTGCCAGGGGGCTTCGGCACCCTCGACGAGCTGTTCGAGACCCTGACGCTGATCCAGACCGGCCGTACGCCGCCGCTGCCGCTGGTGCTTCTGGCCCCCGAGGGGGACACCTTCTGGGAGGGCTGGCAGCGTGACGTGCACCAGGGACTGGCCGCCCGCGGTTTGATCTCGCCGGAGGACGGCGATCTGCTGATCTCAGCCCACAGCGCCGAGGAGACAGTGACGGCGATCTGTCACTTCTACCGGGTGTTCCACGCCGCCAACCTCGGACACGACCGCATCGAGCTGTTGCTCAATGCGCCGATCGCCGCGGAGCAGCTGGCGGCGCTCAATCAGACCTTCGATGATCTGGTGGATGAGGGGGTGATCCAGGCCAGCGAGGCCTGCGATGATGCCGGGATCCTGCGGCCCTGTCTGCGCTTCCGCTTCGACAAGCGCCGCATCGGCCGTCTCTACCAGCTGCTGGATCAGCTCAACCACCTGGAGCTGCCCGCCTGCGCGGCCCTGCAGAATCCTGGCCAACGGATGACGAACCCGCCGGCATGAGCCGCATCGGTGTGATTGATTACGGCATGGGCAACCTGCACTCGGTGTGGCGGGCCTTCGAGCGCCTCGGCGCCACGGTCGTGCCGGTGCACGCGGCCGTCGACATGGTGCCCTGCGACGCGCTGGTGCTGCCCGGGGTGGGGTCCTTCGACCCGGCCATGGAGCGGCTGGAGAGCGCCGATCTGGCCGCTGCGCTGCGCGGCTGGTGCGAGGGGGGCGGAGCGCTGCTCGGCATCTGCCTGGGGCTCCAGCTGCTGTTCGACGGCAGCGACGAGGGCAGCCGCCCTGGCCTGGGGTTGATCGCCGGCCGGGTGCGGGCCCTGCCGCACCGGGCTGGCCATCCGATTCCCCACATGGGCTGGGAGCCGCTGCGCCCGGGCAGCCCCAGCCCCCTCCTGCCGGCCGACGGTTCCGCTGCCTGGATGTACTTCGTGCACTCCTTCGCCGCCGTGCCCAGCGATCCCCGGGTGGTGGCCGCCAGCGTGGACTTCGCCGGCGAGCCGGTGACCGCGGCCGTCTGGCAGGGGGCGATCGCCGCCTGCCAGTTCCATCCCGAGAAATCCGGCCTGGCCGGGGAAGCGCTGCTGAGGCGTTGGCTCGCCTGGCTGGGCAAGGGGGCGCCGGCGTGAGCCTGCGGCTGACTGGCGGCCGCAGGCTGCAGAGCCCACCCGGCCTCGCCGCCCGCCCGACGCCGGCCCGGGTGCGGCAGGCGGTGATGAACATCCTGGCCGCCGAGCTGCCTCGCTGCCACTGGCTCGACCTCTGCAGCGGCAGCGGCGTGATGGCCTGCGAGGCCCTGTGGCGTGGGGCGGCCCGGGTGGTGGCCGTGGAGCATGACCGCCGCCATGCGGCCGTGGTGGAAGCCAACCTGCTGGCCGTCGCCGGCATGGTCGGGAAAGGCCCCCAGGAGGTGGCTGTGGTCTGCGGCGAGGTTGTGGGCTGGCTGCGGGCAGGCCGCCAGGGGGCGGGTCTGGAGCCTTTTCCCCTGATCTACGCCGATCCCCCCTACGCCAGTGGCATCCAGGCTCCGATCGCGGCGGCCGTGGCTGCGGGTGACTGGCTGAGGCCCGGCGGCGAACTCCTGCTCGAATGTGCCACAGCCGCTCTGCCGGCCACTCCAGCCGGGTGGCGGAGCATCGATCAGCGCCGCTACGGCACCACAACGGTGCTCAGGCTCCAACCCTGCTGAGGGGGCTCAAGCCGCAGCCCGCAACGCAGGGTTGAGGCCGCGGGCCTGGCGGGCCGCTCCGACCTTCAGCCGTCGAGAAGGCTGCCACGGCGGTACTGGTTCCAGGCGGCGACGAACAACCCCGCCAGGGTGACCGGGATCAGACCGAGCACGATGCCGCAGAGCAGGGGTTCGATCATGGATGTGGCCGGGGCCGCGAACGCGCCACAATTCTTCCATGCCCGCCGGGCTCACAGCGACCTTCCCCACTCTTCTTGACGCCCAACCTCGCCACGGATCCCAGCAACCCGGCCCAGCCCAGGGGGCTTGACCGCGTCGATCGCCGCAGCCTCGTGGCGGCCCTGGTGGTGGCCGCCGCCGCCGCCTGCATCGTGGCCATGGTGCTGGTGCTGCCGGCGGTGCGCACCGACCCCTACACCCGCAGCACCCTGGATCTGCGGGGCTCCACCGAAAACGGGGCCCGGTTGTTCATGATCAACTGTGCCGGCTGCCATGGCATCGCTGCCCAGGGACTGGTGGGGCCCGATCTGCACGGGGTGAGCAACCGCAGGAACCAGCGTCAGCTGATCCAGCAGGTGGTGAGCGGCCGGACGCCCCCCATGCCCCGCTTCCAGCCGGAGCCCCAGGCCATGGCCGACCTGCTGGCCTATCTGAACAGCCTGGTGTGACCAGCTCGCGAGCCCCCGTGGCCGTGGTGCTGGTCGAGCCGGCCGGTGCCGGCAACGTCGGCGGCGTGGCGCGGGCGATCGCCAACTTCGGGGGGGAGCCGCTGCGGCTCGAACTGCGGCTGGTGGCCCCCCGCTGCGACCACCGCGGCGAGGAGGCCCGACGGATGGCGGTACGTGCCGGCGCCCTGCTGGAGCAGGCACGTCTGTTCGGCAGCCTGGCGGAGGCCCTGGCCGACTGCGGCCGGGTGGTGGCCACCAGCGGCCGGGGAGAAGGGGAGCCCCTGGCACCCCTGCCTCCCGATGCGGCACTGGGCTGGTTGACCGAAGCCCCCCCGGCCCACCGCAGCGCCGTGGTGTTCGGGCGGGAGGACCGGGGCCTGAGCCGCGACGAGCTGCTGCAGGCGGGGCGAGTGCTCAGGATCGAGACCGGGCCCGAATACGGATCGCTCAACCTGGCCCAGGCCGCCGCTGTGGTGCTGCAGAGACTGCGGGTGCAGGCCACCGGTCCCGCGCCGGCCCCCCGGAACCCGCCCCTGCAGCCGGAGCCGGCCCGGCGCCATGGCCTGGAAGACCTGCTCGCCGATGCCGAGGCATTGCTGCTGGAGACGGGCTTTCTCCACCCCCATACGGCCCATGCCCGCATGGCCAGGGTGCGTGGGTTGCTGCAGCGCGGCCAGATCGACGACAGCGAGGTGGCCCTGCTGCGCGGCATGGTGCGCCAGTTGCGCTGGGCCAGCCGCCGCCTTCCCCCCGGCGGGCACAGCCCTTAGCGTGCGGACCGTGCTGAGTCCCTGCCCGTGACGGCCGGCCGATCCCCCCGCCCCCCGAAGCGCAGCTGGAGCCAGCCGCTGCGCCTGGTGCTGCGCCTGGCGGTGATGGGCATCGGGCTCGGGGTGATCACCGGCACCACGCTGAAGCTGGTCGCCCCCCAGGTCGCCAGCGGCGCGGCCAACCGTCCCTCCCTCCCAGGGCCGGGCCCGTCGTCCCTTCCCCAGCTGCGGCGAGGACTGGGGCTGGGCCGCTTCGATCCGCGCACCGAGCTCAGCCTCCTGAGCCGCCGCTGGGCCCAGCTGGCGGCAGCCCAGAAGGACCTCAGGGCCACAGCCTTCCTGCTGGTGCTCGATGACGGCCGCTACGCCCAGCTCCAGCCCGACCTTCCCCTCCCTGCCGCCAGCTCGATCAAGACACCGATCCTGCTGGCCGGTCTGGAGGATCTCGATCGCGGCAAGCTGCGCTGGAACGAACCGCTCCAGCTCACCAAGGAGCTGATCGGTGGCGGAGCGGGCTGGATGGCGAGCCGTCCGGTGGGCACGCGCTTTCCGTTCTTCGAGGCGGCCACCGAGATGATCCGGGTGAGTGACAACAGCGCCACCAACCTGCTGATCAAGCGGTTGGGGGGCAAGAGCCAGCTCAACGCCCGCTTCCAGGCCATGGGCCTGCCCGCCACGGTGGTGAACAACTGGCTGCCGGATCTCGACGGCACGAACACCACCAGCAGCCGCGACCTGGCCCGGGCCATCGCCATGGTGGACACCGGCAGAACCCTCAGCCCCCGGGCCAGGGATCTGTTTCGGGAGATCATGGGGACGTCCCGCACCAATACCCTGATCCCCCTTGGAATGCTCGAAGGGCTGGGGAAGGAGGCCGCCGATCCCGACAGCGAACTGATGGCCCATGGCATCCGGGTGTACAACAAAACCGGCGACATCGGCATCGCCTACGCCGACGGCGCCCTGATTCAGCTGCCCAGCGGCCAGCGGGCGGTGGCCGCGTTCATGGTCAAGGGGCCGTTCAACGACCCGCGTTCCACCGCCCTGATTCGCTCGATGGCGGCCGAGATGGCCAGAACCCTGGTGGGACGAACCTCATGAGCGCGATGCCGCGCTGCCGCAGCATCCCCCCCCTGGGCTTGACCCTGGCCTGGGCCCTGGGCCTGCTGGGCGGATCTCCGCAGCTGATGCCAGATCGGGCCCAGGCAAGCCCCGCCCCGCCCCCTGCCCCCCTGCTGAGACCCCAGACCGTGGCTCCGCTGCCCGGCGGGCTGGATGGGGTGCTGATGGTGAACGACAACAACCCGGAACTGATCACCGCGCCGGGGATCCTGATCTCCACCTTCCCGGGCAGGGGGCGGGGGGTGCCCGAGGCCCATCTCGACCTGCCCCTGAACGGCCGCTTCGACCTGTTCAGCCATCACGTGTACGCCGGCAAGCCCGACACCCTCGACTCCACGCTCTGGATCGGGGTGCTGGCCCAGCCCCGGGGCGATCGGCCGGTGACCCTGAGGCTGGTCAGCGGCGCCACGGCCCTGTCCCAGTCGCTCGATCCTCAGCAGCCGGGCGCCCCCTTCCTGCCGCTGCCGAGCCTGCTTCCCCAGGGCAGCGAGCCCGTGTATTCAGGCCCAGGCAGCAGGGTGGCCACCGAACTCCTGCAGCGCCAGCGCAGTGCCCTGCTGCCGGAGAGCTGGACGCTTCCTCCGGGCAGTCCCACGGTTCTGCTGATGCTGCCCCTGCCGGTGCGGGGGCTCGACCCGCTGCTCAACGGCCGCAACCTGCAACTGCGGCTGCAGAGCGATGGGCCGGTGGATCTGGCCACCCTGGCGGCCTTCGGCGCCGGCCAGGAGGCACCGGCCCCGGAGGTCTGGCGGGCCCTGCTCAATGGCCCGCTCAGCCCCCGCGAGCACGCCCCCACCCCCCGGGGTGCCGGCGGGCCGATGGTCTACTCGCGGGTGAGCGGCGTGCAGCAGGGCAGTGTCTGGAGGGGCAGGATCACCGATCGCGGCCAGGCCTGGCTCAGCGCCAGCCGGGCGCCGATCTCCTGGCCGATCGCTTCGCTCGAGCGCGGCACCCTGGGCACGGCCCAGGTGCAGACGGCCGAACTGCGGCGGTTCTACCCCGGCACCGCCTGGGCCGCCCACGGCAACTATGGCGTGGAGTACGACATCACGATTCCGCTGCGCAACGACAGTCCCCGACCCCAGCAGCTGCAGCTGGCCCTGGAGAGCCCCCTCAAGGGTGACCAGGCCCTGGGGGGACTGCGCTTCAACAGCCAGCCAGGGCGCTCGGTGCTGTTCCGTGGCACGGTGGAGGTGAGTGGCCTCGACGGCGAGGCCGGCCGGCCCGCCGGCCGGCAGGGCTTCCACCTGGTGCTCCGGGCGGGCCAGAGCGGCCCGGCGCTGGGCACGGTCACCCTGGCACCGGGCCAGAGCCGCGACCTGCGGCTGCGGCTGATCTACCCGGCCGATGCCACCCCACCCCAGGTGATCAGTCTGCTGCCTGTGAAACAATCCGAGCCTTCTCCAGCCGCCACCCCGTGACGCCAGCACGCCAGCGCAGGGTCTACCCCTTCACCGCGATCGTGGGTCAGGAGGAGATGAAGCTGGCGCTGCTCCTCAACGTGATCGATCCCCGGATCGGCGGGGTGATGATCATGGGCGACCGGGGCACGGGCAAGAGCACCACGATCCGGGCGCTCGCCGACCTCCTGCCGGAGATCGAGGTGGTGACGGGGGATCCCTACAACAGTTCTCCCTCCGACCCCGACCTGCAGAGCAGCGAGGTGCGGCAGCGTCTCGACCACGGTGAGATCCTCGCCATCGAGAGGCGCCAGGTGCCGATGGTCGACCTGCCGCTGGGCGCCACGGAGGACCGCCTCTGCGGCACCATCGACATCGAGAAGGCCCTCAGCGAGGGCGTGCGGGCCTTCGAGCCGGGCCTGCTGGCCAAGGCCAACCGCGGCCTGCTCTACGTGGATGAGGTGAACCTCCTCGACGACCATCTGGTCGACGTGCTGCTCGATTCGGCGGCCTCCGGCTGGAACACCGTGGAACGGGAGGGGGTGAGCGTGCGCCATCCCGCCCGCTTCGTGCTGATCGGCTCCGGCAATCCGGAGGAGGGTGAGCTGCGGCCCCAGCTGCTGGATCGGTTCGGCATGAGCGTGGAGGTGCGCACGGTGCGCGATCCCGAGCTGCGGGTGCAGGTGGTCGACCAGCGCACGGCCTTCGACAGCGACCCGGAGGGCTTCAGCCGTGCCCTCCAGCCCCGTCAGGAGGCCCTGCAGGCGCGGGTGGTGGAGGCCCAGCAGCGCCTGCCGCAGGTGCAGATCGACGGCGACCTGCGCATCCGCATCTCGGCGATCTGCGGCGAACTCGATGTGGACGGGCTGCGCGGCGACATCGTGACCAACCGGGCCGCCCGCGCTCTGGCGGCCTTCGAGGGCCGCACCGAGGTGGGTGACGACGACGTGGCCCGGGTGGCGGCCTGCTGTCTGCGCCATCGCCTGCGCAAGGACCCGCTGGAGCAGATCGACTCCGGAGAAAGGGTGGTGAAGATGTTCTGCAAGGTGTTCGAATGCCCCCTCCCCGCCGCCGCCGACCGGCGCGCCTTCGAGCTGGCGCTGGCGGCCTGAGGGTCTTCAGCCATCGCCGGACCATGGGTCGGCCATCGCCGGCCGAGGCCTCGGCCTGAGCTGCGGCCGAATCGCGGCGAGGCCGCGATCGGGACCGTGCCCCAGACTCCCGCGAGAATGGTGATTCTCGGCATCGACCCCGGCCTCGCCCGGGTGGGCTACGGCGTGATCGCCGTGCATGATGGCCTGCCAGGGCTGCCGGCAGGTGCCCTGGGGCCTGGGCGGCAGCGGCTCCTCGACTGCGGCATCCTGCGCACCGACCCCGGCCGCAGCGAGGGCGAACGGATGGTGGAGATCGCCGCCGATCTGCGGGTGCTGGTGCGCCGTTGGCGACCCGATCTGGCGGTGGTGGAGAAGTTCTTCTTCTACCGCTCCAGCACCACCATCGCGGTGGTGCAGGCCCGGGGGGTGGTGGTGATGACCCTGGCGCGCTTCGGCATCCCCGTGCGGGAGTTCCCGCCGATGCAGATCAAGCAGGCCCTCACCGGCAATGGGCACGCCCAGAAGGACGAGGTGCTCGATGCGGTGATGCGCGAGCTGGATCTGGCCCAGCCGCCCAGGCCCGACGACGCGGCCGATGCCCTGGCGGCGGCGCTCACCGGCTGGTTCCAGCGGTGAGCGCCGCTCCTGGGAAAGCCCATCTGCGGCGGCGCTACCGCCAGCTGCGGCAGGAGGCCCTGCCGGCATGCGCCGATGCCCTCAGCGCGGCGGCCCAGCGCCTGCTGCCCGCTCTGGTGCCTGCGGGCAAGCGGCTGGGGCTCTACTGGCCGACCGGCCACGAGCCCGACCTGCGTCCCACCGCGGCCCTGCTGCACGGCAGCGGCCGCGGGCTGGCCCTGCCACGGGTGCGGGATGGGCGTCTGCTCTACCTCCGCTGGCGTCCGGGCGACGCGCTCACGCCCGACGGGTGCCGCATCCCCGCCCCGGTGGACGGGGATGCGCTCGCGGCGGCGGAGCTGGCCCTGCTGCTGGTGCCGGCCCTCGCCCTGGATCGCCGCGGCATCCGGCTTGGCTCCGGCGGTGGCTGGTACGACCGGCTGCGGGCCGATCCGGCCTGGCGGGCGATTCCCGCCCTGGTGGTGCTGCCGGCCGCCTGCCTCGCGCCGGCGTTGCCCCGTGATCCCTGGGATGTGCCCTTCGACGGCTGGCTGGATGAACAGGGCCTGCACCGGCGCTGAACGCCCCATTTGACAAGCGCGCAATCTCCGCCGCACCGGCGGCAAGGATCTGCAAGGATCCAGTCGTGTCGCGCACCACACCTCCGCCCTGTGGATCTGTTCGCCGTCCTCCCCAGCGCGTCCTTCCGTGGCCCATCCGGGCAGGACTGCCCGACCGGCCGGGAAGCTGCCCCGGGCCCCTCGGCCCCGGAGCGCGTGATCTCTGCGGAACTGCAGGCCAGGGGCCAGAGCAGCGATGCCCTGGCGATGATGGTGACCTCGATGGTGCGGATGGTGCAGATGGGCAAAGAGCGCGATAGTCGCTGGAAGTCTTCCTGACCATCCGCCATGGGCCTTCTTGCTCTGCGTCGGCTCCGTGCTGCCGCCCTCGGACTGGCCCTGGCCCTGCAGGTCGGCGAACGGCCTGCCACCGCCCATGCCATCGAAAGCACCCTGGAGCGGGTGAGCGGGCTCAACGATGCCCTCGTGCTCCAGAGCCGCTTCGGGCCCGACCAGCCGGCCAGCGACGCCGCCGTGCGGCTGGTGTCACCGAGCGGCGAGGCCACAGCCCTGGGCCGCACTGACGCCAGCGGCACCCTGCGCTTCCGGATTCCCCGGGGGGCCGGCCCGGGCTGGGAGCTGCAGGTCGACCAGGGGCCGGGCCATCGTGACTACCTGGAACTCCCCGCGCACGCAAGCCAGGCCATCGGGTTGTCCGCCGGCCGGCTCTCCGCGCCGGAGCGGCTGCTCCGACGTGCCGGCGACGTGCTCCGGCAACCCCAGCCCCTGCTCCTTGCCGGCCTGGTGGCCCTGGGAGGCCTGGGCGGTGCGGTCCTGTGGCGCCGGCGGCTCCGATGAGCGGCCGCCCCATCGCCACGGGCAGCGAGGCCCTGGACCGCATGGTGGAGCGCCTGGCCGGCACGGCGGATGCCAGGCGCCGCTACGAATACGTTCTCTGGCTGGCCAAGAAGCTCCAGCCGCTGCCGCAAGAGCTGCGCACCGAGGCGCACCGGGTGAAGGGCTGCGTCAGCCAGGTGTATGTGGCGGGCGAGCTGCGGGAGGGCCGGCTGCACTGGCAGGGTGATTCCGACGCCGCCATCACCAAGGGGCTGCTGGCGCTGCTGATCGAGGGTTTGGAGGGCCTCACCCCCCAACAGGTGGCCGACCTCGATCCGGCCTTCATCGCCGCCACCGGACTGCAGGCCAGCCTGACCCCGTCGCGGGCCAACGGCTTCCTCAACATCCTCCGGCTGATGCAGGCCCAGGCCCGCGCCCTGACCAGCTGAATCCAGCCATGCCCCCATTTCTAGGATCGTCCGATCCCACCCTCCCTTCGGCATGACCATCGGCATCGGCCTGCTCGGCCTCGGAACGGTGGGGGCAGGCGTTGCCGCCATTCTGGCCAGTCCCGCAGGCCGCCATCCCCTCGTGGGCCAGCTGGCCCTCCGGCGGGTCGCGGTGCGCGACCTGAACCGACCCCGTCCGCTGCGCCTGGCACCGGACCTGCTCTGCACCGAGCCGGAAGCGGTGGTGGACGATCCCGCCGTGGAGATCGTGGTGGAGGTGATGGGGGGGCTGGAGCCGGCTCGCAGCCTGATCCTGCGGGCGATCCGGGCCGGCAAGCCCGTGGTCACCGCCAACAAGGCGGTGATCGCCCGCCATGGCGAGGAGATCGCCGTCGCCGCGGCCCGGGGCGGGGTGTATGTGCTGATCGAGGCCGCCGTGGGAGGAGGCATTCCGATCATCGAACCGCTCAAGCAGTCGCTGGGAGGGAACCGCATCCAGCGGGTGAGCGGCATCATCAACGGCACCACCAATTACATCCTCAGCCGCATGGCGGAGGAGGGTGCCGCCTATGCCGATGTGCTCGCCGAGGCGCAGCGCCTCGGCTACGCCGAGGCCGACCCCGCCGCTGACGTGCAGGGGGGCGACGCTGCCGACAAGATCGCCATTCTTGCTGGGCTGGCCTATGGCGGACCGGTGGAGCGGAGCCTGATCCCCACCGAGGGGATCGACCGGCTGGACGCCCGGGACGTGGCCTATGCCGCCCAGCTGGGCTATGGCGTGAAGCTGCTCGCCGTGGCCCAGCACCTGGGGAGCGACCCTGCACCCGGGGAGGGCGAAGACTCCCAGCTCCTGGATGTGCGGGTGCACCCCACCCTGGTGCCCAGGGATCATCCGCTGGCCGGGGTGCACGGTGTGAACAACGCCATCCTGGTGGAGGGGGATCCGGTGGGGCGGGTGATGTTCTATGGCCCCGGGGCCGGTGCGGGGCCCACCGCGTCGGCGGTGGTGGCGGACATCCTCAACATCGCCGGCATCCGCCAGGTGAGCGGCGGCCAGAGCCACGCTCCTCTCGATCCCCTGCTGGCGGCCAGCAGCTGGCGCCGCTGTCGCCTGGTGGACAGCAGCCTCACCACCCACCGCAACTACGTGCGCCTGCGCACCACGGACGAAGCGGGCGTGATCGGCAAGATCGGTACCTGTTTCGGCCAGGCGGGCGTGTCGATCCAGTCGATCGTGCAGTTTGAACGCAACGCCGAGCCGGCCGCCGGCCGCGCCGAAATCGTGGTGATCACCCACGACGTGCAGGAAGCCAGGTTCCGGCAGGCCCTCACCGCGATCGAGTCCCTGAGCGAGGTGGAGGCGGTGGCCGCCTGCCTGCGCACGCTCTGACCGGGCTGGGCAGCCTCTGATGCGCCCCGGTTCCGATGATCGGACCGATCAGGCGTCCGAATGCCCCGAACCTGGCGCGAAGGTCACGGCAGGGTGCACAGTGGAAGCAATCGTGAAGATCCTTTCCGCAACTCCCTCCCCGCACACCAGGCTCTCCCGGCCGATCGCTGCCCTGCCGACACCGCCGAGCCGACACCGCCAAGCCGACTCAGCCGAGCCGACTCAGCCGAGCCGACTCAGCCGAGCCGGTACGGCCAGCCCCCATGCCGGTTGGGCAACCTCCGGGCGAGGGAAGCCCAGGCCCCAGGGAGGTGCGCTGGCTCCGAAACACCCTCCCCAACCCCTGCCCCCTCCACCTGCCGATCGCTTGCCGGCGTCGCCGTCCGCTCACCTGGCCCATGAACGGTATCAATCTGAACGTTCAGACCGCTGCCAGCCACTGAGCATGAGCCCATCCACCCCCCTGTATGACCTCTGCCTCTTCGCTGTCCACCCAGCCTCACCAGGGCGACACCGTGCGCATCGCCGGTGACGACCAGCTCTATCAGGTGATCGGCGTGGACGCCCTGCACGACCGCTGCTGGCTGCGGGCCTGGCCCCTCGTCCGGCATGGCTCCCAGGTGTTTGAAATCTCCCTTCAGCAGGTGGTGGCCAAGCTCCACCACCGTCCCGGCCGGTTGGCCTGATCCGCTGCGATGGGGCCGACGCGCTGGTCGGGACTGCCGCTCCTGGGCCGCCCCGGCTCGGTGCTGTTGGCTCTGCCGCTCTGCCTGGCGCCCCTGCTGGCCACCCTGCTGGCAGGCTGCGATCTGATCGCGGCTCCGGCGACGCCCGCAGGCCGCCTCGTGGTGGCCAGCCGCAACCGACTCGACACCGTCGATCCCGCCGGCGCCTACACCTTCGGCGCCATGCAGCTGCTGAGCGCGATCGGCGACACCCTCTACACCATCGACGCCGCGGGCCACCTGCAACCGCGCCTGGCGGCCGGGATGCCGAGGATTTCAGGCGATGGTCTGCGGGCCAGGGTATCCCTGCGCCGGGGCGTGCGCTTTCACGACGGCACTCCCTTCGACGCCGCGGCGATGGAGTTCTCGCTGCGGCGCTTCCTGGCGATCGGCAAGCTCAGTTACCTCCTGGGCGACCGGGTGGCCTCGGTGCGCGCCACCGGCAGCCATGAGATCGAGCTCCTCCTCAAGCGTCCCTACGGAGCGCTGCCACAGCTGCTCAGCGCGGTGAACCTCACGCCGCTCTCCCCCAGCGCCTACCGCGGGCATGCCCGCCGACTGCTCAACGATCGCTTCGTCGGCACCGGTCCTTACCGGCTGAGCCGCTTCAGCGACCAGAAGCAGCGCCTCGATCCCTTCCCTGGCTACTGGGGGGCCAGGCCTGCCAATCGCGGCCTCGATCTGGTGGCCCTCAGCAACTCCACCGCCCTGTACGGGGCCCTCCAGAGCGGCGAGGTGGATGTGCTGCTCTCCACGAGCCTGGAGATCGACCAACAGGCCGCCCTGCGCCGGGATGCCCGCCGCGGCCTGCTGCGCGAGGGCCAGGGACCGGCGCTGGAGATCGGCTATCTCACCCTGCTCACCGACCAGCCGCCTCTCAACGATGCCCGCCTGCGCCGGGCGGTGGCCCTCAGCCTCGACCGCGCCACGATCCTGCGCCGCGTCAGCCTGGGTCTGCGGGCCCCCCTGCGCGATCTGGTGCCGCCCGAGCTGCCCGGCAGCCTGCCCACGGCCTGGCCCGAGTACAGCCCCGAACGGGCCCGCCGGCTGTACCGGCAGGCGGGCTACTGCCGCGGACGGCGGCTCACCCTGCCGCTCACCTTCCGCTCCAACATCCCCACCGACCGCCTGTTCGCCCTCACCTGGCAGGCTCAGCTGCGCCAGGATCTGGGGGATTGCGTGCGGCTGGAGGTGAACGGCATGGAGTCGACCACCGCCTACCGCCAGCTCGGCGATGGGGCCTTTCCCCTGATTGTGCTCGATTGGATGGGCGATTTCCCCGACGCCGACAACTACCTCGTGCCCCTGCTCGGCTGCGAGCAGGAACGCGGTGACCGCTGTCTCCAGGGTGCCAGTGCCGCCAGCGGCAGCTTCTGGGCGGCGCCGGGACTCCAGCACGAGCTCCACCACAGCGCCGCCCTGACCGGCCCGGCCAGGGTGGCGCTGCTGCAGCGGATCCAGCGGCGCGCGGCCCAGGCCAACCCCTACCTGCCACTGTGGCTGGTCGCTCCGCGCGCCTGGGCGCGCCCACCGGTGCGTACACCTCGCTACGACGGCTCCGGCCGGGTGCTGCTGCAGGAGCTGCAGCGCCAGCCATGAGCCGCGGCCGTGCCCTGCTGCGCTATCTGCTCTCCCGCCTGGCGCTCGCTCCCCTGATGCTGTGGCTGATCGCCAGCCTGGTGTTTCTGCTGCTGCGTCTGGCGCCGGGGGATCCGATCGATGCGCTCCTGGGCACCCGGGCGCCGGAGGCGGCCCGGGCGGCCCTGCGCGCCCAGATCGGCCTCGACCGGCCCCTGCTGGAGCAGTACGGGCGCTTTCTTCGCCAGTTGCTCCAGGGAGACCTGGGCACCTCGCTCACCAACCAGAAGCCCGTGGCCGAGGTGATCGGCCAGAGCCTCCCCGCCAGCCTGGAGCTGGGGGGCACCGCCCTGCTGATCGCGGCCGTGGTGGGACTGGCGGTGGGGTTGAGCGGCATCGCCAGGCCGGAGGGGAAGCTGGATCTGGCCGCACGCCTCTTTGGTATCGGCACCTACGCGCTGCCTCCCTTCTGGGCCGCGATGGTGGTGCAGCTGGTCTTCGCCGTGTGGCAGGGCTGGCTGCCGGTGGGGGGGCGCTTCCCCGCCACCCTGGAGCCCCCCGATCCCAGCACTCTCTATCTGCTGGACGGACTTCGGCAGGCCTTGCAGGGGGACGGCTGGCGCACCTTCGGCGGAGCCCTGCGCCATCTGATCCTGCCGGCCGGCACCCTGGGCCTGCTGCTGAGCGGGATCTTCGCCAACGCCCTGCGCCTCAACCTGCGCCGCACGCTCAGCTCCGATTACGTGGAGGCGGCCCGCAGCCGTGGCCTCGGGGAGGTTCGGGTTGTGCTGCGCCACGCTCTGCCGAACGCCCTGCTGCCGGTGCTCACGATCACCGGGATCACGGTGGCCTCCCTGATCGGCGGCGCCCTGCTGATCGAGGTCACCTATTCCTGGCCGGGGATCGCCTTCCGCCTGCAGGAGGCGATCGGCCAGCGTGACTACCCGCTCGTGCAGGGCATCGTCGTGGTGGTGGCCGGGCTGGTGGTGCTCGTCACCGTGGCGGTGGATCTGCTGGTGGCCCTGCTGGATCCCCGCGTCAGCTACGGCTGAAGCTGCGGACGGGGAAGGGATCTCCACCAGCGGCGGGCCTGGCGGCGATCCAGGACCCAGGCGGTGATCCCCTCCTGCCGGCGGGCCTGGGGTGAGAGGAGGAGGGGCTGGCGCAGGCTCTCCAGAAACTCCCGGGTGACGCTGAGCATCACGCCCTGCACCCGCAGCGGTTCGATGCCCACCAGCTCGCTGCCCAGCCGGAACAGGGCGTCGCCGCGGCTGGGCAGGCGCACGGGCGAGAAGTGGCTGGCACCCTGCACCACCACGAGCCGGCTGCGGGGGTTGGTGGCCTGGGTGAACGGCGGCAGCTGCTCGCTGGTCGGGGGCGTGATCAGGTCGAGGCTGCCCCCCACGAGCAACACCGGCACCCGCAGGGGCTCCAGGCCGTCGCGAGGCCAGAGCAGGCCCCCGAAGGGGTTGAACGCCACCACCGCCACCAGGGGAGTGCCGCCGGTGCCCGCCGTGGCCGTCGCCAGCTGGGGCAGCTGGGAGATCTGGCACTGCAGCAGGCGCGAGATGTTGGTGAGCGGCAGGCGCTCCAGGGCCCGCTCGCAGCGGCGCTCGAGGCCCCGCTCCGGCAGCAGCCCCGCGGCGATCAGGGCGGTCAGGCCCCCGAGCGAATGGCCCATGAGCACCACCCCCTGCCGGCCCGCCCGGCCCGGCCCCAGCGGACCGAGCGCGCCCTGGCGCTCGGCCGCGAGCACCGCCTGCACATCCGCCAGCCGGTCGGGCAGGGCCTCAGCCCCCGGCGGCGGTCGCTGGCCGGCGAGGGAGGCCTTCATGGCCTTGCCATCGCTGCCGGGATGTTCGAGCACCACCACGGGCCAGCCCTGCTCCGCCAGGGCCGCGGCCAACCAGCTCAGCTGATCGGGATCACCGCCGAGGCCAGGCATCAGCAGCACCCAGGGGCCAGCCCCATCCCCCCGGCCCGGCCACACCTCCAGCGGCAGGGGCGCGGTGCGGTGCGCCACCGCCAATCCCAGGCGCCGCGGCGCCGCGGCGCCCTGGCCGGCCACCAGCGCCGGGCGGTGCTCGCGCCTGGGCAGGGCCAGTTGCTGCAGCCCGGCCAGGGCCTGGCGCTGGAGGGCCAGCTGGCCTTGGAACTGCTGGGCCAGATCCAGCAGAGGGTCGAGACGCAGCACCAGTCGCTGGGCAGGGATCGCTCGCAGCAACTCGATGGTGGTGACAGCCTCCTGACGCTGCAGCAATCCCCGCAGGGTGCTGAGCAGCAGCGTCGCCGTGCTGCGGCCATCCGGGGTGGTGATCAGCTCTCCCACTTCCTGCAGCATCTGCTCGCCGCTCCAGCTGTCCAGCAGTTGGATCCCGAAGCCCCGATCGCGCAGCAGGGGGGCCCGCAGCAGGCGCACAAGGCCCTGGCGGCTGGCGGGAGCGAGCAGGTTCAGCCACACGGCCAGATCGCCACCGCGGCCGCCGGGATCGCGGCTCCAGCTCTCCAGCTCGGCCAGGGCCACCGGCAGCTCCAGGCCATCGAGCCGCAGCTCCAGCTGTTCGGCGGAGCGGGCCGGCGGAGGTCCGGCGAGCAGGATGCTGGCGGCGAGGGCCAGAGCCAGACGCCTCCCCCTGCCGCCCGCCCTTGACGCCGTCCCGCCCGCCCCAGACGCAGCCAGTCGTGACGCAGTCGGTGCGGGAACCACAGACAGGGCGGGATTGGCTGCTCCAGTTTCCCGTGGCCCTGCGCGAAGTGGCGGCGGTGCGCCTGATCGCCGCCTTCGGCGCCGGCGGCGTGCTCTACCTCACCCCCCTGGTCTTCCATCAGGAGCTGTTCAGCGCTTCCCAGGTGACCCTTGGCGTCGCCCTCGCTGCCTTGGTGGGCACCGCCAGCCGCTTCGCCGCGGGCCTGATGCTCGATCGCGGCATGAACAGCGGCACCCCGGTGCTGCTGGCGGTGCTGGCCTCCGTGCTCGGCGATGTCCGCCTGTTCAGCGCCGAGGGGTTCGCGGCCTATCTCGCCGGGCAGGTGCTGCTGGGCATCGCCATGGGGCTCTACTGGCCGGCGATCGAGCTGGCGGTGGCGCTGGCCTGCGCGACAGGCCCGGCGCCGCTGCCTTCCGCCCGGGGTTATGCCCTGGTGCGGAGCGCCGATGCGCTGGGCATCGCCGGCGGAGCTCTGCTGGGGGCGACGCTGAGCGTTGCCGGGCTCCTGCGCGGCATCTATCTGGTGGACATCCTCTGCGTGCTCACCCTGGCCGGGCTGCTGCTGCGGCGGCGGCTGCCCGACGCGCCGGGCCGGACCCGGCAGCGCGCCCCGGGCCCGGGCACCTGGCTGCCGCCCCTGCTGCCCCTGCTGCTGATCACCCTGGTGGCCACCAGCCTGCCGGCACTGATGCAGAGCGCCCTCCCCCTCGACCTGGTGCGCGGCGGCCTGGGTCGGCCGGCGATGGCCCAGAGCCTGGGGGCCCTGCTGATCGGCGTGCAGCTGGGGCTGCTGGTGCTGATCCAGTGGCCGGTGGGGCAGGCCCTGGCCCGCCGGCCGGTGCGGCGCGGCATCGGCCTCAGCCTGCTCAGCTTCGCTGGGGGCACGGCCCTGCTGGCCGCCTCCAGTCTCAGCGGCCTGGGGGTGGGGCTGGTGCTGGTGGCCCAGCTTCCGCTCGCCCTCGGCCAGGCGGCATTTCTGCCGATCGCCACCGAGGCGGTGATCGAGCTCACCCCACCGCAGCATCAGGGCCTGGCGATGGCCCTCTTCTCCCAGTGCTTCGCGATCAGTGGCTTCATCGCCCCGCTGCTGGCCGGGCGGGCACTCGATGCCCAGGGGCACGGGGCAGCCCTCTGGCTCGTGGTGGCGGCCGCCTGCCTGGCGGCGGTACCGCTGGCGGCGCGCCTCAGGCCTACGTCGTCGGCTTGAGCCAGGCCTCGTGCGGCAGGGGCTCGGTGCCGTACTCCCAGTCGTCGTAGTCGGGATCGTTGCGGATCTGCCGATGCAGCCGCTTCTGGGCGTCGAAGTCGTGGGGATGCTGCGCCTGCGGCTCCTGCCCGGCCGCCTCTGCGGGCGTGGGGGCGGCCACCTGGCCAGGCTGGGGAGCTGGATCCGGGGCGGGGGCGGCAGGCATGGAAGGGCCGTTGTCGGCTTCCATTCTCCCCTCCCCGCCGCCTGGAGCGGGGGGTCGCCGCGTCTACGCTCCGTTCAACAGTGCCCTCCGCCATGGATTCCGGCCCGCGGGTTCCGCTCCGCCGGCTGGGCTCCCCCACCCTGCTGGGCCTGGCCCTGCTGGCCGGCCAGGGGCTGGAGGGGACGGCGGCATGGGCCTCGAGTCCCCAGGCCTGGCGGGTCTATGGGCGGCAGGTGCTGCAGGCCTGCCGGTCGGCCAGCCAGCTGCGCCAGCCCGCACCGGCTGGAGACCGGGTTGATCTGCCCGACCGCAAGGGGCGCCTCACCAGTGTGCTGCTGCTGCGGGGCCGCTATCCCCAAGCGGCTCTGGCCGGTCGCCGGGGGCTGGAGCTGTGTCTGTTCGAGAGCGCCAGCGGCCGGGCCCGGGTGGCGGAGGCCGACCGGCTGCTCGGAGGGAGCGGCAGCCCTGGAGGCGACGGCTCTACACGTTGAACAGAAACTCCATCACGTCCCCTTCCTGCACCACGTAGTCCTTGCCCTCGGAGCGCAGCCAGCCGCGGTTGCGCGCCTCGGCGAGCGAACCGGCCTCCAGCAGCTGGGCGCAGCCGATGGTCTGGGCACGGATGAAGCCCCGCTCGAAGTCGGTGTGGATCACGCCGGCGGCCTGGGGGGCGCTCATCCCGGCTTTGATCGTCCAGGCGCGGGTCTCCTTCTCGCCGCTGGTGAAGTACGTGCGCAGACCCAGCAGGTGGTAAGTGGCGCGGATCAGGCTCTGCAGGCCGCCCTCGTCGACCCCCAGCCCCGCCAGGAACTCCGCCCGTTCCGCTTCGGGCAGCTCGACCAGCTCCGCCTCCACCTGGGCCGAGATGCGCACGCAGCCGGCGCCCTCCCGGGCGGCCAGGGCCTCCACCTCGCGGCCGTGGGCATTGCCGGCGGCCAGGTCGTCCTCGGACACATTGGTGGCGTAGATCACCGGCTTGGCGGTCAGCAGTCCCAGGGGCCGGATCAGGGCGGCTTCCTCGGGCGTGAGCACCAGCCTGCGGGCGGCGCCGCCCGCCTCGAGCTCCCGCTGGATGCGCTCCAGCGCCCCGTCCTCCACCTGGGCCTCCTGGCTGGTGCGGAGCTGCTTGCGCAGCCGCTCGCGGCGCTTCTCCACCTGGGCCAGATCGGCGAGGGCCAGCTCCAGATTGATCACCTCGGCATCGCGCAGGGGCGCCACCGAGCCACTCACGTGGAGCACGTCGTCGTTCTCGAAACAGCGCACCACGTGCACGATGGCGTCCACCTCGCGGATGTTGGCGAGGAACTTGTTGCCGAGCCCCTCGCCCTGGCTGGCCCCCTTGACGAGCCCGGCGATGTCCACGAACTCCACCCGGGTGGGGATGGTGTCGCGGCTGCCGCTGAGCCTGGCCAGCTGCTCGAGGCGGGGATCGGGCACAGCCACGACGCCCGCGTTGGGCTCGATCGTGCAGAAGGGATAGTTGGCGGCCTCCGCCTGGGCGTTGGCCACCAGGGCGTTGAAGAGGGTCGACTTGCCCACATTGGGCAGTCCCACGATTCCGGCTTTGAGCATCGCTGGAATCTACGGACCGCAGCTCACCAGGCTGGCGCGCGAGACTCGTGGCAGTGATCCGCAGGCCGATTCCCACGCTCTCGCCCCAACCCCCGGCCGCCGCCCGGACCGTGGTTCCCGGCCCGGGTTCCCAGCGACACCAGCGCCGACCTCCGCGCCGCCGCCGCCTCTGGGCGGGGGCCGCCCTGGTGGTGGCCCTGCTGGTGGTGGCCGCGGTGTGGCAGCGCCAGCGGGCGGGCGGGGTGCGCAACCTCGAGCGCTACACCGTGGTGGCCGGCTCCGGCACCCTCCCTGGAGTGATCACCGCCACCGGCGAGCTCCAGGCCGTGCAGCGGGTGAACGTCAGTCCCAAGCGCCAGGGCCTGCTTCAGGAGGTGTATGTGGAGGAGGGCGACCTGGTGAAGACCGGCCAGCCCATCGCCCGCATGGACAGCGGCGACCTCGACGATCGTCTCGCCGAATTCCGTTCCAACCTCAAGGCCGCCGAGGCGCAGCTGCTGCGCAGCCGCAGTGAGTGGGAACGCCGCCGGGAGCTGTTCCGGCGCAACGCGATCAGCGCCGATGACTTCAACCGCGTGCTCAGCGCTTACCGCGCCGACCGGGCGACGGCGGAGGCGGCCCGCGAGAGGCTGGAACAGCGTGAGGTGGAGCGCCGGGAGCTGGTGGTGCGGGCGCCGTTCAGCGGCGTGATCACCCAGCGCTACGCCGATCCCGGCGCGTTCGTGACCCCCACCACCACGGCGGCGGCCGTGGCCGGCGCCAGCAGCTCCTCGATCGTGGAGCTGGCCCAGGGCCTCGAGGTGGTGGCCAAGGTGCCGGAGAGTGACATCGGCCGGATCCGCCTGGGCCAGCGGGCCTCGGTGCGCGTCGATGCCTTTCCCGATCGGCGCTTCGCCGCCGCCGTGAAGCGGATCACGCCCCGGGCGGTGAAGGTCAACAACGTCACCTCCTTCGATGTGGTGCTGCGCTTCATCGAGCCGGCCTCGCTGCTGCGCATCGGCATGACCGCCGACGTGGATTTCCAGACCGGCTCTGTGCGGGCGGACACCCTGGTGCCCACTGTGGCGATCGTCACCGAAGACGGCCGTCCCGGCGTCCTGGTGCCCGACAAGGAGAGCAAGCCCCGCTTCCAGCCGGTGGAGCTGGGGATCAGCGGTGGCCGCAGCACCCAGATCCTCTCGGGTCTGCAGTCCGGCAGCCGCGTGTTCATCGATCTGCCGCCGGGAAGCCGCCGCAGCCGCAGCTGAGGGCGGGCTCAGGCCGGGCCGAGGAAGCGGCGGGCGGCGGCCACGATCCGGCCGCTGGCCTGGCCATCGCCGAAGGGGTTGTGGGCCCGGGCCATCGTTCCGTAGGCGTCCTGATCCGTGAGCAGCCGACTGGCTTCGGCCACGATCGCCGCGCTGTCGGTGCCGATCAGGCGGGCGGTGCCTGCCGCCACGGCCTCCGGCCGCTCGGTGGTGCGGCGGAGCACGAGCACCGGCTTGCCCAGGGCCGGGGCCTCCTCCTGCAGGCCGCCGGAATCGGTGAGCACCAGGGTGCAGCCGCGCATCGCCGCCACCAGCTGGTCGTAGTCGAGCGGTTCGGTGAGGAAGGCGCGCGGATGGTCGCCGAGCATCGCCTGCAGCGGTTCACGCACGGTGGGATTGCGGTGCAGCGGCAGCAGCAGGGCGGTGTCGGGGAAGCGCTCCAGCAGGTGCAGGAAGCCGGCCCCGATCTGCCGCAGCCGCTCGCCCCAGTTCTCGCGGCGATGCACGGTGGCGAGGATCACGCGCTGATGCTCCCAGTCGAGGCCGGGCAGGTGATAAGGCGGTGCCTGTTCGGCCATCAGCAGCAGGGCATCGATCACCGTGTTGCCGGTGGTGAGCACGTCGCCGATCACACCGGAGGCGCGGCAGTTGGCGGCCGATACCGCCGTGGGGGCGAAGTGAAGCTGGGCCAGCTGGGAGATCAGCCGGCGGTTGGCCTCCTCAGGGAACGGATCGAAGAGGTTGTCGGTGCGCAGGCCCGCCTCCACGTGGCCCACCGGGATCTGGCCGTAGAAGGCGGCCAGGGCGGAGGCGAAGGCCGTGGTGGTGTCGCCCTGAACGAGCACGAGGGCGGGGCGGTGGGCGGCGAACTCCTCCTGGAGGCCCTGCAGGGCGGAGCAGGTGATGTGGGTGAGGGTCTGCTGCGGGGCCATCAGCGCCAGGTCGTGGTCGGCCTTCAGGCCGAAGAGTCGCATCACCTGGGTCACCATCTCGCGGTGCTGGCCGGTGAGCACCACGCGGGTGTCGAAATCCACGGCTTCCTGAAAGGCGCGGATCACCGGCGCCAGCTTGATCGCCTCGGGCCGCGTTCCCAGCACGATCGTCACCAGAGGATTGGCCACGGGCTGGGCTCGGGTGGCCGGATCCTAGAGATCGTGTGGGCACCGGCCCACGCGGCTGACAACACCGCGGTTCTGGGCAAAGCTGGGCCCAGCTCGACCCAGTCGGCATGACCTCGGCCCCTTCCTCCTTCCCCCCATCACCCTTCCCGCCGGGGCCCGGGGGGTCGGCGCCGGCGGCACCCCCCGCACCGGCCGCCCCCCCGCCACCGGCGGCGCCCCCCAGCCCAGCGGCCCCGCCGGCAGCGGCACCACCGCCCCCGGTGCCTGCGGCTCCACCTGTACCGGCCGCTCCCCCGATGCCTGCGACCGCGCCGGCGCCACCATCGCCTCCGGCCGCCGGCGCTCCGCCCCCGCCGGCGGCCGTCGCACCCCCTGCAGCCCCGGCCCCGGCGGCCGGGTCCGCCGCAGCTGGGGGGGGCGAAGCCATCCCGGCCCCGGCCAGTCTTGAAGAGATCGTGCGGATCGCCTTCGAGCGGAACCACTCCGATGTGCACATCGGGGTGGGTGAGGAACCCCGCTACCGGGCCAGGGGAGACATGCTGCGCACGGGCTGGCCCGCAACCGACCTGAGCACCTTCAACGGCTATCTGCGGGAGATGCTCAGCCCGGGTCAGGTGGACACGTTCCACCGCGAGAAGGAATACGACGGCGCCTATGCGTTCCCGTTCGTGCGGGTGCGCATCAACCTGCTCGATTCCCTGCGGGGCCCGGCGATGGTGCTCCGCCTCATCCCCCAGAAGATCCTCAGCCTGGAGGCGCTCAACCTGCCTCCAGTGCTGAAGGAACTGTGTCAGCGGCCCAAGGGACTGGTGTTGATCACCGGACCGACAGGCTCAGGAAAGAGCACAACACTGGCGGCGATGATCGACTGGATCAATCACAACATGGCCCGCCACATCCTCACCATCGAGGATCCTGTGGAGTTTGTGCATCAGAGTGACATGTCCCTGATTCGTCACCGCGAAGTGGGCCTCAACACCAAGATGTTCCACCATGGTCTGCGGGCGGCGATGCGGGAGGATCCCGATGTGATCCTGATCGGCGAGATCCGCGACCAGGAAACCCTCAGCACCGCCCTTGAGGCCTCCCAGACCGGCCACCTGGTGTTCGGAACCCTGCACACCAATTCCGCCGTGAAGTCTGTGGAGCGAGTGCTGGGTTTCTATCCCCCGGAAGATCAGGACAACGTCCGGCGCGCGACATCGGAATCACTGCTGGCCGTGATCTCCCAGGGACTGATCAAAACCAATGACGGCAAGCGCACGGGATTCCATGACATCTTCATCAACACAGATGCCTGCAGGGACTACATCCTGCGGGCTGAGCTGAGCGAGATCGAAGAGATCATGGCTCGCAGTGCCTTCGATGGCATGCAGACCATCAACCAGGCGCTGCAGGGTCTCGTGGAGAAGGGCCTCGTCTCCGCCGAGGACGCCCTGGCCCAGAGCCTGCGGCCCAACGAGCTGGCCATGGCCCTGAGGGGCAAGAGCTGAGCGCGGCCAGGTGCAAAGCCCGCTTCAGTGGGCGAACAGGCGGGCCAGCACCACCACCGTGAGCCCCACCGACAGCCCCAACATGGCCAGCCGACCATTCCAGATCTCGGCCTGGGGCGTGAAGCCCCGGCGCCAGGCGTTGAGTTCCTCGGGGCTCACCGGTTCGGCCTCCGGGGCCGGCTCGGCGCCGCCGGCGCTCGGCTCGTCGGGCGCCTGGTTTGACGCTTCCTGCAGAGCATCGTCGGGAGCTTCCTCGGGAGCTTTGCGGGCGCTGCGCACTTCCACGGGGTACAACTCACCGCTGAGCTCGTTCCAGCGTAGGCCGATCCCCCCATCCCCGGGCCGATCGGATGGGCCGATCCCCACGGCCGCTCAGAACGGTGGGGCGGGGTCGTACAGCCGGGCCGCCTCCCCCAGCGGCTGCCGCGCGGCCACCCCCAGCTGCAGGGGGCTGCGGCAACCCATGGCCAGGCGCCGCGCCGCCGCAACCCCGATCATCGCCGCGTTGTCGGTGCAGTAGGCCAGCGGTGCCACCCGCCACTGCAGACCCAGTGCCGCACAGCGCTCCGCCAGCAGGGCCCGCAGACGGCGGTTGGCGGCCACGCCTCCCACGAGCACGAGGGTTCCGAGCCCCTCCGCAACGGCGCAGCGGCAGCTGCGCTCCACCAGCACCTCGGCCACCACCTGCTCGAAGCTGGCGGCCAGGTCGGCCACGGGCAGGCGGGCAGGGCCGGCGTCGGCGTCGGCCTCCAGCTGCCGCACCAGCCGCAGCATGGCGGTCTTCAGACCGGAGAAGCTGAAGTCGTAGGGGTGGAAGCCGCCTTCGGGACGGGACACCCGCCCCTTGGGCAGGGTGAACCGGCCCGGATCGCCGCCGGCCGCCGCGGCCTGGATCGCCGGGCCGCCGGGATAGCCGAGTCCCAGCAGGCGGGCCACCTTGTCGAAGGCTTCGCCGGCCGCGTCGTCGTGGCTGCGGCCCAGGGCCGCATAGTGCCCCGGGGCGTCGACACGCACCAGTTCCGTGTGGCCGCCGCTCACCAGCAGCACCAGATACGGACCGGCCGGCAGCTCCTCGCCCAGCTGGGCGGAGCAGAGATGGCCCTCCAGGTGGTGCACCCCCAGGAAGGGCTTGCCATGGAGCCGGGCCAGCGTGCGCGCGCTCACCGAAGCCACCAGCAGCGCGCCCACCAGGCCCGGAGCCACCGTGGCGGCCACCCCATCCACCGCGGCCACGGGCAGGCCGCTGGCCTCGCAGACCCGGCCGATCAGCTGGGGCAGGGCCTCCACATGGCGGCGGGAGGCGATCTCGGGAACCACGCCTCCCCAGCGCGCATGCTCCTCCACCTGGGAGGCCACGGCACTGGCGAGCACGGTCGAATCGCGCACGATCGCAGCGGCCGACTCGTCACAACTTGTTTCGAGGGCCAGAACGGTGGGCATCGGCTCCTGGTGGCTCCCCTACTGTCCGCGCAGCCATCCTCCCCCGCGGGCCCCACCCCGATGCGCCGACTTTTCGCCGTCGTCCTCTCCGCATTCCTGCTGTTCGGTTTCGCTCCCGCAGCCAGGGCGGATGTGGCCGGTCTCACCCCCTGCTCCCAGAACGCCCGCTTCCAGCAGCGTGC
>Ga0315899_10001750_pt1 | contig 24593 bp, 36 predicted proteins | sample LakEriMetagenome_2_FD_203518 | JGI IMG/M metagenome (GOLD analysis project Ga0315899, IMG submission 203518) | Freshwater fungal communities from buoy surface, Lake Erie, Ohio, United States - Buoy 4 MA112 | ecosystem: Environmental > Aquatic > Freshwater > Lake | place: USA: Lake Erie, Ohio... | reverse complement strand
AAGAATTTAACCCCTAATTCGTCCGTAATATAAAGTTTAAACATCTTTTCTCCTTTGAAAAGATGATTCTATCCTATATCTGAATAAATGTCAAGGTTAGTTAGTACTTACTTACTTGCCACAAATCTCCATTTGTATCGATCTCATACTGTCCGATTCCAAGGGTTTCTGCGGGATTATGAGGTACCAATGGATACATCGCTTCTAGTTCCTCCTCGGTCGCATTCGGATGAGACTTCTGATGTGCCAGAATCCAACGACTCTTCTCAGCTGCATCACTGCCACTGTTCATATGTCTCTTAGTAGTCTGTCGCAGTTTCTCTTTGTGTTCATCAGTTAACACTCGTCCCTGCGTTGCATGACTCCGAGAGCAGAATGGTCCACGCTTGCGATGCTCAACACCACACACAGGACAGTTCTTTTTTCTATAAACATTTGGCATTTTATCTTAGTTCCTTAGTGAATCTCTTAGAAAATCCAACAATACACACAGTCTGACGGAATCGCCGAGACAGCCACGCTGTCGCGAACACCAACCACAATTCAGACGCCACTCCAACGCTACCAAGGATTAGATTACCCAGCCAGTGGCATTTCCATTTCCATAAACTGTTGCGTTCCTATACGATTTATACCACCATTTACCATATACTGCAGATTACACTGATTTATTATAGCAAATTGTATTAGCCAATTCAATACGTTTGCTGCCATAGGTTTATCAGTCTCAATTGCATTGTAGTATTCGATGCCCTCTTTATTTTCGTGAACAACAAGTACACCTGAGCGATCTGGTCTCATCCAAACTGGAAGGGTATTATCCTTTAGCCAAGTACATTGAAAGTTTTGACAAGGATTGACAGGTCGATCAGCGTAGATTGTACAGTTGTCACCAAGAAAGAAGCAGGGTTTACCACGAAAGAATTCATGCCCGTGCGCAGATCCAGTAACGTAGCCCTGGCAACATGCGGTACACTCACCACATTGTCTTTCTTGTATTATAGGTATAATCATATCTTCCTTTGAAATAGTTGCTGGTTTTTCTTTATAGTCTATAACCAGCAAAAATAGACTGCTGCTGTTTTGGCTAGTTTAGAGTCTTGCCACGGATACTCCTCCAGTAAGACTGTGGGGTTTTAATCCCAACTCTTTTTACCACCAAATTTTTCGTTGTATTCGTAGCCCATGAAATATGCTCGCATCTCAGCTATACTCATGTCTTTGGAATCAATGCGATTACCATTGTAGCTTCCCTCAGGATACCAGTGTGGTTCTTGTGGTCGACTGTACCAGCTGTCAGCTGAGCCACGATCAAAGGGACTACCATGTGTACGATCAAAAATCATGCCACGATATTCAATTGTGTTGTTCATTACTTCACTCATCATTCTTCTCCGTAGTAACCATAATCTTCATCGGTGCCAAACCCAGCACTTGCCATTGCTGAATCAAAGTCACCATCCATGTCGCCAGGATCGGCATCGTTTTCAAAGTCACCATACTCACGAGCAATTTCAATTACCTCGGTTAGTGACATACCGAACTGATTAGCAACTTTCTCAAAGTCCATTCCTGTGCTTTCCAGTGCATCTATCACATCAATTATTTCATTCTTCACTTTACCCATTTTCTTTCTCCAATTCACTTAACATATTGTTCAGTCGACGACGCACACTGTCAGTGTCATCAATTCCAGACAGCAGACCAGCCACTGTTGATTCTAGGTAACCAGCTGCATGAGCATAGGTTCCGTACTTGTTGTAGAGTTTACTTACAACTGTTTTTACCAATTCATCATCTTTCATCATATCACATTCCTATACAAAATACCAACCACATATATAAACAACAGCCCTGCATTTACAGCGATCATTGCTTTTTCTTTGATTAGGTATCCCCAGATCAAAAACAACAGAGCACCAGCATTTAGCAACCAGATGTTGAGCGGATCAATCATCAGCGCAGTAGCCACAGCACCAGCAAGAGTAACTGCGGTAGCTATCCATTTCAACACAGTCACAAACATCTCAATCTCCTGAGTCAATCTGATGGCGATCACCACAATGAACGCAGGTATATTCAGTCAAACAGCGACCAACAGTTTTGCTGGTGTAGCTGTGAGTACATGCACTACCGTCAGGTCTCGCACGAACTTCACCAGTCGGACGACCAAACATATACTGACCACCACAATTTCTGCAGGGTAGTGTATCAGTTTCTTTGTCGTAGCCAGCGATCACAGACTTATACTTATTATCGCCAGCGGAGACACGACCGCTACCGTTACAAACAGGACAAACACATTTCAACATTAAACAACTTTCTTCATAGCATTAATACCACTTGCCATAATCAGCAAACCAGCGATCGCCAGTCCAGTGCACAGCAACTCATTATTTTCTGGAACATCAAGACCACCAACTGCACCAAACACAATCAGCAGACCAACAACCATTCGAATAGAACCCTTCATATTAAATCCTCGATAAGTTAATCACACGTCCAGGAAATTCGCTGAACGAAACAATTTTTGGTACGAAAACAATTTTACCAACACGACCCTTGTCAGATGCATCAGACCAAGAATCTTTGGTCACGGTAATTTTAAAAGCAGAGTAACCTGTTTCATTTGTCTCACGCTCAACGACACCTTCAACGAAGCAGTCGTCACGACCAACCATTGGTTTAAAGTCATAAGCACGGATCACATCACCAATTTTCACATTTAACATTTCGTTTCCTTTTTTAATCATCATAGTATAAGTTTACCGTAAAACCGAATTTTCGTCAAGCAATTAATTCGATAACCCTACACGCTGTAGGGTCTTTTTATGGGTATTCAGGGCTGGCTGCAGGTCGTCAATCAGCTTGGTTTCCAATGCATGGGCTTCTTTTTTGCCACGCACTACTGTGACCACCTGTGTATGCCAGTTTTCGTAGCTACGAATGGCGTCGGACAGTGCCCAGTCTTTGTCTTGACGATGAGCACGATATTGATGCTGTTGCCAGCGTGTGGCAAGGGTTTTTTGTTGAGCACGTCCACGCATCACTGTTACACCAATGTAGCTGGATCCTGTGTCAAGACAGGTCAGCTGATATATCAGGTGGTTACGGTCAGTTCGTTTTTTCCTATTCATACAGTCTATTATACGGGAAAAACGAATTTTCGTCAAGCAATAACCCTACAGGTTGTAGGGGTATAAGTTAGTGGTCACTTACTTTGGCATCATGTCGGCTGTTGCGATTTGAATACCAGTGCCAAATAGTCTATTATATTGATTGAGAATTTCTAACGCTGGCTCATAGTCAGCCATGATAGCATGTGGATACACACGCACCTTTTTGCTTGTTGCAAACTGAGCATACGGAACCATACCCATACGCACACTGCCAGATTCATCTGGTCGTGCGATGATTGTCATTGCGTTTGTTAGTTCAAGATATCCTTGCGGAGATGCTTCTGTTTCTGCGATTACTTCTTCACCAGTAATCATTTTGATAATAAGTGTTGTCATGTTATCCCAATCTTAATTCAGTTAGAGCTGATGCTTTACCAATTGTGCCACGCACAAATACATTAAACGCAAGAGTTACACGTAATTTGTCTGATACCTTTTTCTCGACAGTATGCTGTATTTTAGATGGAAACAATAGGATTTTTCCAGGTGGTGTTGAAAACCATGCTACTTCGCAATTATACTCATTATATTGTTCATCTGTATCTGGTAGAATTTTAATCTGTTCATATTCTTGTTTGTGGAAATGTAATTTATCATCCTCGCCATTAATATACAGCACACCAGAAACAATAGAATTTGGATGATTATGTAGATGATGTGTTTCTTCTTTCTGTGTCCAGTTTAACCAAGACTGTGTAATATATGGCTCTACTTTGCTGTTACATACAACTGTTTTAAACCAATAATCCACAGCTTCCATCAACATCTCTTTGATCTCTACCATTTCTGGTTCATCTAGAATATAACGATTTTTGCTTGTCCAATTACCAGTATTTTTTATTACTACTTTACCTTGCTCATTGAAAAATGCCAACTCTGTTTCTGTTGGTTCACGCTTCATAAATGAATGTAAGACTGGTGTTGGAAAAATGGTTTCAATTACTGGATCTTGTATTTTCAAGTTATGTTCCCTTCTTCATTTCTTTGTAATACCTATACAACTTTACATAATATGTAAATCTACGTGGTTCATGTTCTGGATTTGGTAGTTTGTCTCCCCACTCTTTAACCATCTCCTCATACGCTTTTAATATTTCTTCATCTGTCATACAATTACTGAGAAATCATTCTGCTTTTCAAACTTAATTACACTACGGAATTTATCAAATAGTTGATCACCCTTGTGACTAATAACAAACACATTGGTATGTTCGCCAAAAGTATTCATCAGAGTCAGAAAATAATCTGTACCTGCCACATCTAAACTACTATCAAATATCTCGTCAAGAATTAACAGATTAGTATTGACACTGTTCTTCATTTTTGCAATCTGTCGCCAAGTAAATAAAATAGCCAAGTCAATACGCATCTTCTCACCCTCTGAGAAACTTGCATAAGTAAACTCATCGCGATATCTTGATTTAATCACCTCATTAAACACTTCATCTAATTCAAAATGAACAAAGAACTCCATTGCTTGCAGATATTTGTTAATGAGTTTATTCATAGTTGGTAGATACTCACGAATAATCTTTGTTTTAATACCAGTGTCACGCAGAAGATTAGATGCTATTTCTTGATAATATCTGCTGTCAGACAGCTCGTTCTTTCTGTCAAGTAATGACATTGCTTCCTTAGCCATATCTTTGAGTTTGTTCTTTTCCTCATTCACATTAGTATCATCAGTTTGCGCATCATTGATCTCTTTCATCAAATCCTGATTCATTTTGTTTAACATTGTAACTGTCTGATTCGCAGTTGAAACATCAATATTTTTATCAGAGATTAAATTCTGTATTTCATTAATTTTTTCTAGTCTTTCCTCTAGTTTCCCTAGTGCTGCTGTAAGGTCCTCAATATTCCTCTGATTTTCCTCAAAATCACGCTGAATTTGATCAATTATTCGCGATTTATGCTCATGTGGGATCCCTTGTTCACACTGAGGGCAATGCTCATTTTGATTAAAGAACTCTATTGTAGTCGTGAGGTCTGTGCTTTTACCAACTTTCTTATTGGCCAGAGTTTTCGCCTTTTCAATCTGCGATACGATATCTGTCCTGTCAGCGATGCTCTGTTTAAGATCAGTAATATCTTGAGTGAGAACATTAATAGTTTCATTCGTGGTTTGGATAGATACCTCATTATCGCCAATCTTTGCTTGTAACGCTGATACAGCATCTTTTCTGCTGTCGAGCAATATTTTAATGGTCTTTTGCTGATTTTCAACCCTCTCACGTGCCACTGTGAGCGCAGATTCAGTGCTGTTGATCTCATCTTTTGTCTCCTGCATTTTCTCTTTTAATATATTATTCATAATACTAAACACACGGATATCTAGAATGTCCTCAATAACCTCTCTGCGTGTATGAGATGGTAACTGCATAAATGGCACAAACGAAGCGCTACCAAGGATAACAACTTGCGTAAATGTTTTGTAGTTTAGTTTAAGAATCTGTTGTTCGAGCACCTTTTGATAATCTTTCGCTGCTGCGTCTTGATTAATCAACTGCCCATTCTGATAGATTTCGAACACTGTGGGTTTCATACCACGAATGATTTTATACTCTGATCCAGAAATAGAAAATTCTATCTCTACCAAACAGTTCTTTTGATTAATACTGTTTACTAACTGTGGTTTGTTAATGTTACGAAATGGTTTGCCAAATAATGAAAAGCACAACGCATCTAAGATTGTACTTTTACCTTCACCATTTTTTCCAATGATCAGTGTGGTAGATGTTCTGTTTAGACAGACTTTATTGGCAGAATTACCTGTTGATAAAAAGTTTTTCCATAGAATGGATTTGAATATAATCATTAGTGTGATGGGTTAGATAGATCAAACGAATCAAGATCAAATAAAGAGATAACTTTTACATCTTCTGGTAGATACATATCTGTTTTTGTTCTTTTTTCGCTGTGGATTTCTTTGTTTACTTTATTAACAAGAACAATAGCAACATTTGTTGATGGTATCATTAGTTTATTTCTACATATATCATCAGCATGTTTTAATGACATAGATGAATTACACAAATCATCAATAAGAACATAAGGAATGTCTTTAAATACCATACCTTCATGCCAATTCATCAAACCATATTTTTTTTGCTCTTTGCGAACAACAAAAGACCCAAGCTGAATATTATTCATTTTCGCAATTAATGGTAACGAAGCTGCGAGAGGTGTTCCTGCTGTCTCTGCGCCACATATTTGAAATTTAAAACTACCAATCTCTTCATAAAGTCTGTAGAGCATCATTTCACTGGCATATTGCAGAAAGTCCGCATTAAAAAGACCATTGCGTAGATAAAACATCCAAGTATATGTTGTTCCAGGCAATTTTCCTGGCATTGTTTTTTTAACTATACAGTGCTCTTGTATAAAATTTCGCATGATCTTTTCGTAATGCTGATACTGTTTGTCAGAAATTATCATACGACCTCCTGATTAATCGCCTCAGTATATAACGTCTTCATCATTGTTTTAATTCTCTCTTTGTCTGCTTCCGTCTCAACTGAGTCAATAAAACTGCTTAATACGGACATTGTATCTTCAAGATTAATTGTTTCATCAATTGTTCCTGACTCAAAATCTGTCATGTCTTCAATAATTTTAATATCATGGCAACCCTTATTATACAACTTTGTTGTAAATTTGTCAAACTTAGTGTGGTCTGTTTTGCTTACAACAACCAGCTTAACGAACATATCACTTAGATTAATGGAATCAATGTCGATTTCTCCGTCTCTGTCATTGTATTCGATTCTTTCAAACATACGATATGGATTCTGGATAAATTCGAGTTTTCTTGTGCCAACATCAAACAAATGAAATCCTCTGGGATCATTATAGTCCTGCCAAGTGAGTTCATATGGGTTTCCCAGATAGTAAATATGACCATCGTCTGAGCGATGATGATAATGGCCAGAGAAAACAAGATCAAACTTCTCAAATGTCTTTTTATCCAATCCTTCATAAGATTCCATTCCTCTGTACATTGCGAATCCAGAAATTTCTAAGTGCCCCATACATAGTGTTGCGCTTGTATTCTGTATCTCGGTCATTGTTTGGTTATAGTTATCGGCGCATATCCATGGTAACATCAGTATATCAGCAGCTGTATTGCCATAATCTAGGTGTATTGTTTGTGGTGTATCTATCACATTAATATTGTCATACTCACGAAGCAATAGATCAGGAGAATTTACATCATTCGTGTTCTTATAATATGTGTCATGATTACCAGCAAGCATATGTACCTGTATATTTTTCTCTGCTAGTTTATCAAAGAACATTTCTTTTGCTCTTTGCAAAGCATAGAAATTTACATATTTGCGTCTATCAAATGTGTCACCAAGAACAAGAACAGTAGTTATCTTGTGTTGTTCTATTGTTGGGAAGAAAACATTATCATAAAATTTTTGAAAAAAATCTAAGAATACTGTACTATCATTTCTTGCGCCAAAATGTTGGTCTGTAATAATCGCAACTTTCATGACATGTCTAGATCTGGTAGTGGGAAGGATTCAAGATCATTATAGTGTTTTGTCTCAATAACACGATCCCCAAGTTGTCTAGAATAGTCAAATGCCTCATTAGCTGTCTTAAACCATTTAAACAAAACTGATTGTTCAGAAGTGCTGTTACTGGCATAGAATGTAACTTTATACATTGTCGCTTTCCTCCATAAAATCATCTAAAGAAGTAGATGCTTTTTTCTTTGTCTTCTTCTTTGGTATAGTATACTCTTTATCATTATTATTACGCAAATAATCTATCATCATATTCGTAAATTCACCATCTTCATCTTGTGCCTGTAATTCGAATTCATCAAATGACATGTCCATAATTATTCTGTTCTTGACTATCGTTTGTTTCTTTTCTTTTTGGATTTTTCGAATGAACGCATAGTAAATAATTTGTGTGAAATAAGCAAAGGGATTGCTTGATTTGTTGGGATCAAAATTACCAATATACTGGAGACAATTTTCTACACCATCGTTTATCATATCTTCACGATATGTGTAATTGATAAAATTGCTTTTATAGGATAGATGTGTGGCGATTTTTAGTAGACATTCCCCAATATATTCAGGAACACGGGGTTTTTCTTTGCCAGAAGATTCTGCTTCTTCAACAGATATTCTATATTCTTTTATAGCAGCAAGAAAGTCTGCGTTATTTACATAATGAGATGATGCCATAATATCCTCAGTGTTATTAGTTATAATATAAAGATTATACTATTTTTTTAAAAAAGTGTCAAATTTATTTGCTATAAAATTCATTGTGTTGTAAAATAACGATGTGGGGTTTGATATTAATGCATTGTTTTATTTCCCTTGACAGAAGGGATTTCTTCTTCTTCGCTCTCTTCGTGCTCAGAAAGAAACTGCTTTATTACTTCTACTTTGTCATTAATATCTTCAATCTGATTTAAGACCTCATCGCTTTGAACCAAACTTTCAATGTTATATCGCTTCATCGTTTCTAAACTCTCGTGTCTATTTATCATATTAACATAAAATGGTATAGCATCTTTACTTAGTGGTTTGATGTAAAGCAATTCTGGTTTGTAAAATGTAAAGATTTTATCATCACTGAAAGGACATAACTGTGATGCAGAGTATGTTTCTCTGATTGTTGTTGGTCCGATTGGTATTACATGCTTTTCAATTGTCATAGGAAACATTACCATAATCTCGTCTTGCGTTTCTTTCAACACAATACAAAACATACTTTCCCCATTGTTCTTTCCTAATATTCTATAATCCATTACAGGTTTACTTCCGATATTTTTACATTAAACTTCTCTTCAGAGTATAGTTTAACACGCTCTAGGAAATGATTTAATGTGTGGTTTTTCCATGATTTGTACGATAGATCATCAGCAACATCATACAAAGTGCATGTGGTCTTTCCATCTTTCAGCCTCAACCCACGACCAATTGACTGTAAATTTCTAATTCTTGATTTGCTCGGCGATGCAAAAATAATATTCTCGATTGAGGGTATGTTCACCCCTGTTGAATATGTGCCGAAAGATGCTAAAATAATCATGTTATCTTGTTTGTCTGCCCTCTTGCGTATCTGTTCTCTCACAGTAACATCAACATCTCCGTGAACTATTGCCAGTTCGCGATCAGTTTGATCACCAAACAATTCGTGCAAAACTTTACCATGTTTTTCTACATACTGAAATAATATTAAAGTATTTCCTGTAAGAGATAGGGCAAGATTTTTAATGAAACGATTACGTTTCTGATGAGAGACCAGAAAATCCATCTCTTCTTGGTATAAATTATTCTTGCGTTCTTTACACGTTTCTTCTGAGTATTTTAGTAGTAGACAATTAATATTTAGTTTCGCTACTCTTCCTGTGTCCATTAGTTCTTTAGTTGTTGTTACTTTGTGAACTGGACCGAACAGTCCCTCTAGAACTAAGCGATGTACCTGCTTATTATCGATTGTTCCTGTTGTGCCGATACGATATGGAATTTTTCCCATCTTTTCCATAACAGTTGATAATGATTTGGCTTTAAACTGGTGCGCTTCATCACCAAACACAACCTGAAATTGATCAAACCAATTACGTGGTTGTTTGTAAATAGACTGCCATGTGGTAATTAGTACATCTTTACTAAACTCTTTTGTGAAACCAGAGTAAAGTTTTTGACAATGTTTATCTACTCTCCATCCATTCTCAAATGAGTAATCTTCAAAGTCAGTATACATTTGTTCAACAAGAGACGTAGTTGGAACAATAAGAATACACTTGCGCCCTTCACTTACATGGTGGCGCATAATTGAATATATTATAAGAGATTTACCTGATGCTGTTGGTGATAATAGTAAAGTACGATTCGTGTTTATAGATTTTTGAATTGCGTCGATCTGATAGTCTCGAACCTCAATTGGGTTTCCCCTAGCAGAGAGATTAAGAGAATCGGCATATCCTTCGACTTGTTCATAAGTGTAGTTGTTGAGTTGCACTGGCTTATAATCTGCGCTTGCCAACTCTTGATATTGGTATTCATTTCTTCTCGCAAACTCCTCAACATAGTTTTTGAGTCCAGCGTATAGCGTTTTTCTTTGTAAGTCGTAAAGTCTAATTTTTCCATCCCATAACCTCGCTTTGTATGCTGGCATAAATTTTGCACCAGGAACTTCAAATGTGAAGAAATTACTTATCTCTTTTTCGATACTATCTTCAGAGAAAACACGAACATTAACATCATCAACTTGTTCAACGTATATTTTCATTACATTCCTACTAGAAACTTTTTCCAGTCAACAGCAGTTCTAATTTGCCAGTCACGCTGACGTATTTGTCTTAACACTTCTTCTAAGAAGTAAACAATAGTATTTAAGTATTCCACTTTTTGTTCCATCTGAACAAGATCAGTATCTCCCTGAAGAAACTCATCCATCTCATTCCTAAGTGGTTTAACACCTTGCCACTGCTGCCATCCAAGATCTTCTAATTCTTGTCTTGATAATTCGCCACGATAATAGCGAAATTTGGTTTTTCTGAGTAGATTATAATCACCACGTATCTTAGCAAGTTTTAATTTGTAAGATACCATAGTGTTAATATATTTGCTATGCAAGTTTGGTGATTCTGTTGATGCTTCTCCGAGGTGATTGTCATCAATTTTACTGTCGTGTTCCCATTGTTGCATTAATTCTTCAAGATTCATAACAACTCCAAGTAATAATTATTCGAAATCGTAGTATGAGTATTTAAATGTAACTTGTCCTACGAGATATTGAATGTCATTGTCAATACCAGTAAAAGTTAAACTTTCTAATGATGTTGGAAAAACATTCTTGAACGATAATAGTTTACTCTCAGTGTTATTATTTGTCAAGATAAAAAGCGAAGCATCTGAATAGTTTCTTGATAATTCGGAATTAGGACCTGCAGTAATCGTGTCGCTGTTAATAAAGTCAATGTATTGACTATATTCTTTTGGAAAACCTAGTCCGAACAACCATCTTTGAATCGATTGATAATTTTCTAAAGTTTCATCAACAAGGAACTGGAGAGTTAGATCACCAAATGACAATTTTTCTCCTGGGATAGGAATATTACTAAATGGCGTAGCATACTCTGGTTCTCCCAGTATGATTCCAGGAAGATTTACCGTCTGGCAATAAAAATGCATTTTTGGTAGTTTGTTAATTAAAAACTTGAAACCTGATGGCGAAAGAGGATTCATGTTTTCTGGAATTCTAGTTTTCCATTCTTGCGCTACATATGCCATTATTTTTCTTTCTGTGTTAAATGTTTCTTTATATCAACTATCTTTTCATGTTCAATCATATGAATAATTTTAGTTGTTAAATGTATTTCAGCTTGGACGTAAGACATTCTTAACTGCAGTTCTCTTAATTGTTCATGGTAATACTGCAGCTCCTTCTCTTTTCTCTCGCGAGTTTCGAGAAGTTCTGAAATGACTATGATCTTAACATTATTGTCTTCCATGCATATATTTATTCAATGAAAAAGAGCCACCCGAAGGTGGCTCTGTCAAATACTGATCTTACGTCAGCTTCATCAATTACATAATGTTCTGAACACGAACTCTACGATAGTAGACGTTCTCGTTTGAACCGATTGATGTTGCTAATGTAGTTCCACGTGCGAATGGGTTCGCGATCATGCCGTAGCGTGTCTTGAAACCAATCTTTGGTTGGAATGTATTTGGATCTACAGCACGAACCATTTGTAGAGGAACGTATGGGCAGTAGAAGATACCAGCGTCGAATGCGCTAGAACCTTTGTAACCAACTACGTAGAATTGGTCATTAGCGCCACCATTGGCTGCATATGGATCGATGTAAACACGATAGCGTCCATTTAGAACACCAGCGAATGTTGAACCTGCGTCATCAACATTTAAGTTTGTGTTCAAAGCAGGAGCGTAGTCAAGAACACCAGCCATTGCTAAAGAACTTGCAACATCTGAAGAGCAGATGATGAAGTTACCTTTGCCACGACGTGTCTCTTGTGCGATTACGTTCGCATCACGCTCGATTTGGAACAACAGACCCTTAAATTTCTCAACTGACCAACGTCCGTTAGCATCTGTATCAAGATCGAACACACCTGCTGTTGTTACTGTACCAGATGCTGCACCGCTCTTAGCTGTGTAATAAATTGTACGGATAACTTCGCGATTGATCTCAGCAAGAATTTCTGTTGAGAGGATATTGCTTAACTCTGACTCAGCGTCAAGACCATGAACTGCTTTCAAGTCCTGAGCAAGTTCAATTGAGTACTCAGCTTTCAACGCACGAGATTTAGCAGTTACGCTTGTCTTCTCGATTGAGAATGCCATCTCATTGAATGTTGATGAACCTGGACCAACTGCTGCTGGAGCAACAGATGAAGAAGCACTGTGACCACCTTCAGCCTGTTGTGTGGTCATACCACCTGGAGCATTAGCTGTTGAGAACCAGTTAGAACCAGAGATTGCTGTCTGGTTGGTGTCTGTACCTAAGTCGCCACCTGAGAACTCAGCATTTGCTTCGTTGTAGCCTGCCTCAGTACCACCTTGTGTACCATAACGTGCTTTCATTGCAAACACTAGACCTGTTGGACCTGTCATTGGCTGAACACCGCAAACATCATAAGCGATCATTTGTGGAGCAGCACGACGTACCAAGCTGATCAAGATTGGATCATACTTAGCAACACCACCTGTATCTGGGTTTGTTGTTGAGCCATTATAGTTGGCGTTTGTTGGAACTGCTTCGAAAAGAGCAGCACGCTCTTCTGATAGAGACTTTTGTTGATTCTCTAAAAGAACAGCAGTAACTTCTTTACGATACTGATCCTTAATTGGATCCATTGTCTCGTGCTCAAGGACGGGTGCCCATTTTTTAACGAGATCTTCTCTTAACATTGTTGACATGTTATTTTTCTCCTGAAAAGGTTATTTCTTAAGTTTTGCCAATGCAGACGCATAGTGAGCAATTTGCTCAGAAATTACTTTCTGATCACCAACTGGCTCTTCTGCTGCAACTGTATCTTTCGCTACAGGTGCTGCTTTTGTGAAATATGATTCACGAATAGTTTGTAGCTTACCTTTATACTGGTCAGCTGATTCGTAAACAATTTCTGATGCCAATGTTGCAAACTTTTCTTCTTCAGTAGCTGTTAAGCCATCTGAGAGTTCAGCAACAATTTGCTCTCTATCATATTCTGCAATTTTCTTTTGCATTTCAATATTGGTATTTACAGACTCATTCAACTTGCCTTCGAGTTCTGCAACTCTCTCTTCAAGTGAACCAAGCACATCATATTTCTCTGCTGGTACATCAACATAATGCTCTTCGAACAATGTCTTCATACCTTGGATAAATGACTCTGCTAATTCTGCTTTCATACCACCTTCAAGGGCAATCTCATTTTGTTTCATCCACTGCTCGGTAATATAACCGAGATATCCATCAACCTTTTCAACTAGACCCTCTTTAATCTGCTCAAACTCTTCTACGAGTTGTGCGTCATACTGCTCTTGAATCTTGGCTAATTCAGCCTTGACTCTTGTAACAACTGCTGCTTCAAAAATTGTTGCAGCTTTTGTTTTAAATTCTTCTGACAACTCCTCGCCTTCTACCAATGCAGCTACATCATCAGTAACATCGACTGTAATTTCTTCTTTCATTGCTGCTCCTGGTGCTGGATCTTTCGCCTTGCTTGTTGTAACAGCTGGCTTTTCTGTTCCTTGGTTTTTCTTATTGTCTGGATTGTCGCCCTCGCTACCAGCACTGCCTTTCATTTTGATTGTTTCGGCAGCACCCTCATCGAGTTGCTCTTCTGATTCTTCGTTAATTTCCTCAACGATATCCTCAATTTGTTCTTCTTGCTGACGTAGTTTTTCAGACTCCGCAAGCAATTCAGCTATTTTCTTTTCAACTGACATGTTTATCTCCTGTTTGAATAGGTTATGTCCGATTTATTTTCGATAAATTTATTTATAAAAATTACAATTTCATCAAGAATTTTTTAAATTCTTTGAGCATTTGCTCGTTTAAGTTACGAGAGGAAACCTTTTGGATTGCCCTCTTTGTCTCTTCAATATGTCTCTCCACAAATTTTCCATCAACATAAACCCACTCTTTTCCTTCCATAATGCCACGAACGAAAGCATCTGGAGCCGATGGGTCGGCTACGATATCAGCTGCAGTTGACAGCATAAAGTCGTCTTGAACGATTTGAACACCATCTTTGTCCTCTTTTAAAGAACCAAGTGCTCTACTAGAAACACCAAGACTTGCGCCACCCTCTAAAAGACCACGAGCAATAGCACCCATTGGGGTTTCTAAAATCTTTGCCTTACCAATGTAGTTTGTACCTTCTTTACGTAAATCTACAATCAAATGGGATACACGATCAAGATTAATTGTCGGTGTATCTGGATGACCTAGTTCTCCGTAAGCACGATTATTTTCTACATATTCTGTTATGTAACGAGACGCTTCTCTATCCATAATTGATTCTGGATACATGCGTCCATTACGATTTTTTAGTTCTGATTGAAGAAATATACCTTCGATAAAATACTGTTTTCCTTTACCGAGCTTTTCTTCAACAATAAATTTTGTTTCTGTTACTTGTTCTCTAATTAGTCTCATGGCTTATGACCCCACTGCGTTAATGTTATCACCACCACCAAAAGATCCTGGCTCAAACTCAGGCGAGAATCCACTAACTTTTGTTAGTTCAAGCAATACCATTCCTCCGCCACCGACAAATGTAACAACGATGTCATGTGTATTTTGATCAGTAATTACCCAATCAGCTTCATCTAAAATATCTGAGCCATATAATGATGCGACTGTAACGCCATTACGAACAAGAGTAATACTATTACCAGTGCTCGCTTTTACTTTTGCGATATTTACAGCTACTGTTCCACCAACAGTTAATGCTTCAAAAGATCCAAGACAGTCGACATCTAAATCAACTGTTGAGGTATCTGCAGCTGTTGTGCCAACAATGCGGATTAAGCATTTATTGATGTTATTTCTAACTACGGTTTTTGTTGCTGCCATGTTAGTTTTCCTATACTATTCTTATAACTGAGAGAAAATTTTCTTGACTTTTTCTCATAAAGTCAATCGTTTGATCTTTTATTTCCATATTATTTAGTAAATTCGCAATTTTCTCAAGAGTTTGCTCTGATAATGCGACCTGTTTACCGTCATCTAATCTAAAAACTATTTTACCACTAATCTCAGAGTCCAGTTTATTGGTCATTCTCATCTCTAAGATAATTGGATCAACTGTAAAACACTTAGAGGAAGCTGTATGTATATAATGTTCAATGAGATGATTTGTTATCTTTATTTCTGTATGTTTTCTAATAATCGAAGCAACTTTGGTATCAGATATATTTTCGTATAATTCTACTTTGGTTTTAAATGCTTCTTCTTGTATATCAATGTATGATTTGACTTCCTCTAAGTTTTCAAACTTCTGCTCTAATTTTATACCATCAACAAAATACTCTTCTTTATCATTTATGATAATCTCTTTATCATAATACGATGCGACACTGACAACTTTTCCGTAATTGCCTTTGACAGTGTGGATCTTAGATAAAAAATTAGCCAGCTGCATTTTCTTGAGTTTCTGCCTCTGTTTCCTGTTGCTCAGCCGTGTTAAAGAATGTTGATGCTACTTCTTTTCTATAATCTTGTAATCTATCGGCTATTTTATCTGCCATAATAGAGTTAAATGCTTTTTCTGATTCAACTGCATTGTCGTTTACAATATTGTCGATTAAATCAATAATTTGTTCGTTTGCCATAATTATTCCTTATTGTGTATTTGATGTTGGTGCTTCTTGAGTTTCAGGCGGAGCATTTGCAGCAAGATAAGTTTGTTGAGCAGTTTGTGTTACACCAGCAATTGTTCCCAAATGATCAGCGTCAACGTATTGTTGCCCTTTTTCTTGCTCAATCTCTTTCTCAATTCTTTGCATATCTTCTTCTGCAAGTTTAAGAATATTATCCTGAACGTATTGTTTAGAATAATATTTTCCAACGAATGGGTCAACTTGTTGAAGCATTGCCAATCTTCCAGTAAATATATCGTTCTCTTTTAGTTCAGCGTAATGATTGTCAATTTTGAAATGGTATTTAATTTTTTTATCAAATTCATCCCACTCATCTTCTCTAATGATTCCCTTGAGTATAAGTTGGGTCCTTAAGATTTCAGAGAATAGTAGCGAAAAACGCACACGCAATCTGTTGATAAATTTTGCAAACTTAACTTCATCTCTTGAAATTTCTGCTGAGCGACCAAGATTAAAAGCTGTTTGATCTTGTTGCATTCTGCTTTTTGGAACATTTAAAGACTCATATAATTTGTCTTTAAAATATTTTACATCAGCCAACTCGCCAAGATTTTGTCCACCCTGTAAAGTTGTAATTTCTGTTCCTTTACCACCCTCACGACGTGGCATCCAGAAATCTTCAAGCATAGACATATGCTTACGATCGTCTTTAATTTCTCCAGTATTTGCATCATAAACAAGTTTATTACGATACTTGTTCATAATATCACGAACATACTGTTCTGCTTTAATTTTGGGTAAATTACCAACATCGATATAGAATATACGACGCTCTGGCGCACGAGAAACACGATAGATAACCAGCGAATCTTCAATCATCTTTAATTGATTGGCTGGTTTAATTGCTTTGTGTAAATGGCTAAGAACCATGTTAAGAGCCTGATCGATTAAACCAGAGTTACAGTATACAACACTGTCTTTACTTAACTTAACACCTTGAGAATTAGCAGAGGAAATACCTTTCTCGTTGTAAACATAGTACTCTTGCACTTCTTTTACAGTTTCTAATCCTGTTTTTTTATCTCGTTCTTTTTTTACTTCTTTTATTTTACGAATTTTCATTGAATCGATGTATCTCAGTTCTTTAATTCCTGACTTTACATCTTTTTCGTCAATCAATACTTGGTAATGGATGCGTCCATCAACATACCAAAGACGGAAAATATCATGACCTCTCTCACCAAAACCTAAGAGATCTAATACAGTTTCAAATTCCTCAGTAAGTTTTTTCTTAATATTTTCAGATACCTTTAGATCCTTAAGGTCTAATGATACGGGAGGCTCATTGTCTTCAACAATAATTGCCTCATTAAGAATATCTTCGATAGCAGCATCAACTTCTGGAAACCCAGAGATTTCTCTGTATTTTCTTAGAAGATCGTTCTCGTTATTAATAACCGCATCCATATTAATAGTTTGCGCATAATAACCTGCTGCTGTAGATACGAGTGTGGACCCATCATCAATTGTTGGTGATACCACCGATTCAATTGGTAATGAGTCCTTTTTACGTTTTATTTCAAAACCAAAAAATTGCATAAAATAACCTCACAAGTTTACATCAGATTGATGTAGGAATATTGATACCACCTATGTTAATATTCACACCACCGCTGATTAATCTACCCTGAGTGCTTGTCTCAGATGTCCAGTAATTGTACTGGAATGTTACAGTAAATTCTTCAATCTGATTGTTTGTATCAAAATTTAATTCAATCGCTGAAATTTCTGTTGGAAATGCATTAACAAATTTATAATGTTTAATTGGATTACCATTACGATCAAGTTGATAAACATCTAAATCAGCTTGATATTCAGCAGGACGAATTCGTCCAGTGTTATTTGCAACATCATTCATACCATTAGACCAAGATTCAAATGCATTTCTTAATGCAAAATCGTTGTCGTTAATAATAGTAACTGTCCATGGTGCGAAAGTTCTTTCACCAGCCATATTAACTTGTCGCCCACGGAAAAACGTAGGTGTATTATCAATTGTTGATGAGGGAAGCTGTGCGCCTTTACAAATAAACTGTCCTTTTGCTGCTAACAGCGCTCCACCAGCAACATAGCTCGGGAATGCTAATTGAACAAAGAACTGATTTGCGCGAGCGCCACCACCGATTAGATTGGCTTTAAATGCGTCAATATTTGCCATTTAATTTTTCTCCTGTTTCTTTTTATTTAGGATTAAGCACCAATCTCTTCAAAGTTCACACTTGTTCTAGCAGCAATAAAGTTTAGAGTAATAAAGTTGATAGAACGAGCTGGCTTGATGAAGATATCTGCTATAAATTGATTAGTGTCAATAATTTCACCAGTGTTATTTGATTCATCGCATACAACACGGAAATCGTATATACCACGGCGACCCTGAACATCACGCAGGAATGGCTCCACTAAGTTACGGAACTGAGCACGTGTAAACGTATCGTTAAACTCGAACAACTGGAATTTAGCAGCTGTAGAGATAGACTTCTCAAGAACGATAAACAGACGACGCACGTTAATACGATCGAATGCGCTTGGCTTAGCCAACATTGTTTTATCGCCGAACAATACTGTTCCTTGTCCTGGGAATGTAGCAACTGGATTGATACCATTCTTATACAATGTATCACGCTCTGTTTGACTTGGGTTGTAAGAAAGTTTAACAACATTCTTAATGATACCACGATTGTAGCCACCAGGAGAATACCATGGATCAGCTGTAAAATCAGTTCTTGCGCATAAACCTGCGACGTCACCATTTAATGGAACATAGATGTACTTATCGTTATACTTATCATACATATATTTGTAACCACTGTCCATTGTTGCATATGATGTTGAGGTATTTACAGAGTTAGAAGCTGCTGTTCTATAATCAATTAAACCTGTGAAATCTGATGATTTAGTTACGATTGTTAAAGCAGTACCACTGTCTTTTACAGCAGAAACGAAAACTAAACAATCTTTGCGGACTTCAGCGACGTTGGAGATTACATATTTTGCTACAACAGACTCAACTTCGCCAAGAGCAATTAAACCAACATCAATATTTTCGGTATTGGCAAATAAACCAAATGCTATTTGTAAACCTGATTTAACTGCTGCTGTATGGGCATTGTCTGAGATTGTGTAACCATCAGCACCTTTACCTGTTGACATTAGAGCCAATGCGCCAGTTGCTTGTGTAAGATTGTAACCCATGGTCACAGTATATGGACGCTTATGTGTAATAAACACAGTATTAGCTCCCATACCATTTGTTGCAACATTTACACCATAAGCAGCTGCAGAAGCAGTATTTAAGTCAGCTGAAGAATACACACCTGCTGTTGCTGTAATTGTGTCATCTAAATCTTTCATAACCCAAATATAATCTGAGCTGCGATTAATTAATGTTTTAAAATAGTTTGATGATCCGTCTGTTAAAACAGCATCTGCTGCTTTAGAAACAGCAGTAAATTTTTCAAGAACTGCTCCTTGAACGCCAGTAAATTGACCGAGACGATCAACTACTACAATATGCATTTCATCTTTTGCAGAAGATAAACCTTGTGATGTCAGATATGTTGATGTTCCTGGGGCTGACACGAAATCATCATAGTATTCCCAACGGAATGTGATAGACACGATACCAGAAGCAATAGCTGGGTTGCTAGACAATGTAGCAGCAGTTGCTGAAGTAATGGAAGCAATTGTTGAAGATCCCAACAATGTACCAGTACCAGCTGCGGCAGACCAGAACAATACTTTAGAACCAACAGCAGCCTGAGTGGTGATAGCACCACCAGTAATTGACAATGCTGTAGTTGTTTGAGCAGCAGCGATAGTGCCTGTAGCAGTAGTGTTGAACGAGTCAGCATCGCAAACAGAAATTTTTAATGTATTTCCTAAAGATCCTGGATATTTTGCAGCAAATGCTACGTTTGTTGCTGTGTAAGTACTAAAATTTCCTACATATTCATCAGTATTTTTGATAACAAGAGCAGCTACGTCTTCAGACAGCGCATTTTTTGCGTCGGATATTGATGTTGTTGTTGGAACTGCTCGAACAACAACCATGTTGTTTGAGTAGGATAAGAAATTAGATGCAGTGTAGAAAGAACGAGCAATAAAGTCGCTTACACCAACTGGTTTTCCAAATGTATTTGCTAATTCACCCTCATTAGCAATTGTAATTGGTTGCTCAACTGGACCCCAGCGGAAAAATCCTGCTGTTGCACCGATTGAAGCTGCAATTTGAGGAATTACGAGAGAAAGATCTTTCTCTACTACGGCAACTCCTGGAGAAACTTGAAATGGCATGGCTATGTCTCCTTGATACGATTATACGTTGTTATTAACAACCTGAGTTTCATCCTATTATTTAGTATTTTGACATTTTCAGAAGTTTTGGACCACATTTTCTGGTATGCCATCGTCTATAAAACCAAATGGTGTTAGTTCTTCTTCAATTTGTTTCATTTTATTTTGGTACATTAATTGTCGCATATTTACATCATTTAGGTCTTTAAAATATGACTGAGCAGTTAACCAAGAGAACAGAACCAGTGTCATAACCAAATCGTCATTGTAACCATCATCTGCCTCATAAGAACCCCTTACCTCAATAAATGTTGACATTTCTGAAATAATATCAATATCTTGAATAAGAAGTTTTTTCTCTTCAACCAATGCTTTAAAATTCTGACATCCAGTACGCTTTACCTTCTTATCAGTATGCACACCGAACTGCGTTTTACCACCACCGAAACCACCAGAAACAACCTGCCCATCCATAGTTCTATTTACGAAAATCAAATTCTCATACTGTAGTTCTTCATGTAAAATATATGGAACCTGCTCGCTAGAATTTAATTCAACAAGAACGTAAGCATCATTATAGTCTTTACCGACCTTAGCAATTACGTTTGGATATAGCAATGGACTTATCTTATTGTCTCTATATTTAGCCACAACTTTGTAAGGTGCTTCTGTAATGTCAATAACTGTAAATGCTGAATAGTCGCCATTTACACCTTTTGCTGTGTCAGCAACCAAAACATAAACTCGCTCTTTATTTGGCGCCTCAATAACATCTAACCCATCTTTTCTGTATAGATATGTAGCTGGTGACATTTGAGCAATAATATCAGCAGCAATAAGTGTTAGCGATGAACCAAGGAATTTACACAAAACCTCTTGGTTGTATTTAAGTTCGCCAAGTGTTGCTTTCTGTTCAGCTGCCCATTTCTCATCACGTCCAGGAATTTTCCAATATGGCACAAACAATGGGATAAAATCATTACGATTATTTTCCGCATCATTCCAAAATTTCCAGAAATGATTATATCCTAATGGTGTTGATGTCATTAGAATTTTGGTAGTTTTACCAGCAGAAATAGTTGGGTATACTGATGTAAAAAATTCTTCTGCGATATTATTTGGAATAATCGCAGCTTCGTCAATGTATAGTAGGTTAACAGACTTAGAACGAATACCTGATTTAGTTGTAGCAGCAGTAAATACTTTACTTCCATTTTCTAACTCTATATCACCTTTGTTCCAAGTTTTTACACCTTGCTGCATCCAGATTGGAATGTTTTCATACATCAGTTGGTAGCGTGACAATATTTCTCTAGCAGTTGTTGCTTTGTTTGCTAAAATTGCTACTGTTTTGCTTTGATTGAAAATAGTGTACCAAAGAATATATGCTGCAGCAGTTGTTGTTTTGCCTTGCTGACGACCCTCCATAAGAATGACTTTGCGATTCTCATGAATTACTTTTATTTTTTCTTTTTGGCAGTCATAAAGTTTAAAGAGCTGTAAACCAGAGTCAAGAGTAACAATATAACAATAATTATCAATAAAATATATTGGATCCTGTGAACATTTAATGTACTCTTGAACTTGTTCCTGCGTATATTGAATATCTACGCCAACTGTTTTTAAGTTTACATTCGCATTATAATTTTCAGATAGTTTAGGCATCGTCAAAATCAAAATCCCACTCATCTGTTGTAAGTGGAATTGGGGTTGTGTTTATTGTTGTTGATGGCGAAACCTGCGCTGTATATGTTTGAACATTTTTAACTACTGTTTCACCAGTTGTTGGAACTACAGTTTCTTCTTTAATTTTAGCAATCGAAGTGCGAATAACAGCAGATTCTTGTACAGGTCCAAACATTTGTGTTTTCATTGTAAACTGTAAAGTATAAAGCACAGTTCTTTTAATCTCGAACTGACCATCATATTCATCGTTTAATGAAACAGAATTTAAGATAGTCGGAACATCAAACGAATAACCCATATCTGGATTTAAATTTACAGTAAGGTTATATGCTGGAGTAAAGAATGGTAATACTTGCTCTAATATCTGCAGCGCATCTTCTTGTGTTTTAGAAATAATGTATAGTGTTATTCCTAAGTTGTATGGAATAGGCGCAAACTGTTTTCTCTGTTTTGTTCTGTCTTGTGGATTTTCAACAATAAGTTCAGTAAGAGAATTTAATTTTCTTTGTGTGTCAAACTGAAAGTCGTTTATCTCAAACGACATTCTTGGTAGAACAATTTCTACTGGTTTATCAAGATTTGGATCAGTTTCACTTCGAACCAACCACTTTTCTTTTGGACCATATGTTATTGGAACTTTTATAAACTGAGTTTCTACATTGCTAGAGTCATCACGCTTAATGTACATTTGATTAAACAATTTGCCAAAGCAAATAATACTATTTCTTACTGTAGCGTGGTAAAAATGTCCATGATTAAGCATTTACTTCTCCGAATGGATTTCTTTCATCAAAATCGATTAGTCCTGAAGATCTAGATATATCATCATATGTTTTACCATCAGAATAATCTTCTGGTGTATCATCGGTCGCTAACTCTTGAGAATAATAATCCTCGTCTCTATCTTCATCGCCGATTCTGATATTTACTCCCTGAGGATCTTCCATAAGCAGCTCATAACCAAGTTGGTCGTATGTGTAATTTGCTTCTATTGCGTCAATTTCACTAATACCAGTGTTTATTCTTTCGCTTGCGTACTGGAATGTTTCTATTCTTAACTTATATGTGTAGAGTTTACCGATTTGATAGAATGGATCTTCGTGCTCAACGAATCTAATCTCAAATAATTTTTTAGTAAGTGGGAAATATATTAGATCACCCTCTGCTGGTCTTGTTAATATGCGACCAACTTGAATTCTGCTGATTAATTGCTCCCATCTACGACGAGCAACAACAAGAGTAGCAGATTTTTCTATCTCAATACCAAATTTTTGTAGAAATGTTCCTTGTCCTTGGAAATCATCCACATCCTCAAAATACATTTCAATTTCATAGGCAGAATCAAATGTGCTGAGAACATCCTCACCAAGAACTATGTCCTTGTTTACTAATGTTCGAGGGATATAATAAACGTCTTGACCATATATTTTTAGAGACTCAATTATTATGTCTTCAAGTAGCCATTGCTCGTTCTTTGTTCCCTGCGTGAAATATACATTTCTTGCCATTTCATCCTATCATGAAATCTGGTGGTAATGAGTAATTGGTTTGCATTTGATCTTCGAGTTCTTTTAATTCATCAGATGCTTCTTCATATAATTTATCACCATCTAATGTTACACCACCTGGAAGCTGCAAACCAGAGAACTTTTTAATATTAGTCGCCCATTGTTTTTTAATTAGAGCAGTTGCGTATCTTTTTAACCACATATCATTCCATACATCAGCCCATGTTTGTGGATCTAGCGCACGATAACAATCTACAATTACAAATTGTCCAACTTGAACATCAGTTGTCCAATCCATATCAATATACAATCTGTTTTGATGTTTGTTAAATCTTAATGGTTTTGTTCCATTTAATAACAAATCTAATTCAGCGAGATAATTACGAACTGTATTATAATACACCAAACTTACATTTGTCAAATCATAGAGATCGTTAAGACGTAGTTGATACTGCAGATTAAACAAACCATCAGAACCAGTTACATTGTCTCCAGAAATTGGAAATATATTACGGACACCAATAATTAAATCTGTTAGTGGTAAATATCCATTGTTAATATCATTAGAAGTTACCTGGTGTTTAAGGTATATTCTTTCAACACCATCGTAATGATATTCGTTGTAATATTGTAGAGCCTCGTCAATACGATCTGATACTTGATCATCATCTACGTTTATCTCGACTACAGGTGCGCCCAACTTGCGCAAACAATAATCTGTAAACTGATCTCTTGTTATAGGAGCAGCCATTTTTTACGCCTGCGCTTCTGTCCATGACATACGAGCAGCAATGTTCGAAGGCGGACTTAATATAAATGAACCTGCTGAGCCAGTTGTGTTTAGTTTTGACATGTTTAATGTTGTTGTCGTTGTACCAGGAACAACAGTACGAACAAATGAACCGAGTGGTAATCCACTTCCGCCACCTGTTGTTGTTACGATATGCCCAACATCAACTCTTGAAGAATCTGTAACAGTTACAACAGATTGACCATTAGTTACATTAACAGTTCCAAGAGCAGTTTGCGGCACAGGAGAAAGCACGTTCTGA
>Ga0315899_10001748_pt1 | contig 24636 bp, 19 predicted proteins | sample LakEriMetagenome_2_FD_203518 | JGI IMG/M metagenome (GOLD analysis project Ga0315899, IMG submission 203518) | Freshwater fungal communities from buoy surface, Lake Erie, Ohio, United States - Buoy 4 MA112 | ecosystem: Environmental > Aquatic > Freshwater > Lake | place: USA: Lake Erie, Ohio... | reverse complement strand
GGAATTAAGTCATACGCTTGGCCTGTTGAATCTAACTCTCACCACTAACCCCATGGAGCAATACCAATGACCCCTATGCAAAAAGCCCGAGCTGCACTAGCAGCCTTGCCTAAGTGCACTGCCAATTCACGCCAAACCGGCGAGCCATGCAAGCTCGCTGGAACAGGCGCGGGCGGCAAGTGTCGCTTCCATGGAGGCGCATCGACTGGCCGCCCGCCAAAGCATGGGCGCACGACCAAGAAGGCCAAACTTCATCGCGACTGGATCAGAGTATTGCTGGCCGGCGTTGTTGCCACCCAAGGCGGTAAGCTCAAGTGGTTCAAGCCCGGTCGCCTGTCAGCCGAGCGCGTGCAAGAGGTGCTCAATGCCAAGCGCTCTGGAGCACTGTGACAGTCACTGTCATTGACACACTGCCTATCAAGCATTTACAATGAACTCAAACATTCAGAGCCGGGTTGACGCCCGCACCAACCTGCCTACGGGGCAAGGTGGTCAAGCTAATAGCTAATGTGGCCTTTCGAGGCAACCAAGCCGATAGCAGCGTCTAGCCCTCCTCGTGAGGGCTTTTTTGTTTCCGATGGTTTAGCTGAGCCCTATCAGCTGGGGGATTTATTCCAACTTGCAACTCCCGACATTTCGTCAAACGTTGCTAAACAGGAGAATGACATGACAGTTCAATCTGGCGCTTTGCGCTGCAAAGACGGCGACCTTGCCTTGGTGATTAACGACACCATCGATTGCCGGCAGAACATAGGCCACATCGTTCAAATCCGTGGTCCAGTGCGAATGCTCAAACCATCCGGTATGGTTGGCTGGCTCATCAAGCCGCTTCACAAAAGAGTCTGGGGCGTCACAGAATTCGATGGGCGAAGCGTCAAAGAACTAGTGTTCTGGAGTAGCGGGGTGTTTCATGAAGACGCTTGGCTGATGCCTATCCAGCCGCAATCAACTGATGACGTATGGCTGGAAGTGCAGCAAGAGATCGATCAAAGCCTGATCACCATGGGTGCTGTTTTACCGATGGATGCTCCGATCTCGTTTCTACAAGAAACCTTGAAAGCGATCAAGCTATGAGGCCAGAGACTGCACAGGACCAGCAAGATGAGCTGCTATCGCAATGCATTGGCAAACTCAAATCTAGAAGAACGTTTGAAACCGTAATAGCTGAGGTAGATTCAGGCATACCGTCAGGTGCCTACGATCCTCTGGAGCAACTGCTGCGTGATAACCCAACCCTGACGCTTAAAAAGGCTGAGGAAATGGCCGACGCTTTTGGCTTTTAAAGGAGTGATGATGTTGATTGTTGAAATGGTAAGAGGGGAGCCGGGGCAACCCGGATTCACCACCTATGATTTGCAAGTCAAGACATGGCGAAAATTGCTTGAGGTTGCCCAGAAATTCAGCTGGACTCCAGAGGGTACGGCTATAGACGAGGACAGCGCAAAAAGAAATCCTGACTACATTGGGCGTTTTCAACCGACCTATAAGGTCGAGCCTTGGGGCTATTGCAAACGCGTGACCGATACGGATGCTATTGGATTGTCACGAGCACTAACAGCCGCGTTCATAGGAATTAAGACCGGAGATATTGCACCTTTACAAGCTCAAAACCAAGTGTTGATTAGGGGCGGTATGACGAAAGAGGAATTTGAATCAGTTAACTTGAACGCCAATGATTCACTTCGTGATTTTGCAGAGTTCACCTCCAAGGGCGGATTCGTCTTTGCTTGGGATGATTGAGAATATGCCTTCCAAAAAGATCAATACTTCAGTCGAAAAAGTAGAGGTCAAGCAACTTGAAATTAATTGTTCCCAGTCTCGGCAAAGGCAATGTGGAACATATTTAATTAGAACCAGCTTGATCACAATGCCTGAAGATAAACTTGCGAAGCTGATTGACGACTGGCATCAAATTGATCCCAGCTTTGAGATTTAATAAATTGGCATGCTCATATGCTGCCATTTCGCAAAAACACCTACCCCGCCTAATTCAGCTTAGGAGTCCTTGGCTCAGGGTTACACAGTATTTTGCTCAAGTGACTGGCGCAGAAAACTTAAAAGTTTTCTAGGTGGTAACGTTTCCACCTCAATGAAAAAGCCCTGCAAAAGCGAGGCTCCATGCTTCCCTTACTGGGCTAATCAAATCACCAGCAGAACCGTCAAACCTTGCATCAGTTGAATTTAAGCGTGTCACCTGCAGGCATGGCAGGAAGTGCAGCTTGTAGGGCTTTGGCGTATGCCATTCGGGCGGTTTGCAGAGCAGCAGATTGTGCTTGCAAACGGGCCAGTTCTTGGTCGCAGAACTGGATTGGGGCTAATTGAGCTTTTGATTCATCTGAGAGTTTGTCGGTGTCGTAATCAAAGTTGTCGATTTTGATGATGAGCAGCTTGCAGACGAAAAAAACCCCACCCCCTTGTGAGGGGTGAGGTTTGGTTTTTTACCAACAATAAGTTGACTAAATCTTCAACAAGCTTTAGGCAATTAAGTCGAAGTTTGCAGCAGCGAACGTTGTAGACCCAATTGATGTGACGCCAACAAGCTTGGCAATATTTTTCACAACCAAGTCGCCGGTTTCAAAACTCTCGTTATTTGTTGTCTGACTATTTGCCCGAGCAATTGCTATGTAAGCATCTGTACCGTCAGTGTAGGCCACAATAAACGTGTTGGCCGCAGTGTCAAAGGCAGCGTTGGAGCCAGTAATAGCAAACGCACCACCTGCCTCCAGAGCATCCTCGACCGCGTCAGTACTAGCCAATGTAGCGCCACCTAATCCAAATACTGTTTCCGTTCCCACGGTAGTGGCACCAGTAAGGCGCAGATATGTTGAGGCAGCTGCCGCCGCAATCGCTGTACCCGCACCATTAACTAACGCTGTCGTCGCCGAGTGGATACCAGTCGTACCGGCCAAATTCATTGCACCATAGCTGATTGCAATATTATCGCCCGTGCTAGTAGTTGTGAAACCGGTAATCGAATCTACCTCAGTGCCAACACCACTGTAATTCAATGTCACCCGATCCACTGCGGGGGAGCTTTCAGTCAGGGTAATCGAATCATTACCAGCGCCTCCAACTATCGTGTCTGCTCCGGCGCCTCCAGTAATGACGTCAGCACCTGTGCCACCGACAATGCTATCGGTTCCAGAGCCTGTATCGATAGTGTCAATGCCACCACCACCATAAATCGTGTCATTGCCTGAGCCAGTAGTAAACGTTTGAGCCAATGCAGAACCAGTTGTGTCTGTCATGATGAAAGCACCGCTCAACCCAGTTGTGCTGATTGTGGTTGCACCGATTGCAGTGTCCACTGTCAATGCTTCTGTCCCAGACACGTTCAAAGTGATCGCACGTGTTGTTGTGCCATCCGATGTCAATGTCAACCCTATGGTACCAACACGAACTGTTGCATTAGCTGTTGCCTCATTAATTGTTAAGTTAACAGTTTCAGCTCCTGCAATTGCCAAAACAGCATAGTCGTCTGTGCCAGCTTGTGTCATGGTGTAGTTAACAACATCAGATGCGCCAGTATTGTCAGCCAAGGAGAGGGTGAGGATATCGGTGTCCGCAGCATTGTCTGCATTCACCACTACGGTTGAACCACTTGCAAGTCCAGAAATTTCTTCATTTCCGTTAATGCCGTCTACCAAAGTGATTTGAGAAATGCTGTCAGCGCGGGTCATATCAAAAGCTGCACCAACGTTGAACTGATCCGACACCAATAGGTTCTCGATACCGGAAACTCGGTTATTCAACGTAGTCACTGTTGAGATTGAATAGCCATTCAATGTTCCCAATACGGCTTGCGTGACTGACAAAGTATCTATGCCATCACCACCATCTATGGAATCTCCAGTTGCATATTCTGCCCCGAACACAATGGTGTCATTGCCAGCACCGCCTGTCACGGTGTCAAGGCCAGCACCAGCAGTAATTGAATCAATGCCATCGCCACCACTCAGCACGTCATTACCTGCTGCACCATCGATTTGGTCATCGCCTGCTTCACCAGACAAGTTGTCGGCAGCAGCACCACCAGTGATTGTGTCGTTACCTGCACCTCCAGCGATGGTTGTTGCAGTAGCAGAACCAACTAAAGTATCAGCATTGGATGAGCCAATCATGCTAGTGATACCTGTAGATGCTCCAACGTTTGTGAAGGTTGCAGTACCAGTCAAACCCGAAGCATTGACTGTTCCTGATGTTGCGCCTGTAGCGGTAATGGCGCCAGTAGTCACAGTGTTGTTACCCACAAAAATTAATGAAACTGCACCACCACTATCGGGTGTGATGCCGATAGCATCCAAGTCGTTTGATACACGTGTTGTTGTGGTACTTGAGTTGACGGTAACAGTCTCGAAACCAGTAACTGTCAACGCGCGGCCATCATAAACATCGGTTGCAGCAGACGTATTCAACAGAGTCAGTGTGTCTGTAATAGCGCTACCTGTATCTGCGACTGTAGTTGCAGCACCAGCAGCACCGGAGAATGCAACCGTCCTGTCACCAGCAGCCATTGTGATCGTATTACCACCAGCGCCAAGAGCCAAGGTTACGCGCTCAATACCTGCTATGACGTTTGCTGTTGTCAAGTTTGCGCCCAATGCGGCATCAAACTGCAGACGCTCGATGCCAGTGATTGTGGCTGTCGCGGGTGCTGTGTAACCGGTCAAGTTTGCAGACGTAGCAACACGCAAAGTATCCACGCCGTCACCACCAACGATACTGTCATCAGTTGTCAATGTACCAGTTGCATCAAAAATGAAGGTGTCGTTGCCAGCACCGCCGTTAACGTTGACATTACCTGCAGCTTCAAAGCTAAATGTGTCATTACCAGTACCGCCAGTAACTGTCACAGCACCTACGCCAAAGTCGAGATCAACGCCACCAGTATTTGTGGATGCATTGACCGTTGTAGCAACAGCCAAGTTATCCACCACTGTCAAAAGACCAGCGCCTGAGACGTTAACAGTAGTAGCAGATCCGGCTGTCAACAAACCAATCGTGCTGTCAGCTTCTGCAATGATGCTCAAGGTTTCAACATCAGCGATAGTTGTTGCCACTGTTGTTGCTTGAGCAACTCCGCTAACTCTCAGAGTGGCAACGTCTGTACCACCAGCAACAGCCGCCGCCGTAAAGGTAAATGTTGCTGCTTGATCTGTATTCCTCAGACCCAAAGTCACAGCAGTTGTTGAACCGATGTTGTTGATGATCGAAGCGGCTGTTGAGCCGTTTGCAGCTGCGCTTGTTACGCCTGATGAACCCAACAAGCTGACAGTACCCGCAGCAGCAAAAGTTGCATTAATGGCTTCAACGCCAGAAACATTTGACAGTGCATATGTGCTGGCAGCACCAACTACCACGTTCAATGTGTCTGCACCAGCGCCACCGACCAAGGTGTCAGCCACTGTGAAAGTCTGTCCAGCAGCTGTTACTGCAGCGTTTGTGGCATTGAAAGTGTCGTTGCCAGCAGTGCCAGTAAAGCTGTCCGCACTAGTAGTGAGCGTGAAAGTCTGGCCAGCAACAGAAGCTGTGGAACCTGCTGCGACAGTTGCAGCAACCGTAGCATTCAGAGCTGTAGTTGATGTGGCAGCTGTCAAAGTTGCAGCATCGGAACTCACACTTGCCAAGAAAGCACGTGCCGATGTGATAACAGCAGTACCTTGATAACCAATCATTTCATCGGTTGTATCCAAAGCGGCCGTGAAGGCTGTGCTGGCAGCCAACTTGTTGGAAACGGCTATTTTGTCAGCATTTTGTGCGCCATTTAAGATGCCCATGGAGGCTTGTGCGAGGCTCAAACGGCCAGCATTGATTTCACCAGACCAGTAAGTTAAGCCAGCTGGCTCAGCAGGACGATTGAACAAGTTTTGGTAGATCGTGTTGATCTGAGCCAAGGTGTTTAGGCTACCAAAGAAAGCCTGGGATTCAGGAGACGCACTGAAAGCAGCAACAACTTGCGCTTCTGTTTTGTCATTGTAGAAGCTTAAGCCTGATACGTCTGCTGGGCGGCCGAAATAAGCCAAATATGCTTGCTGAAGAAATGTGGTGCTAGCCATGAACGCTCCTAGAAGTTGGAAAAATTAAAACAAAAACACATCGCACACAAGTTGCTCATGTGAATACACAAGCAAAGTACGCTCTGATGCGAAGAATATATCAGATAAAAATCATAATATTGTGATGCCCATCACTTTTATGAGATACTTTTTGCATTGTTGGATATTTACAACGAAAAAGTTATTTGGAAACTCTAAATCAAATCATGCACAAGCATTTACATCTCAAAAAATGTTCTCTTTTCAAAGAGATAGCAGATTTAGCTCTAGTTTCACTTGAGGCCCAAATTCGCTGGAAATACATCAAGCCGGATGAGATGGTGTGTAGAAGGGGCGATCCTTCTGACGGACTCTACATTTTAATTCAAGGCAGTTTACTGGTGTTTGACTTGCTACACAACGGGCAGGAGGTGAATTTAAGTGTGATTTCACCCGGAGATTTTTTTGGCGAGTTAAGTGTGATCGACCAGTTACCCCGAACAGCCTACATAAAAGCAACACAGGACAGCCTGGTGGGACTTTTGCCAAATCGTGTGGCACAAGATCTTTTTTTTAGCAATCCTCTGATAGCACAACACATGATGGAGCACTTGGCCGCCAAGGTGCGTACTATGACCATTCAACGTGTACTGCTCAGCCTGCCACACGCTCTTCAGCGTGTAAGTGCCTGGATAGATCATTCAAAAATCAAAACGCCAGAGGGACTGTGGTTGGTGCACACAAAGCCAAAGCAGCATGATTTGGCAAACATGCTCAACACCAGTCGCGAGACTGTGTCGCGCTGCATGACACTCCTAATTCGCGATGGTGTGATAAAAAAAGAAGCTCATGGTTTGCTGGTGATGAAGCCCGCTGTTCTATCGAAGTTGGCGCAACAATAATCACTTCCACTGCTGAATCCATCCCGCAGAAATCCCGCTTGAACTGTGCGCATAGATGGGTATGTTATCGCTAGCGATTCTGCGGTGGTATTCAACATAAATACTCTTTTCAGCAGTCAGTTTTTTTTGGTAAGAGAGTAAAAGTTGTGATGTTTGGTTTTGTCTAGGGTAGTCAACCAGGCCGAATGCAAAATCATTCGCAGTAGCCCAGCGAGCGCGAATCCATTGTGCTTGCAGTTGCCCCTGTGGCAGGCTGTGTTGAACGCTGATTTGCAATGTTTCACCTTGCCTGTCGCCGCCAGCGCGTTGTCCAAGAGCTCGGTCACGCATCAGCCCAGCACCCAAAGCAATCAGGGTCAAGTTTTCCCAACGCAAGTGCCGAGTGGCGCTGACTGAGGTGATGCGGGCGCCTTGTGTATTCACAATATCTTGACTGAGTTGCTGCATTTGCCCATTCAAAACCCAGGGCTGCTGTTCGTTTCCTAAATTGCTTTGAAATTCTAATGACGGCACACGCCGATAAACTGCGCCAGCCAACCAAGATTGAGACATCCCCACCTGAACGAAAGATGGAACACCCAAGGGTCGAAGTGCGTATCGACCCGTCATTTGAATGCCAACCGTGTCAAGTTGGCTGTAGTGACTAACTTGCCGAAGGCCCACTATGCCACGCAAGGTCCATCCGTTGTCGGTGATGATTTGACGCGTTGCAGTTGCAGCTAAGTAGGTTTTGCTGAGGGGCTTGTAGTCGTTGCTGAGTATCAAGGTGATAGGCTTAACTGAAGAGCCCAGTGTGATGCTGTCTGCGCTTACACCTTGATTGATATTGTCATCATAGCCAATGCCTAATGAGACTTCGGTCAAGTGACCGTTGCTTGTTATCCGAGTCTTGGCCCTGCAACCGGTTTGGTTTATTTCCGTTAGCAAAGCCAAGATTTCAGGCGGGGGTGAAAGCTGTTCACGAATGGCTTGACTGATTGCCATAGCCTGCTGTGCATTGCCGGCTTGGCATTGTTGCACCACCATATCCACCAAGTCTTCTTCAAATGGCATAGCTGCGCTTGCAAAGGCCTTTTGAGCGAACAAATGGCCCATGCCAAAAAGGATTGCAATTACGACCGAGAGATGGGGGTTTTTCACAAGTCGAAAGGGGAGATGTTCGCCACTTTAGAGGGGCATGACGATAGGTTGCTTTGTGGCGCATAGACGGTTTTGGTGCGCAAGGTCTCGCCCCATTGAATAACGCCTACTTTGATAAGAGGTACCACGGTGATGGCTGGCGCAACCACATCTCCGACCAAGATGTCGTGGGAATAATGTTTGGCAGCTGCTTGAATTTTACTGGCGCTATTGATGCAGGTACCAACGGCTGTGTAGGTACTTCGAAATGGAGTGCCTAGGTCACCTACCAAAGCGAGGCCTGATTCAATGCCAATCCGCAAGCGGGCTTCTGGCAGGCCTTTCGCAATACGTTGCAAGTTCCAAGTGTAAACGGTTTGTACCATTTCCAGTGCGGCCAGTATTGCTTGGTTGGCAGGCTCTTCTGTGGGCAGGGGTGCACCCCAAAAGGCAACCAGCCCATCTCCGGTGTATTTGTCTAGCGTGCCTTGGTGTTTAAGCAAGGGGCCTGTGATGCATTGTAAAAACCCACGTGTCAGATCGGCGGTTTCTTGCAACGAACCACTGGCTGTCAAACCCGAGTAGTTTTGCATGTCAGCCGACAGCACTGTGATATTGGTGTGTCTTGGAATAAGGGGTTTGTCTAGTCCTTGCTGAAGCATTTTATCGAGCACTGCAGGGGCTACATAGGTGGCAAAGGTATTGAGAAGTTGCTTGCGATCTTTTTGGGTCACCCACCAGGCCAAGGGAACGACAAGCAAGACCGCCAAATAAGCAAGAATAGGAGCGCTAGCAGTAAATGGTTGCTGCAGGGCAACCAGTTCACGGGCCAGTATCAACCAAGCGGCTGTCAGCAATGCCCCAATTGGCATTAAATACCATGCACTCAAATGACCCATGACCCAAGCTAGCAAGCCGATGCTGAAAGCGGTCCAAGCTAACGCTGTAATTTGTGCTACGGGCCAAGTTAGAGCTGATGGATTGTTTTCAAGGCGATCGAGCCATGTGGTGAGAGCTTGCGCGTGTACCATTACGCCTGGGACGCTAGCGCCCAGGGGTGTGGACACCTTGTCATTGAGCCCCAAAGCAGAAGAGCCCACCAAGACCCACTTACCACGTAAGATCGCTGGGTCAATTTGATGACGCAAAATTTTGGCAGCTGGTATGACAGTGTAGGCCTCAAGTTGTTTGCTGAAGGGCATTTCCCAGTAAGGGCTGCTCAGGCCTTTGACCAGTTCAGGAAGTGTTTTGGCAGTCTGGGAGTCGCAAGCTAACATAGCCAACGACAGGGTCAGGTGCTGTGCTTGGCCCCATGTGACTGCAGGCGCAAGTCTGCGAACTGTTCCATCGGAATCAATGACGCTACTGATATTGCCAGAACAACGAGATTGGGACAAGCCAGAATGGTTGGCCAAATGGCCCTTGGCGGATAGCCAATGGCCTGGCTGCTGAAGACCCGTGTCTATGGGTACACCACTGATGATAGGCTCATATCGATCATTCATGTCAAAAACTTGTGCAAAAGCGATGGGCGCAAGTTTTGAAAGTGCTTGCAAGCGCTGATCGCCTGCAGAGTCGGCGGGCGCTGGAAACACCACATCCAGTCCGATCATTCGAACGCCGTAGTGGGTGACCAATTCCTCCAGTAGATCCGCCACTTGAGAGCGAGGCCAAGGCCAGGGTCCAACGTTGAGCAGGCTATTTTCGTCGATGTCAATGACGACCAAGCGTTGCTCTGGCTTTGCATCGGCTAAGCTGCGCCAGATGCTGTCTTTCACTTTGTATTCAACTTGCAAAAGAGGGCCGAAAGACTGTGGCGCAATTTGAAGCCAGCAGGCCAAAAATCCAATGAGAACGACCAGAAAAGCCCAGCTTCGTACATTGTACGGAACTGGTGCGAGAAGCCCTTTGTTCAAAGAGGCCTCACTCTCTCAGCGACTCCAATTGGCCGCACCTGAGAATTCCGGACCGGTTGTTGAAGAGCGCCGGTAAATGTAAGACGCCTGCCCTGCGCCTGCGCCTCCAACGACACCCTGAACGAAAGTGGGGGATATGAAAAGGTCTGAGCGCAGAACCCCGCCCGACTCGACACTTCCTGCAGCGCCAACTTGGATCGTTTGACCTGCTGCCTCTAGCTTTAGATCAGTCTGAAAGCGAGCCTTACCAAAGTCAATACTTAAATTGCCGTCTATGGCTTTAGTGCTTTCAAAAGCACCCGTTTGAGTATTGACGACAATGCCTTCATGCTTAACCAGTTTGAAATTACCAGTACCGGTTTCAGGCAGTGATTCGATCATGCCAGGGTTTCTGACCAGCACGTAATAGGAGTTTATAGCCACAAGATCACGTCCCGATATCAGTGAGGTAACGATTTGGATACGTTCAGCTTCTGTTGAAGCAACACCCCATCTACCCCATGCAGCCAATGGCTTTAAGAGCCATTGGTCAGGCACCTTTTCAATGCCTGGATATAGATTGGTGGCAAGCATGTTAGGGGAGTTGCCGCCGGACTTGTCATCTTTTGCATGGGGTTCGTTGGTGAGTGCCGGGTTGCTTTGGTCGGGGCCGGTTTTGCCATTGGACCGAATCAGTTGAGGACGCTGTTCACCAGCCTTCAATTGCAAAAAACCTGCCTTGGGGTTAGCAAAGAGTTCAGTTGCCAAACCTCCCTCGCAAGGACCGACTGCTTCTTTCAAGCAAGCTCCGCCGAACGCGCTTACCACAACGCCACCCGATCGGACTGAGACTTCTGTAACGCCAGTTTCCGCCAAAACAGTAAAGTCTGTCCCCCGCACACCAATTGCGGCCAACGGCGTGTTGAAACGAAACTTTTCTTTAGCCGCTTGAGAACCGCTGCCAGAGACATAACGGCTCAAGCCTTGGTGCAGAGTGTATTTAATTTGCGACAGTTCTGGCTTTTCGGAGTTAAAGCGCCAAAGGTCAATGCTGAGGCTTGAGCCAGGACGCAAAACCAAAAGAGCGCCATCGGCCATGCGCACATAAACATAGGCATCGGATGCCGTAACGAGTTTATCGCCTTGTTTGACCGCCATGTCTTTTGTGATGGCCTGTTGTTCACCAGATTCAGGTTGCTTGCTAGCGCGGCCCAATACAAACATAACTTGGCCTGCAGTTGTAGCTGTAGCTGTAGCTGTAGCTGTAGCTGTAGCTTCAGTTTGGGCCTGCGCCATAGGCGCGCCAAACAGACCCCACAACGCTAACATTGTGGTCGCTGGCAAGCTCACGACACGCAGTATGAGGGGCGAAGCTTTGACAAACAAAAAGTATTTTGAGTGTTTCATACGTTTCCAATTATGAACCAACGATAATTCAGCGCAGTTCTGCCTCTCTAAATTGACCATTGCAACAACAACAAAGAACCACCAGCCCCCATAGCATTGGCCAATGCATCAAGCCAGCAAAAACGATGGCCCGCAGTGAAATGCTGAGCGCCTTCTGCAATCACGCCCAGTAGGCAAATCAGCAACCAAAGTGTGAAAAACGGAAGGCCTGGCAGTGCACCGTGCCCCACAACTGCTAGCAACCCAAATGTCACAAAGTGCATGGTTTTGTCATTCTGGTGCACCCACTTTGGGATTATCTCATGGTGGGTCAACATGCCCCACAGCATCATGCAAAAGATTATCAGCCAAAGAATCTGGAACAAGACCTCTTTCGGTAGCATTTAAACCTAACCTCGTAGTTAGTAAGCATTGCGGCCTGAAAAGCCTTTGATGATCGTCATGGCAATGATTTGTAGATCGAGCCAGATCGAAATATGTTCAATGTAGTAGAGATCATATTCAATTCGTTTTTGCATTTTTTCAAGAATTTCAGTCTCACCCCTGAGTCCGTGGACTTGCGCCCAACCGGTGATGCCAGGTTTAACCTTGTGACGCAACATATAACGGGGCACTTGCTCTTTGTAATATTCGTTGTGGGCCACTGCATGGGGTCGAGGGCCGACGATGGACATTCGACCTTGCAGGACATTGATGAATTGCGGTAATTCATCAAGACTGGTGCGCCGCAAAAATGCACCAAGTGGCGTGATACGGGGATCGTTTTTGGTGGCTTGTGAAACCAGACCGTCGTCCTCCTGTTGAACATACATGGTTCGGAATTTATAGACCTTGATGACATTGCCGTTCCATCCGTTGCGCTTTTGCTTAAAGTAAACTGGTCCTGGACTTGTGACTTTAACGGCCACAGCAATGATCAGCATGAGCGGTGTGATAAGTACCAAAATAAACAGGCCCAGCACGCGGTCTTCAATTTCCTTGAACAGTCGTGTCGCGCCTGTAAGAGGTGAAGCTGAAAGATTGAGCATGGGAATACCCAGGGCTTCACTGATGCCATGATTCATGAGCTTGATAGAGAACAAGTCGGGCACCAAACGGATATTTGCGAAACTGTGCCTTAGGGCATTCAGCGATGTGCGAATTCCAGCTTCATCGCTAAGTGGCAGGCACAGCCAAATTTCATCGGGTTGTTGATCTTCTGGCCGCTTAATCCAATCTTTCAACTGTTCAGGATCGATATGATCACAAATGCGCAGGCCACTCCACGCGGAGTCGTGAATGGTTGTGATCACTTGTTGGCTGACTGCGCCAGTGCCCACCAGCAAAAGTGTTTTGTAGTTGTACCCTTGCTTGCGCAGCCAGTGCAGAAACAGATAAGCGCTAACGCGCTGTAGCCATAAGGCGATTAGGCACAGCAGACTCCAAGTGACAAACCAAAACCTGGAGATTTCCAAGGCGGATTTGCTCAGGTAGATTCCCAACATGATGAGCACCACCACGCCCCCCCAGACCTTGGCTACTGAGCTCAACATGTTAATTAGGTCATTCACGCGCCATGAACGGTAAAGGCTATCGGACAACGCGCCAAGCATCAGGGCAGCACCTAGCAAAATATAAACATAGCGTACGGGAAGCATGTCCCAAAAGCCCTCGGGCACGATGTATAAGTTGTACACCAACCATGCAATCAAAGTGATGATCGCGTTGTCGAGCGCCCAGGCTACATATCGCAGGCCAGGCGAGCTTAGTTGCAAGGGACGAGTCAACATGTGCCGATGGTTTTTTGTTGCTGAAAGGCAGCGAATTCAGACGCCACAAATGAAACAAAATTCTGCCTGAACTGCAATACAGAAAAACGAAGGGAGTTGTCGCGGCAGGCCTGTGGGCTGAAAGCGCCGTCCATTGCCTCGAAACGTTCAACTGCGTCCACGATAGCTGATACAGTTTGTGTCTCAAAAAATAAACCGGTTGGCTGTTTAGTATGTATGCCACGGATGGTTTCAAGCAATGCGCCTTTGCCGAAGGCAATCACGGGGGTGCCACAGGCCTGTGCTTCGATAGGCGCAATACCGAAATCTTCTTCAGCAGCAAACACAAAGGCTTTGGCACGCTGCAGGTAGTCTTTGAGTATTTCTGCACTTTGATGCCCAAGCAAAGTGACATTTGAAGTTGCCAATTTTTGGCATTTCGCAAACTCAGGGCCGCTTCCAACGACAATCAACTTTTTGTCAGGCATGCGGCTGAACGCCTCAATGATCAAAGGGATTTTTTTATAAGGCACCATGCGTGAGGCGGTAATATAAAAATCACCTTTGATAGCCTGAAACTCAAAATGATCCGTGTCTACGGGTGGATAGATGACCACCGATTCTCGACGGTAAGCTTTTTGAATGCGACGAGCGATGAAATGCGATATGGCAATAAACCGATCTACGCCTTTGGCGGAGCGGACATCCCACAAGCGCACTTTATGCAGCAACCAACGAACTGCCAATGACTTGAGGCCTCGGCTCAGACCAGACTCTTGTAAGTATTGATTTTGCAAATCCCATGCATACCGAATGGGGGTGAAGCACATGCACAAATGAAGTTGGTCTGGTGAGACCAGCACGCCTTTGGCCACAGCGTGTGAACTTGACAGAATGAGGTCGTAGTTTGAAAGATCTAGCTGCTCGATGGCAATAGGCATGAGAGGCAAATAACTGCGGTAGCAAGTTTTCGCACCAGGTAAATTTTGAATGAAAGTTGTTTGAGCTTTTTTACCATTCAGAAAGCTTCGCTGGCCGTCTTCTAGGAAATCAACCACGCTGAACACATCGGCTTGCGGATAACAGATGAGCATCTGCTCGAGCACACGCTCAGCCCCGGCGTAGGTGACGAGCCAGTCATGGACGATTGCTATTTTCATTTGATTAGGCCCAGCATGCGTTGGTAGATTTCGCTGGTTTGCTTGGCGCAATTTTGCCAGCTATAGTGGCGAGAACGCATAAGCCCCTGGGTACGAAATTGGGTGGCGAGACTGGGACTTTCGACTAACTGTTGCATGGCGTGGGCAATGGCAGAAGTATCGAAAGGGTCAATTAGCAAAGCGGCTTCTGAAGCTAATTCGGGCAACGACGTGGTGTTGGATGTAATGACTGGCGTTTGGCTGGCAAACGCCTCAAGCACTGGTAACCCAAAGCCTTCTGATAAGGATGGGAAAACCAGAGCGCTTGCGCTTTGTAGGAGTGCGCGTTTATCTAGGTCGGGAACGCTGCCCAACCATCGCACCCCGGATTCCGGGGGAAATTGGCGCAACTGTTGCACAAGTTGGTCACTGCCCCAGCCTATGCGTCCAACGATAACAAGGTCATGTGCTTGCCGCAGCACATTGGGTAAGCTTAGATAAGCGTCGATCACGCGTTGGATATTTTTGCGTGGCTGCAAGGTACCAATGCAAAGAAAATAGGAGCGTTGCAAATTGTGAGCTTTGAATACCGCTTGCAGATTCAAAGAATCAATTCGATCATAAAAGCGCGGTGCTACACCCAAAGGAACTACGCTGATCTTTTCTTCAGCGATGTCGAAGTGCTCAGAGATTTGGGTTTTGGCGAACTCGGAAATGGTGACCACGTGGTCTGCCCAGCGAGAAGCTTTCAGCCAGAGTTTGTTTTTGAGGGTACGAAACTGGGGATTAGCCCATTTGGTATGAGTCAAAGGGATGGCGTCCATCAACGTTGCCAGAACAGGGATATCAGGTAGCCTGGGTATGTGATGATCGGCTGCATGAAATAGATCAATCTGATTTCGCAAAGCACTGTGCCCACCAAAACTCGCTCCCGTGATTGCGCTTAGTAACGCTGCTGTGCTGTATCGGGGCAAATGGTGGACAGGTCTTTGTTCGATGTGCGTTAAATTGGTTGCGCCAAAGACCATTGGTTGCCAGTTACACCCAAATTGTTGCAAACACCGAGCCAGCTCTTGTGTGTAATAGCCGATGCCATCGAGTTGTTGATGCTCGAGACCGCGGGCGAGAAGGGTCGAGCCAAGTCCGATTTGCATCAACCTTTCTCCAGCATCCATTGCAGCGTATCACTCAGTGCGAAAGTCGATAGGGGCCCCGTGCAAGATAACAGCTGAGCTGAGTTGCCGCACAGTCGAATGATCTCATTTGCCCTCACAAAGGCTGGGTTAACGCGGACATCAAGCTGATGCCCAGTAAGCTGCGTCAAAGTAGCAATGATATTCTGCAATGAAAAGGCCTGTCCGGTGCAAACGTTATAGGTTTGTCCGGCATGTCCATGAGTCAGTAAGGCCAGATAAACTTGACAGATCATTCGAACGTCGTTGAATTCTCGCTCAATGTGCATGTTCCCTAGCTCGATGACTGATGCTTTGCGCGTAAAGTGATCGACCAGTTTAGGCACAAGAAATTGCACCCCTTGGCCTTGCCCGGTGTAATTAAAAGGTCGCGTGATGATGATGGGCAAACGGTCCATAAAGGTACGGGCCATGTGCTCCATGGCCAGTTTGCTCATGGCATAGTGGTTAACTGGAGCAGGAGGCTGATGCTCATCGATGGGAGATGCATCGCAGTTGCCATAAATGTTGGCACTGCTGGCAAGCAGCACGGTCGGAGCGGTTGCCAGCTCTGCCAAAGCCCAAAGCAGATTGGTGCTGCCGACAACGTTGACAGAATAAAATGCAGTTTCATCAGCGTTGTCAACGCTGCTAATACCGGCCAGATGCACAACTGCATCTGGCTGAATCTGCAGAACTTCGACTAGCAAGGCGGCTTTGTCGGTAAGGTTCGACTTAAGGGCAACCACCTGATGCCCACCTTGACCTACATGTGCTTGAAAATGACGCCCTGTGAATCCATCAGCGCCAGTGAGTAGTATTTTCATTAGAAAGAGAAACCTGCCTGGTTGCGACGCAAGTCAGCTTCAACCATCATTTGACAAAGTTGCTCCAGTGTAGTTTCCGGTGCCCAACCCAGTATGGCTTTGGCTTTGGCCGGATTACCAATCAATAGTTCAACCTCTGCAGGTCGATAAAACCTAGGGTTGATACGCATGACGATCTTGCCACTGGCAGTGTCGATGGCCGTTTCTTTCTCTTCATCACCCTTGAAGTCCAATTCGATGCCTGCGCCTTTGAATGCCATGCGAACAAAGTCACGTACGGTTTCTGTGCGGTTGGTGGCTAATACAAAGGTATCTGGCTCATCTACTTGGAGGATCCGCCACATACCTTCGACATATTCCTTCGCAAAACCCCAGTCGCGTTTGGCATCAAGATTTCCCAGTTCCAACACATCGAGTTGACCGAGTTTGATTTTGGCTACGCTGTCAGTAATCTTTCGGGTAACGAATTCACGACCGCGCAGCGGGCTTTCGTGGTTAAACAAGATACCGCTGCTACCAAAAATACCGTAGCTTTCGCGGTAGTTGATGGTCATCCAATGTGCGTAGAGTTTGGCCACGCCATAGGGGCTGCGTGGGTAAAATGGAGTTTCTTCAATCTGGGGGATAGCCTGTACTTTGCCAAACATCTCTGAGGTACTGGCTTGGTAGAAGCGAATTTTGGGGTTGGTCAACCTAATGGCTTCGAGCAGGTTTAGTGCACCAATTCCGGTAATTTGTGCCGTAGCGCAGGGTTGATCAAAGCTTACACCGACAAAACTTTGAGCGGCTAGGTTGTAAATTTCATCAGGCTGAACTTTTTGAACCAGCGCAATGTTAGACCCAAGGTCGGTTAGATCATATTCAACCAGATGCAGATTGGAGTGACTTGTGACACCCAACTCTTCTAAACGCCAGAAGTTGACCGAACTCGTCCTGCGGTATGTGCCGTATACCGTGTAGCCTTTCTCTAGAAGAAGCTGCGTAAGGTAGGCACCGTCTTGCCCAGTGATACCGGTGATGATCGCTTTTTTCATAAACTTTTTTATTTTTTAAGTCTGAATTTTCAACGCTTGTAATAACTGATGGGCGCTTTGACGCCAATTCAGGCTTGGCATGTTGTTTGATAACGGATGAATTCCTTGCTTGTATTTCGCAAGCCAACCCTTAACGGCGCAGGCCAGTTCTTGCGCCGAAAAGCCTTGAAAATAATCTGCATGGTCCCCAGCTACTTCTCGAAAAACGGGTATGTCTCTGGCAAGGATGGGAAGTCCATACCGTGACGCTTCAATCAAGGGCAGACCAAAACCTTCAGCTTGTGAAGAGGCTATGAGGCAAGTGCTGGCATGATAGACTTTTTCCAAATACTCGTCGCTGATAGCCTCCAGCCACACCAAGCGACGTCCCATTTCTGGGTGTATTTTAAGTTGTTCGATCAGTGCATTAACCTTCCATCCAGATTTACCCACAATCACCAAGTTGATTTTTTCACCCTGTTGCCACAACTGTTCAAAGGCCTCCAGCACTTGTGCATGGCCTTTCCTAGGCTCCAGAGTGCCGACCATCAGAAAACTTGGGTGTTGACGCATGCCTTTCAATACAGCATCGGATTGTGAGGGCAGCCCTTTGCTGGGCGAAGATTGATCCACGTCTGCCCCCAAGTGAAACCAGTCGATTTCCCAATTAGCAAGGGGCCTGTCAGACTGTGTTTTTATCCAGTAGCGCAGGTCTTGAACGACTGCTTTAGAAATGCAAACAGCGCCGTTGTATCGGCTAATGCATTTGAGCCAACTTTGATACAAGGGCATAGCACCTTCGACAAAGGCTTGAGGCATCAACAATGGCAGCAAGTCATAAACGACAAATCTAATTTCTACGCCACGCTGGTACCAGCCATCTAAAATGGCTTGCTGCGCCGGTACCAAATGAGGTTGTAAATCTAGTCCGATGAACACGTCTCCATTCCAAGCGTCAACGGGTGAATCTTCGGTCCAAGCGTCACTTATTCCCATCAAGGAACACGTGAATCGCTGAGCATAACGATAACCAAGTTGGCCATCAACCGCATAAACAGGTTGAACATGCCATCCAGCAGGAGGGTGATGCAGCCACTCAAGCAACACCGCACGGCTTACTCTTTGAATTCCGGTTTTTGCATCACGTTGCACCAATTCAGAAACATCCACAAGCAACTGTCTTAGACGTGGCATTGGCGGAAAATTTTCCGCCAATGCCTTTGCTAGCGCGATCCGTTCTCTAGCATTGTGAGGCAATGGCGTGCCTCGCTGTATCAAGCCTTGTACAGCGCTAACGTTGCGGTAGAAATTCTCCATGGCCTCTGTGTATTGCTCGGCGCAGACTTGGGGTGTATGGCGAATAAATACTGTTTGACGTGCCACTTGTCCCATCGAATGGCGTCGAATTGGGTCTTTCCATAGTGTCTCTAGGGCTTGGCTCAACTCTGTATCCTGAAATTCATCGGACATCAGCCAAACGCTTTGAGAATCAAGATCGGCCATGCTGCCATTGGCATTGACAATGGTTGCCAGTCCGTGGTTCATGCAATCGAGTACTGCAGCCGAGGTCTCCCCTCTGGACAGCGTTCGCAGTTGCACTCCGATATCTGCTGCATTCAGATAATTGGAAAATGTGTCCGTGTCTGTCCAACCCGTAATGTGAATTCGATCATGGGCAGAGCAAGTACTGATCTGACTCATCAGGTCTTTGCCATATTGCCCTTGATGATTTTGTCCAACAAAGATAAGGTGACATACAGGGCTTTGTGCCAGTTCTGAATTCAAAAATGCATTGAGCAACCTCTGATTGAGTTTGTGCTGCCCGAGCAATCCAAATGAGCAGACCACAAAAGCATGCTCTGGTAAATTTAGAATCTTGCGGGCATCTAATCGGGAGGCATTAACGGCAGGCTGTCGCAATAGAGGTATGACGGCCCAATCTGTTGAACTACCGGGCCCATACCATTGGTCAGCCAACCTTTTACTGTAATCGCTGTGGACAATAATGCCCAATGCACTTTGCAATAGTTGCAAATTGCAGGGGTACTTCCAGATGACTTCTGCAGGATCATTGGCAAGCAATCTCTCTTTTACTGCACCATAGCCATGACTGATGTGCAGCGCCTGAGTCCATGCATGTTGTTTGCCCCACAAACCTTGCAACTCTCGGTGTGTTTGAATGCCAGAAAGAAAAAAATCATGTAAGACTACAACACCAGGCGACATATTGAGCAAGTCAAACATGTGCTGATGAAAATGGGAATTACCCATGTGATACATCACACGGTCATATTGTGCATGGTTTTTCTTAAACCATTGGACTGTGCGAATCTTGCAATGGCTGGAGATCCAATCATCTGCAACAGCTTTTTGATCAACCACCACATCGATGTCGTACCACTGGCTCAAAACAGGTAGCAATTGAGCTGTGTAATCACTGATACCACTGCGCTCGGCTGGCAAGGGTGAAACACAAGCTAGGCGCATGCGTTTTGTGACCAAGGAAGCCGGTTGTTTGCTTGGCATCGTTTTCTGCAGCACGGCAGACCATGCCAACTGAGCACTGCGCTCCCAACTGAAGCGAAGTGCTTGCTGCTGTCCGTGTTGGGCAAGGTATGACCTGAAGTCGTGATCAGTCAATGCTTGCATCATTTTTGCAGTGATAGCGCTTTCGTTCAAGGGATCAAACAGCGCCTCGCTCAAGCCCACAACCTCTGGCAGGCTGGATGTGGCGGAAGCAATCACGGCCTTACCACAACGCATGGCTTCCAGAGCCGGCAACCCAAATCCTTCGTGCCAGCTTGGAAACACAAAAAGCTGGCACGCGTTGTAGAGGCACACCAGGTCTTCTTCAGGGACGTAACCGGTCATGACCAATTCGTCGCGCGACAGACCAGCCCCGCTTGCGATCTTCGCCAAGCGTTGACAATCAGCAGGTTGGATAGCACACACAATCACCAGCTGATGCTGTTCACGAATGGGCTTTGACAAATGCGCAAAAGCCCGAATCAAGCGCTCAATATTTTTTCTATGGTCTGCGCCACCCGTATACATCACGTAAGGACGGCTTATGCGGTATTGAAGTAACAGTCTTTCCCTGTCTAAATGCGTGATGGTTCGGGGTGAAAAATGCGCATCACAACCTGAAGAAATATTGATAACGCTGTCTGGTGACGTGCCCAGATGTGTCAGCGCCTCCTGCCTCGAGGATTCAGAAATAGACAAGAGAAGATCTGCTTTTTTGAGCTGCTCTAGCTGTCGCAGATAAACTCGCTCAACATTAGGATCAGTGAGATAAATATTGCGGTGCAGCAGTGGGATCAGGTCAAATAACACAACGGCTGTTGGTATGCCGGTGATTTGATCAACTGAGACCACCGCATCGTCACTCAGCCCCTCAAACAAGCTCGTAATGAGGACGAAATCGGGCTTCAGCTTTGCTATAAAAATGTTTCGCAGGTCTTGCGCTTGCTTACGCCTTCTGGCGTTTGCAGACACCATCTCAGCAAGTGGGCCAGGCGCATTCCAAACAAGAACCTTATTGGATGGTAGAAGTCCACGAAATGCATCACGAATCGGTTCGATGGTGTCAGGAAACAAGCCATTCAGAACGATCACAACATCGTTCTCATCTCGATGTCTCACTAAGGCTTGAGCAATTGAAAAAGCGTAACGACCTATGCCTCTGTTTTTATTGCATGCCTGAGCACCTTGGAGATCGATTACAAGGCGCATTCTTAGTCCTTGTGGCTTGTTTTTCCAGCCTCGTGCAACTGAAGCAGCTGACGTTTTGTATGGGGGGTCAACTGAGCCACCTGAGAGTCAGGAATGCCGGTATTTACCAGCTGACGTTGTAGTTCTTGGTTTGATGCGACTGGGGGTTGGGCAGGATAAATTTTCCTTAACAGCGCCCGAAAGCGACCGGCTAATCCATCTTGCCTTAGCCTCATCAACTGAAAATTGATCCACCGAAGGGGCGCAGTGACTTTCCACGATCGGCTGCTGTACACCATTGCCAACTGGCTACCCCAAACATCTACTTTATGTGCCAAATTCCGTGTTTCAATTTGAAGTTGCGAGACCAATTCTTCTGTTCGTGCCAAATTCCGTGTTTCAATTTGAAGTTGCGAGACCAATTCTTCTGTTCGTGCAACTTGTTGCTGGTCGTAACGCTGCGTCAACTGAACTGAACTGATGCCAAACTCTTGAGAAAAAATCTGCTTCAAGACTTCAGGATCATTTTGCAATACTCGTTTTTGGGCAATCACAGCATAGTCGGGACTAGCGCCTCCGAGCACGTCTTGCAGCGACAAATTATTCTGAACGTGGATGCCGGGATTTTCCTGGAGTCTAATTGTTTTGACCCTTTCATAACCGGCATGCTCCGGCAAGAAGGCCAACAATTCTGGCGGCAAAGGCTTGAGGTGGCTTGGGTCCATGTGAAAATTTTTGGTCGCGACAACGATGTTCTCTGGATTGGGTGTCTCCATGATGAGCAATCCGCCCGGCTTAAGCACACGGAGAGCATCAAGTACCAGTATGCGAAGAGCATCAAATCCAATGTGCTCAACTAGGTGAAACGCTGTCACGGCAATCACACTTTCCGGCGGCAAGGCCTGCAGGAAGCTGAGCGCATCGCCTTTTTCTACTTTCAGCCCCTGTGAATGGCAAGCTTCTAGCATACCTTCATCAAGATCAATGCCCCACCCGCTCACGCCATGCTCTTGCAGCAACTGTAACCACTCACCGCGGCCACAACCAAGGTCAAGCACAACTCCCTCAGGTTGCATGTCAGAAATTGGCATAACAAAAGGCAAATAGACCCTCAGCCGAGCTTTGATTTCTTCTCGGGACCCTCGATAACGATCTTCAAAGACTCGGTAAAAAAAATCGCTCATGAATGAACGCTTATTTGAGGAGCAAGCCAAGCAACACCAACAAACTCAGGCTTATCAAGGTTGATCACGTTAAACACCAGTGCCAAATCTCTCCACTCGTAGTTCTTTTCAATATGTGTGTCCCGCGAATGCAGGGCCAGTGCCACAGAATAATGACCTGGCCCTATGTTGGCATCAAACTGAAATTTAAAGTCGATTTTCTGCCCCTTTGCCACATCTTTCAAGGTCTGATGGTAATGAAATGTATTGGTACCAAAAATGGGCTGCCCCAACCTGTCTTTGATCATGTAACCCAGAACGAGTTCGGCCAGTGGTTGGTTCACAGTCACAGCGACGTGAACGCAAACCGTATCTCCCACATTGACAACGTCTAACTTCTCGCCCTGCAAATTGCATAGCTTTACTTTGGTGATGGCAGCCTCACCGGTTCCAGAGATGGTTTGGACTTTTCCATCTTCCATCGTATTTTGTCTTATCTTCTGCTCTTGATGATCGGCAAGCATGGCGTTGTAGTAATCCATGACTGACTCTGGATGACCCTCCATGAGGATTTGACCTTTTACAAGCAAGATTGCGCGATCACAGATGCTTTGAATAGCTTGTTTATCGTGACTTACTATCAAGAGGGTAGTACCTTGCGCACGGAACGCGCGAATACGGTCAAAACTTTTGTGCTGAAAATAAGCGTCGCCAACCGAGAGTGCTTCGTCGACGATCAAAACATCTGGCCTGATGGCAGTAGCAACACTGAACGCCAGTCGCATTTGCATACCGCTGGAATAAACGCGCACGGGTTGATCGATGTATTCACCAATTTCTGAGAAAGCCTCTATGTCAGGCATCAGTCGCTTGATGCCTTCACTGTCAATACCTATAAGCTGAGCGGCCATGTACACATTTTCCCGTCCGGTGAAATCCGGATGAAAGCCCATACCCAGCTCTAGCATGGCCGCAACTCGACCTTGGATATTGACCTTGCCTTGGGTTGGCAAAGTCGTACCCGTGATGAGCTTCAAGAGAGTGCTTTTACCAGCGCCATTATTGCCAATGATGCCAACGGCTTCGCCGGGTTTGACATTAAAGTTGATGTCTTGCAACACCCATTTCAATTGGTACCGCTGTGCACCGCCAGGCATGATCCATTCAACCAACCTAGAAAATCGGTTGGGGTATTGTTTGTAGGCTTTACCAAGATTTGAAACAGTGATTGAGCCCATCAGAGTTCATCTACCATTTCTCCAGAATGGCGTCTGAACATTTTGAATCCAAGCCAGCACAACAACATTCCTGCGATCATTGTGTAAGTAAGAGCGCGCCATTGCAGCCATTGCGGCCAAGTTTGATGAACAAAGATTTGTTGATAAGCTGTGATAACGGGGTACATGGGATTGAAACTCATGATGACTTTGGCCTGATACGGCAAAATAGATACAGGGTACACAATAGGCGTGAGCCAAAACCAAAATTGTAAGAAGATGCCAAAGAATTGGCCAATATCCCTAAAGAAAACATTCATGATACCAATGACCATACCCAGACCCACGGCAAACAAGAGTTGAACAAGCATCACTGGCAAGAAGGCCAATACGGGCCAGCCTGGAAAGTTACCTGAAACAATGAGAAAAAGAAGGAAGAATCCAAAAATGATGCTGAAGTTAATCAAGGCATTAATGACTGTGACAAGTGGCAATATGATTCTAGGAAAACTAAGTTTCTTGAGCATGTTGGCATTTTCTATGAACATGCTCTGCGCTCGCCCAGTAATTTCAGCAAACAAACCCCAGGTGATGACTCCCGAACAAAGGTAAATACTGTATGCGAGGCTACTTTCCAAGCCTGATAAACGGACTTTCATGACCTGCGAAAAAATGACCGTGTACACAAAGATCATGGCTAAAGGATTGATCACAGTCCAAGTTGCCCCTAGTAGAGAATTTCGGTATTTGCTCTGGAATTCTCGCTGAACGCTACCAAGCACAAACCCTCGGTATGCCCAAATGGGACGAAGAATATTTAACATTCAACTTCCGCGGCCGTATTGATCTTCATACCGAACAATGTCATCTTCTCCTAAATAACCGCCTGTTTGGACTTCAATGAGCTCCAAGGGGGTACTGCCAGGGTTGTGCAAACGATGCACCGAGCCCAACGGAATGTAGGTCGATTCGTTTTCCTGAAGCCGCTTCACTTGATCATCACACGTGACTTCGGCTTCGCCTTTCACCACTATCCAATGCTCTGCGCGTTGGTGGTGTTTTTGCAGGCTGAGTGTGCCGCCAGGTTTGACGCAAATGCGTTTCACTTTAAAGCGATCGCCTTCGTCGACGCTGTCGTACCATCCCCAAGGGCGGTGCACTTTGCGGTGAAGCGTTTGCTCGAAGCGCTTTTGTTCCGACAAGTTTTGAACAATGGCTTTCACTTCTTGGCTGCGGTCGCGGTGCGCCACCAACACCGCATCGGCGGTTTCCACAATGACCATGT
>Ga0315899_10001745_pt1 | contig 24639 bp, 25 predicted proteins | sample LakEriMetagenome_2_FD_203518 | JGI IMG/M metagenome (GOLD analysis project Ga0315899, IMG submission 203518) | Freshwater fungal communities from buoy surface, Lake Erie, Ohio, United States - Buoy 4 MA112 | ecosystem: Environmental > Aquatic > Freshwater > Lake | place: USA: Lake Erie, Ohio... | reverse complement strand
TGGGGGGATATTGTCGATATTTTTCCGGTGTCGGCGGAATTGCCGGTGCGGTTGGAATGGTTCGGGGATGAGTTGGAAGGGCTCAGGGAATTTGATCCGGCAACTCAACGATCAATGGATAGTATCGCTGGCTTGGTGTTGACCCCGACCAACTTTGATCAATTAATTGAATCGGCTTTAACGGTGCAAAAGATTGACCTCAAGGATTGGGGGGAGGATACGGAAACCGAAGCAATTTTTGGGCAGGAAGGACGACAACGGTTTTTGGGGCTAGCGTTTGAGCACCCCGCTTGCTTACTGGATTATTTACCCGCTGAAACGCTGTGTGCGTTAGATGAAATCGAGCAATGTGCGGGGCATAGTGAACGGTGGTTTGAGTCGGCGGAACAGGATTGGCGATCATTGCCCAATTTACCTAAATTACATCAACCGTTTGCCGTGTTAACCCAACAGCTACAGGCAAAGTTTGCTTGTATTACCCTATCGGAAATCCATGAAGCCAATGCGAACAGTTTAGATATTTCGGCGCGACCTATTCCCACCATGCCCCACCAGTTTGCCAAATTAGCGGAAATTTTGCGGGGGAAACGGGAAATCTATACGGGCATGAATCTAACACAGTACAGTACTTGGTTAGTTTCTGCCCAACCTAGTCGCACGGTGTCGTTATTACAAGAACATGATTATGCGGCTCAATTTATTGCCAATCCCAAGGACTTTCCGGCCATTGAAAAAAGTCAAATTCAACGGACGGCTGTAGCGTTGAAATATGCCGGGATGGCGGAATTAGAAGGCTTTATTTTACCGACGTTTCGGATTGTTTTAGTCACTGACCGAGAACTATTTGGTCAACATGCCCTAGCCACACCGGAATACATCAGAAAACGTCGTCGGGCGGTGTCCAAACAGGTTGATATTAATAAAGTTTCCCCTGGGGATTATGTGGTGCATAAAAGCCACGGTATTGGTAAGTTTTTAAAACTGGATGCGTTGGCCAATCGGGAATATTTGATGATTCAATATGCCGATGGCATTTTACGGGTTCCGGCGGATAGTTTAGACAGTTTATCCCGATTTCGTCATACGGGGGCTCAACCACCAGAGTTACATAAAATGGGGGGCAAAGTTTGGGAGGCGACCAAAAATAAAGTCCGCAAAGCGGTGAAAAAATTAGCTGTTGATTTGTTGAATTTATACGCCAAACGGGCTAAACAAGAGGGCTATGCTTTCCCCCAGGATACCCCGTGGCAAATTGAACTGGAGGATTCGTTTCCCTACCAAGCCACCCCCGATCAACTCAAAGCGGTTCAGGATGTAAAACGGGATCTCGAAGGCGATCGCCCGATGGATCGCTTAGTCTGTGGGGATGTGGGTTTTGGTAAAACGGAAGTAGCCGTGCGGGCCATTTTTAAAGCGGTGACGACTGGGCATAAACAAGTGGCCTTATTAGCCCCGACGACGGTTTTAACTCAGCAACATTACCACACCCTCAAAGAACGATTTGCCCCCTATCCGATCACCATTGGCTTGTTAAATCGCTTTCGTACCGCTTCGGAGAAAAAGGAAATTTTAGCCAAACTGCAAAGCGGGGAATTGGATATTGTTGTTGGCACTCAGCAGGTTTTAGGGAACTCCGTTAAATTCAAAGATTTAGGGCTATTAGTGATTGATGAAGAACAACGTTTTGGGGTTAATCAAAAGGAAAAAATTAAAACCTTAAAAACTGAAGTGGATGTTTTAACCTTAACCGCTACACCGATTCCTCGTACTCTCTATATGTCCCTATCCGGCATTCGGGAAATGAGCCTGATTACCACGCCGCCGCCCTCCCGTCGTCCGATCAAAACCCATTTATCCCCCTACAACCCCGAAGTTATTCGCACTGCCATTCGCAATGAATTAGACCGAGGGGGACAGGTTTTTTATGTGGTTCCCCGCATTGAAGGCATTGATGAATTGGGGGGACAATTACGGCAGATGGTTCCCAGTGCTCGCATTGCCATTGGTCATGGTCAAATGGATGAGTCGGAACTAGAAAGTACTATGCTAGCCTTCAACAACGGCGAGGCAGATATTCTTGTTTGTACCACTATTATTGAGGCAGGATTAGATATTCCCCGAGTTAACACCATTATTGTTGAAGATGCCCAAAAATTTGGTCTAGCTCAACTCTACCAACTGCGGGGACGGGTCGGGCGATCGGGGATTCAAGCCCATGCTTGGTTACTCTATCCCAATCAGAAAATGCTTACAGAGAAAGCACGGTTACGGTTGCGGGCCTTGCAAGAATTTAGTCAATTGGGATCGGGTTATCAATTAGCTACCAGAGATATGGAAATTCGCGGGGTGGGTAATCTACTGGGGGCGGAACAATCGGGACAAATGGAGGCGATCGGTTACGAGTTTTATATGGAAATGTTGCAAGATGCCATTCGAGAAATTCAGGGACAAAAAATTCCTAAAGTGGAAGATACCCAAATCGATTTGGTGCTGACGGCCTTTATTCCCAGTGAGTATATTGTTGATCTCGAAGAAAAAATGGCAGCTTATCGTCGCATCACTAGTATTAATCACCCCAAAGAATTGGCTAATATTGCGGCAGAATGGGGCGATCACTATGGGCCGTTACCAAGCCCAGTGGAGCAGTTATTTAAAATTGTGGAGCTAAAACACCTGTCGAAATCCCTCGGTTTTTCCCGCATCAAAGTAGAAGGGAAGCAAAATATTGTCTTAGAAACTCCTATGGAAGAACCGGCTTGGAAATTATTAGCAGAAAATTTACCGAGTCATTTACAGTCTCGTTTTATTTATAGTGCCAAAAAAGTGATTGTGCGGGGATTAGCGGTACAAAAACCTAGCCAACAAATGCAAAATTTGATTGATTGGTTTGCTAAAATGCAGGGCGCTTTACCAGAATCCACAGCAGAGGTTTAACGTCAGGACGAAAAACTAATCACGATGGGTATTATTAAACAACAAAATATGGCGTTGATTAGTTATGGGTTTGAGCTTGCTGCTTAAGATAGGTAAACACAGATTTATCGCCAATATCCGGGGGAATCGGTTGAATGACTTTGCGGAGGGCAAAAATGAAAAATAATCCAGCCCAGAGGGTTAAACAGAATTTTTCAACGGTCGCGGGTAAAAAGCCCGATAAATGACCTAATAATAAAAACGGCACTAACGGCGTTAAAAATTTAGTTTCTAGACGATTAAAACAAAAAGCTTCTTTGAAAAAAATGCCTGTCAACGCAGCAAAAGTAAAGCCAATGCCGAATAGGGTTAGCGGTTGATTATAGACAGTTGCAACGAGAGTTAATGATTGGGTAATAGTTAAGATAATTGCAGTTAAAGTGCCGATCGCCCAAAAACTTTGCAAAGTACGGTGTAGGGCAACTAAATAAATATGAATTGTCCACAGGCTAAGTCCTAAACCTGCGGTCATGAGCCAAAAACAAAGGGTTGTGACAGTCAAGATTGACGGCGTTAACGGTTGGGTTAACACCAGAATACTGCCTAATCCAAAAGCAAACGCGGCGATCGCCAACCCAGAACGATACAGTAACACTTCCCGGCGATCGTGGTCATCAATGGAAAAGGGGCCAAATTGACCTTGATAAACAATGGGTTCGAGAGTATTTAGCATTGTTGAGATGCCTCCTAAAAGGGTTTACACCAGGAAAACAGAAATCATGACCAGTAAGAACAAAACCAGAAAAAGTACTAAGCCGAAAACCATAGGATTAAGATCACAGAAAAATAGAAAAAAATGATGCCAATTTTCCCTTTAGCATATCAGTCAAGCTTATTTTAGGAAGCTTTCCAGCCCCACCAGTAACGGGAGTCTGGAAAGCTGGGAATTTTCACGCTTTAATGGGCATTAGCTAGCGGAATAAGCCGGAAAATCAGTATATCCTACTGCATAATCCTGCTCTCCCCCATTCCAAACCGTGGGATCAGCGTCGGGGGTGAGGGGCCAATCGTTGGTAAAGCGTTGCACTAGATCAGGATTAGAAATATAAGGACGCCCAAAGGCAATCAAATCTGCTTGACCCTCGGCGATAGCCGTTTCAGCGGTGGCTTGGGTATAACCACAATTGCCCATTAAAGTTCCCGAATAAACTGCTCGAAAATCTGCTAGGGTTAACGGTTCTTCCAATTCATGGAAGCCAAAAGCTAAACCATCCATTACGTGTAAATATCCTAAATCATAGGCATTTAAACGCTCTGCAAAATAGGGAAAAGCTTCTCGGAAATCCGCTGATCCCATATCGTTAAAGATGCCGTTAGGGGAAAGACGGACTCCCACCTGTTGAGACGAAAATACCGTTAAGACCGCTGCGGTAATTTCCTGTAAAAAACGAAACCGATTTTCTAAACTACCCCCATAGACATCGGTACGGTGATTGGTTTTGGACTGCAAAAATTCATCAATTAAATAGCCATTGGCTGCGTGAATTTCCACCCCGTCAAATCCCGCTTGTTTGGCCCGTACTGCTGCTTGGCGATAATCTTCGACGGTGGCCGCAATTTCTTCGACCGTTAAAAATCGGGGCGTTTGATAGGGTTGTTTGCCGTTGGGGGTGTGGATATAGTCGCCGTTAATGGCGATCGCCGAGGGGGCAACGGGTAAACCCAAATGGGGATGAAACGATTCATGGGAAGCGCGGCCACAATGCCACAATTGTAAAAAGACTTTAGATCCTTCTTGATGAATAGCTTCCACAATCGGTTTCCAGCCTTCAACCTGGGCTTCGTTGTAAATACCGGGGGAATGGTTCCAGCCGATGCCAATTTCAGAAACGACAGTGGCCTCGGTCAAGATCAAACCCGCATTAGCCCGTTGACGATAATATTCCACCATTAAAGGGGTAGGGACGCGATCATCTTCCGTCCTACCACGGGTCATGGGGGCCATCACCACCCGATTTTTAAGGGTCAAATCACCGAGCTGGTAAGGGTCTAACAAAGAAGGCATAGAAAAATATCCAAAAAGAAAGAATGTCAGTTGTTAAAAAATTAAAGGTTCAATCGATCAATCAATGCCCTGATAGGGTCGAATGAGCGCCATCACATAACGGCGGACTTTGCGTCTGTTTACACAAACACAGGGCCATTTTTTTCTCCTTTTCCACCTCGAAAGCAATGGGAGCAAATCCGGTTCCTTTATGGGCTCCATCACAAAAGGGTTGATTTTGGGATTGACCGCAAGCACACCAATAGTATTTTCCGGGCTCTAGGGTCAGCGTGAAAGGTTTAGTATCGGCAATGACAGGCTTATTCATTAGTGGCTACCTCCACAGAATTTATGGGAATGCTCAACAAGGGTTAATCCAAAATCGGCATTCTTTCACAGATCCATTATGAAGGACAGACAAGATTGCTTAAGGTCTGAAGATTTTAATAAACATGGAAAGAACTGGCCACCGTATTAAATAATGCTTTGACTTGATCCCAACGACCTTCCGATGTTGATAAATCAAAGGTAATTAATTTGCCGCGATTGGTCGTTACACTGGCCAAATCATGACGCTCCACATTGTCCCCCAACAAAACTCGATACTCTAACGCATAATAAACCTGTCCTTCTTCATCTCGCTCCTCCGCACTAACTAATTCCGCCCGGCGCTCACCCTGGGCATTTTCATTAACCGTTTTCATAAAGCGATAACCCACATCCGTCGGTGTCCCCAAATCCGTCAAAGTCTTATTGCCCGGTACATCGCTAATAATCACACTCAAATTCTCATCGCGCTCAATCAAATCCCGAAACACAACATCTACACCGGGAGACGCCCCTTTGACATCCACCCCAATCCAGCCATTGGGATACAAAAACTCATAACCATCTTTGGTATCGCTATAGCGTTGCAAACTAGCAATCCCCACCCCATTACAGGCCGTCAGGGTAAAACTCACCAACATCACCAATAAAATGACGACACTAGACAGGGATTTTTTCAGCATGGGGGAGATAGTCGAGAAACAGCGGCGGAAACTACTCGGAAAGCATTACACTTCCGTTACCCATTAAACCCTTAATTGCCCACCGACACCAGCCAACACCAGGGAAATACCCAGAGAATAACAGTGATGTTTTTGAGGCTTTTGGGTCAGGCATTGGCGAAAAAGTTGCTATAGTTAAGCTGACAAAAATTGCCCGATCGCCCATTGCTACTGTTCTCAGGTTTTGAATGATGCGCATCCTAGCCCTCGTCCCCGGTGGAATCTCTGAGCAGATCCTCTTTTTCCCGACCCTCGCCACCCTCAAAACGCAATATCCCCAAGCGGTGATTGATGTGATTGTAGAGCCGAGGGCAAAATCTGCCTATCGAGTCTGTCCCCACGTTAATGAAGTCCTGGCGTTTGATTATCGAGACCGCAATGGCTTGGCCGACTATTTAAATTTACTGGGCATCATCCGGGATCGGGAATACGAAGCGGCGATTACCAGTGCTCGGCAGTGGGCCATTGAAGTGTTGTTGTGGTTGAATGGCATTCCTCAGCGGGTGGGTTATCAAAACTCAGGCAGTGTATTTTTATCCGCCGCAGTGCCCTTTAAGCCCGATCAATATGTGCCGTTTTTGTACCATGATTTAACCCAAGGTTTCGGCATTCACACCCCCTGCCCCCCCGTTGCAGTGACATTGCCCAAGGCGGATATCGAATGGATGGAGTCCACCCAAAAACGCTTGGATTTAGGAGGAAGTGGTTATGTGGTACTCAATGGTGGTGCGATTCGCCAAGCCGATACCGGCGATTTTCCCTATCCGATCGCCCAATGGCACGCGATTATGGACGATATTCGGGACAAACAACCCGATTTAAAAATTGTCTTGATTCCCCCCGCCGAGGATACGGGCTGGGTTCAGGCGATGCAGGATCGTCATCCCGGCTTAACGGTGGTGCGTCCCGATGATGTGGGGAAAATGGCCGCCCTTTTAGCCGGAGCGAATTTAGTCATTTGTACCGAGGGAATCCCCATGCATCTGGCGATCGCCGTGGGAACCTATACCATTGCGATTTTGGGTAAAACCCCCGCCGCCCAAATCATCCCGCCGGATCAAGAAAAATTTATCGGTTTACAGGTTCCCAGTGGCAAAGAAGCGGACGTGAAACCGGCCATGGTCTTGAAACGGGTTTGGCGTTAAACCAGGGTGTGATCGGGATTTAGGTGAGCATTTAAACTCGCTAATAATTGATAACATTCCGCCACCGATCGCCGTTGGGCCAAGGCTAGCTGTAACTGTTCATGGGCGTGGGCATGGGTTTCCAATAAACTTTTGGCCTGCAAAAAAGCCCAACTTTCCTTTTGGGGCAAATTAATTTCCGGCAACCCTGCTAAGCGAAAGGCCGTCCGCAATTGTTGGCGATCGCCACTGCCCCCTTGGGCCTCGCCATAGGTAATTTTTTCCGCCGCAATACCCGCCATCCACACCGTTGCCCACCGTTCCAGGGCCTGGGGTCGATCCTTCCAGCATTCACACTGAGCCTGTAACATCTGGGTATTGAACTGCACCCCTGCCATCCCCGATTGCCCCTGTTTCCACACTTCCCACGGACTAAGGCTGTAATCGGTAATGGGAATATCGAGGTGGTAGGCGGCCAAAAAATGTCCCGCTTCATGGCATAAAATGCGTTGCCGTTCTGCTTTGGATTGAAATAAACCCACCAAAAAATCTGTGCCCCGTCCCTGCCAACTAATCTGATCCGCTGTGATTATCCCCAACACAATCAAAGTAGTCACTGCTGGAATGGCGGGCGACAGGTTCACCATGGGCCCCACCAATGCCGACATCATCATCATAAAAATGGCGATCGCCACTAAATTTAAACGGGTATCGGACACGGGCAAAACCTCAGTTACGTCAGGATTACATCTTTATCACTGTAACAAAAATTAATATCACCCCCTAATCATCAGGGGCGATCGCCGGGGATCACGAAAAAGACTTGGATTTTTGCCTGGGCTAATATCTGGTTTTTTCAATTTTGAATCGTCATAAATCTCTATTCTTGACGCCTTCTTTGTTACTTTTTGTAACAACTTTGTAAAGCTCTATTGCAAGTTCCCCCAAACAACGGCGATCGCCTACCCCTAACCAAAAAGACCGTGATAGGATTCGAGTCGTACTCGCTCACTGTTTTAAAAGAAAAATTTAGGAGAAACGCTTTGGTATTACGGGTAGCAGTCGTCGGAGGAGGCCCCGCTGGTTCTTCCGCAGCGGAAATTTTAGCAAAAGCCGGAATTGAAACCTACCTGTTTGAGCGTAAGTTAGACAACGCCAAACCCTGTGGTGGTGCAATTCCCCTCTGTATGGTCGATGAATTTGAGCTTCCCCCGGAAATTATCGATCGCCGGGTGCGGAAAATGAAAATGATCTCCCCTTCCAACATTGAAGTAGACATCGGCAAAACCCTCAAAGACGACGAATATATCGGCATGTGTCGTCGGGAAGTGCTAGATGGATTTTTGCGGGAACGGGCAGAAAAACTAGGAACTAATGTCATTAACGGCACGGTTTATAAGCTCGACATTCCCAACAACGACACCAATCCCTACACCCTCCACTACGCCGACCATAGCTCTGGGGGAGCCACCGGGGAAATGAAAACCCTAAAGGTTGACATCGTCATCGGTGCTGATGGCGCTAACTCCCGCATTGCCAAGGCGATCGACGCTGGCGACTACAACTATGCGATCGCCTTCCAAGAACGTATCCGTCTGCCCGAAGACAAAATGGCCTACTACAACGAACTGGCCGAAATGTATGTCGGTGATGATGTTTCTCCCGACTTTTACGCCTGGGTATTCCCGAAATATGACCACGTCGCAGTGGGAACGGGAACCATGAAAATCAATAAAGCCAAAATCAAGGATTTACAAGCCGGAATCCGCACCCGTGCCGCCAAAAAACTCGAAGGTGGCGAAATCATCAAAGTCGAAGCCCATCCCATCCCCGAACATCCCCGTCCCCGTCGTGTCGTTGGCCGCGTAGCCCTAGTGGGTGATGCCGCTGGAACCGTCACCAAATCCTCTGGGGAAGGCATTTATTTTGCCGCCAAATCCGCCCGGATGTGTGCCGAAACCATCGTTGCCACCAGCAATAACGGTCAACGGGTTCCGACAGAAGCAGACTTGAAAACCTACATCAAAGAATGGGATAAGCGTTATGGCATCACCTATTTGGTGTTGGATATTCTGCAACGGGTTTTCTACCGCACCGATGCCACCCGCGAAGCCTTTGTGGAAATGTGTTCAGACATCGACGTACAAAAGTTAACCTTTGATAGTTACTTGTACAAGACCGTTGTCCCCGCTAATCCTTTAGTACAAATGAAAATTACGGCGAAAACCATTGGTAGCCTATTACGGGGTAATGCTTTAGCGCCCTAGTTTGGTTAATTTTCAAAAATCAGAAAATAGAGAAGGGTGGGTCTCGGCTCACTCTTTTTTTTCTACATAGCCGAAAAAAATATGATCACAACAGAAAAATTAATTATTTTGATAAATAACAATGACGAATTCCAAAATCATCATATTGCAACAAAAAAAAGATGAGCTTACCGAAATCCTAGAGAATTATTCTCAGTGGTCTGAAGTGGAAATATGGATTGCAGGAATGGCTCCTATTATCAGAAAAGACTTTTCGGAATACCTTGAAGATTTTAACAAATATTGTAAGATGCCAACATGGACGGCTCTACCACGTGTTACGCCAATGAGAAGACCCTCTTGGGTTTAAGGAAATTATGGCGATTATTCAACTCCGACTTCAAACTTCAATGATAAGGCTAATGCTACTGAAAAAAATAACAATAAGAAAAAAGGTCAAGATGCTATCCAGCAGTTATTAAACTTTCTGGATACATTAATTCAGCTTAGTTTAAATGAGTCAATTTTTGATGATAGTAATTCTGAAGATGTATTAACAATTCTAGAACGAATATTTTCTCGTTTTCATGGAATTAATCTTAAACTTCAAAATCGACACGATAATCGTCCGACTATTAAAATTGACGACGAGTATGATGTTCAAGACTTACTTCACGCTCTTTTAACTCTATATTTTGATGACATTCGTCCAGAAGAATTTGCTAACAGTTCAGCAGGACGGAACTCTAGGATTGATTTTCTTCTTAAGAGAGAAAAAGTAATGATTGAAGTTAAAAAAACACGTCAGAGACTTAAAGATAAGCAATTAGGAGATGAATTAAAAATTGATATTTCAAGCTACAAATATCCAGACGCATCTACCCTTGTGTGTTTTGTCTATGATCCCGATGCCCTGATTGAAAATCCTAATGCAATTATTGACGATCTAGAGAAGCTCTCAAAAGATGAATTATCAGTGCGAGTATTTATTTACCCAAGACATTAATTAAAAAGCATAGGGTGGGTCAGAGGAGAATAACATAATTATCAGTTCAAATCAATATACACAATCTATCTAGAAAACTAAAGCCATGTGAAAAATCTTCAAGAAATTTGACAACAATGATTAGCTCATTGATAAATTATAAAAAAGTGACCAATTACATTAACCTCCAGGATTTTCAAATGACTACTGAAACTGCCTTATTAAATATTGCCGAAAACCTTCCCGATGACCTAAAAATCGAGCTTTTACACTATGCCGAATATTTAATGAATAAATCCTTAAATGCACCCAAAAAGCCATTAGCAGGATCAATGAAAGGAACTTTTGTCTTACCTCTGTCCGAAGACTTTGATGCTCCCTTAGAAGATTTTGAGGAGTATATGTAATGAATTCTGTTTTGATAGACACCCACGTTTTTATTTGGTTGGCAGAAGATGATCCTAATTTGCCTGTGACGACACGACATACCCTAGAAAATATGGATAACGTTTTTGTTAGTATTGCCAGCTTTTGGGAAATTTCTATTAAACTAAAAATTGGCAAACTTTCTCTCTGTGATGATTTCAATAGTATTGAAGCTAGTTTTCAAGCAACCCGATTTAAGTTATTACCTATTACCCTAAAAGACACAATTCAACTTTATAATCTTCCCTTACATCATAAAGACCCCTTTGATCGTATTTTGGTATCTCAAGCAATTAATCATTCTCTTATTTTAGTCAGTCGTGATCAAGCTCTGGATGATTATCCGATTCAACGCCTGTGGTTGTAATTGAATACGGAAAAGACTGCATTAGGGGATAAAAATGTTTAACTGTCATGTTTGCCATGCAGAAGAATCTCATACCGAATATGTTAAAGAAATTTTTGAAATTGATGGACAGTTTCATCTCGTCGAAAATATTCCTACAACCGTTTGTTCTCGTTGTGGTGAAGAAATCTTTAGTAGTCAAACCACAGAAGCCATTCGAGTTATGTTACATAATAAGCCAAAACCCTTAAGGGCGATCGCCATTGAGATTTTTGCCGATCGCCCTGCAATTTAATCATCCTTCATTTTCTTCTGAGCCAATTTGGTATGGAGTTCATAGCTGTCTTTATAGGCAACGTAATGGGGCGGGGGGATTCGCCCCAATAAATGTAAATCGCCATCGGATTAGCAAAATCTAAGCTGCGGGCTGGGGCGATCAGGTTCCCACGGCTGGATCGGCAGTCAACTATGACACGCTGTCAAACATTGTGATAGAATCTGACTCATTAGGAAAAAAGCCCTGCGTTTGCGCTTAATTCTCTGGGGCATAGTCCAAAAGTCACTACATTAAATTGTCAAGAAAATGTCTAAAAAATTTTTAACCGTCCTAGCAAGCCTGCTTCTAGTTGTTTCCAGCTTTTTCTTTGCCGTTAGCCCCGCCTCTGCTGAAACTGTGACCGTGAAAATGGGCTCTGATAGTGGTGCATTAGGCTTTGAACCCAGCACTGTCACGATCAAAGCTGGAGACGAAGTGAAATGGGTCAACAACAAACTCTCTCCCCACAACGTTGTTTTTGCAACAGGGGAAGGTGTCGATGAAAGCGTTGCAACGAAGTTGTCCCACAAAGGGTTAGCGTTTGCTGCGGGGGAAAGCTTTTCTTCTACCTTTACCGAACCCGGAAACTATACCTACTACTGTGAACCCCACCGTGGTGCGGGCATGGTTGGTAAGGTCATTGTTGAGTAATTTGGTTGTTGAAAATCGTTAATCAAAAACCTTTGGTTAATTAATTAAATCTAACCTCAAAATATAGGTAGTATCCCCCTAATGCTGGGGGATTTTTTTATCCCAATTTGTCAGCAAAAAATAGCCATTTTCTGAACAAAATCCCGATAGGGGCAAATCCCAGGGATCGTGGGGTAATTGTTCGGCGATCGCCGTTGCAAAAACAATGCCCACGCGGGGTATGGTCTGCCACTCTTTTTGGGCAAACAAGCGGTCATAATAGCCGCCGCCATAGCCTAAACGATACCCCTGGCGATCGCCAGCAACGGTCGGCACTAAGATCAAATCAACTCGGTGAGGTTCAAGCCGAGGAGCCGTTGAGGGAGGGGTTAAAATACCGTATTTGTCGGGGATTAAGGAATCACCGAGTTGCCAGGTTGACCAGATTAAATTTTTTTGCACGCAACGGGGAAATCCCCAAATTTTTGGCAGCGTAAATAAGGTACTTAAATCAACTTCTTGTTGGGTGCTGAAATAGGCACAAACGGTTTTTGCTTGCTGGAATAATTCCCATTGGCGTAATTGTTCACAGAGTTGTTGGCTTTTTTGTTGCCATTGTTGGGGTGATAATTGTTGACGTTGATGCAAAAAATGTCGGCGTAATTGGGCTTTATCCATGCTTAGGGTTCAGTAAATGGACGGGCTAGGGGTTCACCAATAAAAATTCCTTGTCCCGGCCAAAATACACTCTGCCAATAACTTTCCAATAACGTTGCTCCACTCAAATAAGCCTTCATTAACGCAGGGACATGGGGAAACTTTTGGGGAAAATTACAGGGTTCCTCCACTGTGCCATAACTGCCTGTGGCCCCAACTTCGAGCCAGCGTAAACTGCTCATTTGTCCTTTACCATTCAACACCCCACCAAAGGAGGTGAGATGATCGGCGATCGCCCCTGGTTTAAATTTAAGAGTTTCTAATTTTGCTACCTTTGGTAAACCCGTAAAGTAAAACATGACATCTTGGCGATTTTCTAACACATTGCCTTCGATAATATCAATTTTAAATTTTGAACTGAATTCAGCTTTAGTTTTTCCAAATGTGACTGATCGCACATTACGCGCTTTATCTTTTGTAATTAATAAATAGGCTGTTCCTTGGGGATTGGTTCCATCGGCATCAACTCCCCGATCAATTAACGCTTTGGCCGCTGCAAAATTTTCCCCCGCAATCATCATGGTGGGACGGACTTGAAAATCTCGATAAGGACGATGGCTAGGGTTTTGAAAATAGGCATTGGGGGCTGTGGCTTGACAACCTTTAGCGCAATAAACGGGATCATAACCCAACGCAAAGGCGCTGGTAATAGACATACAATTAACCCGAAACGGATTTGTCCAGGTTAAAGCAAACCCTTGAATATTGCTGGAGATTTGGTTGTTAACTTGATCTTGAATTTGTTTAAATTTTTCAACGGAGATTTGATTTTTGACCGGCGGAAATGACACCCGGATTATATTTTTGTCGGGAATACCCCGTTTTTGTTGGTAATATTCCCCCACTTGCACACTTAACGGATCTTTTTCATTGATAATCACCCCTAAATTTTGGGCGGTGAAACGGCGATCGCCTAAAGGGTTAGCCCGATCTATCCAGGCACAACCAGAAAAGCAGAAAAAAATCATCCCCATCCCCAGGGATCGTAGGCGGAACAGTGGCAAGTGGTGGGAAATTTTCACAATTTACGAATGATTAGAAGGCGTTGTATTCTTGACAATAATTCAAATTCTGAACGCCGTGATTCCTTCAAGGCATTGATTTGGTTAACCGCCCCCTCTTCAAAAATATCAAAAATATAATGATAAACCCAGCCCCCCAATTCATTCCCGTTATTCTCGCCGGTGGTAAAGGGGAACGGTTTTGGCCCCTTAGCCGCAAACAACGCCCCAAACAATTTTTATCCCTGGATGGTTCTGGGGTCAGTTTGCTACAGGCCACTGCCGATCGCCTCTTGGAAATTGCTGGTGGCTGGGAAAATTTATGGGTGATCACCGCTGCCCCGATCGCCGCTGGCATTGCGGAACAGTTGCCAAACTTACCGACGCAAAATTGCCTGATTGAACCCGAAGGCAAAGATACCGCCCCCGCTGTGGCCTGGGCCAGCTTGGAAATCGCCAAACGCTACGGAGACGATGCCATTATTGGCTTTTTTCCCGCCGATCATTGGATTGGGGATCAACCCGCCTACGAACAAACCCTCTCAGCGGCGATCGCCTTTGCCCAAGCCCATGACGCCATTGTGACTCTAGGCATTAAACCCAACAGTCCCGCCACGGGTTACGGTTACATCGAACAAGGGGAATTGCAGACCCAAAGTGACGGCTTACCCGTTTATAAAGTCAGTCGTTTCACCGAAAAACCCGATCGAGATCTCGCCCAAACCTTTTTAGACAGTGGGCGCTTTAGTTGGAACAGCGGTATGTTTATTTTTCGGGCCGGGGTTGTTCTCAAAGAACTGGCTCACCATGCCCCCCAACTCATGCAGATTCTTAACCAAAAGGGCGCTGACGGTTATGCCGAATTGGAAAAGAAAAGCATTGACTATGTCTTGATGGAAAAAACCCAATTGGCCTACGTTCTACCCGCTAATTTCGGTTGGGATGATTTAGGGGATTGGAATGCATTAGAACGACTTTTTCCCGATGCTCCAGAGAATGTCACTTTGGCCAACCATGTGGGTCGAGATACCAGCGGCTGTATTGTTTATGCTAGCGATGATCAAGAAGTGATTGCCACCATCGGCTTAAAGGATGTGGTGATTGTGCGCGAAGGTAACGTGACGCTAGTAGTTCACAAAGATTCCACCCAGGACATTAAGTTATTACTCAAACAATTACAATCAGAGGAAAAATATCAGTCACTTTTGTGATTTTTAGGAATGCCTTAGTGATGGAAACTGACTTGACTCTCGTTTAAACCAAGCAACGATCGCCGATTTAGTGTTATGCGGCGATCGCCTATATTCGTCTAACATCAGCCGAAGCATGGCGTCAACTGAAAAATGAGGGTTTTCCCCCAGAAAAAATGCCCGGATTGAGCACCATGGCAGTAATTCTCAAAGGGTTAGGCTTTGTCAATGGTGTTTTGAATGGCTTCAACCGCATTAGCCGCTTTGTCTTTGAGGTTGTCAACTAAATTCATGGCGGAGGCTTGCATTTGCTTACCTTTGCCCTCCAGTTGCATTTCGGTGTCACCCGTGAGGTTACCTAGAGCTTCTTGAGCTTTTCCTTCCAGATTTTTAGCCGTCGCATTAATTTTTCCTTCGGTACTCATAAGTTTTGGGGTTATTTAAATAGGTGGATATGCTTAAACAAATAACATCATAGCTGCGCCATTCAAAAACATGATAATTTTTAATATTACTTTAATATTTGATAATGATTTATAGTTTTTTAACTAATGGCTAAAGCCCGTACCAAATTTGTTTGTAGTGCCTGTGGCGCAGACCATTCCCAGTGGTTTGGGCGTTGTCCAAAATGTCATGAATACAGTACGTTGCAAGAAGAGGTGGTTAGTGCAACTCCGACTGCACAAAATCATCGTAGTATGGGATCGAGTCGTTCGCAGACCCCATCACAGAAAACAGGAAAACCCCAAGCGTCATTAACATTTTCACAAATTCGTCAAGAAAATCAGGGACGTTTTCCGTCGGGTTATGGAGAATTAGACCGGGTTTTAGGGGGCGGAATTGTGCCGGGGGCGTTGATGTTAATTGGGGGTGATCCGGGCATTGGCAAATCGACGTTGTTACTGCAAGTGGCGTTTCAATTGGCCACTCGTTTACCCCGAATTTTATATATTTCTGCCGAGGAATCTGCCCAGCAAATTAAGTTAAGAGCCACCCGTTTAGGCATTACCCAAGGACTTAATTCTCCTGAACAAGTTGATGTCAATGATGCCAATTTATTTGTGTTATCGGAAACTAATTTAGATGATATTTTACGGGAATTGGAAGCGTTACAGCCTCAAGTTGCGGTAATTGATAGTATTCAAAATTTGTATTTTCCGGCGTTATCGTCTGCCCCTGGTTCTGTTTCCCAAGTGCGGGAATGTACGGGATTATTAATGCAAGTGGCAAAGCGAGATCATATTAGTTTATTTATCGTTGGTCATGTGACCAAAGAAGGGGCGATCGCCGGGCCGAAGGTGTTGGAACATTTGGTGGATACGGTGTTGTATTTTCAGGGCGATCGATTTGCTTCCCATCGGTTATTACGATCCGTGAAAAACCGCTTTGGGGCGACCCAGGAAATTGGCATTTTTGAAATGGTGGAATCGGGGTTAAAAGAAGTCTTGAATCCATCCCAATTGTTCCTCGGCAGTCGGGAAGATTTTATGCCCGGAACGTCGATTACGGTGGCCTGTGAAGGGACCCGCCCTTTGGTGGTGGAATTACAGGCCCTGGTTAGCCCGACCAGTTATTCTTCCCCCCGGCGATCGACCACGGGGGTTGATTACAATCGCTTGTTGCAAATTTTGGCGGTGCTGGAAAAACGCTTGGGGGTTCCGCTGTCCAAATTGGATGCTTATTTAGCGGCGGCGGGGGGACTGGAAGTGGAAGAACCGGCGGTGGATTTAGCGGTGGCGATCGCCTTAATGGCCAGTTTTCGAGACCGCATTGTTGATCCAGAAATGGTAATTTTAGGAGAAATTGGTTTGGGGGGACAGATTCGCCCCGTTTCCCAATTAGAAATTCGCTTAAAAGAAGCGGCTAAATTAGGCTTTAAAAAAGCGATTATTCCCAAAGGTCAAACTGTCAGTGAAAGCGGGGGATTAAAGTTAATTCCCGTAGGAAAAGTGTTTGCGGCGATCGCCGTTGCGTTACCTGCCAATGATGATGCTCCGGCTGCCTCCGATTAATTGGAGAGGGAATTTTGCCGATGTTGCCACAGTTCAAAACTGCCCAGACTTAAACTCGCTGCGGCTAAGGGAATCCAAAAATAAATGACACGATAGGCTAACAAAGCCCCTAGAACTTGTACCGACGAAAACTGGGGCGTTAGCAAAAATAACACCACCGTTTCAAATACGCCTAATCCCCCTGGTACATTGCTAATAATGCCGGAAACTTGTGCTAATAAATAAATGCCAAAAAAGCCCGCAAAGCCTAAGTGATGGTGGGATGGTAACAGAATAAACAACACCCCAGAGGCTAAGACCCAATCGGCGGCGGTTAAACCAATTTGGGCAAAGGAAACGGGTAAGGGGATTTTCGGTAGTCGCCATTTACCAATCTTTAACGGTAGACGATGACTGCCCGTGGCAATTAAATAACCGACGACGATCGCCAAAAAAGTAATGCCCAAGGGATGCACCGACGCAAAAGGAAGATGAAGAAAAGCAGGTAATTGTAACGGCTCCACCATAAACGTAATCCCCCCCACCGCAAACAATCCTAACCAAAAACTGAAATTACAAAAGGCGATCGCCTGGGCAATAATCACCGGCGATAATCCCCAAGATTGATACAGTCGATAACGAATCGCACTACCACTTAATAAGGCCAAACCGACACTATTACTAATGGCATAACTGACAAACCCCACAAAACTCGTTTTCCCCCAGGTGATCGATTGCCGCAAATAAACCATCGCCAAAGTATCGTAACCTGTCAAAATAACGTAATTCACCAGCATCAAACCGAAAGCTGCCAATAAACGAACTTTCGCAATATTCTGTAAACTTTCTAGAACATTTTGCCAACCATAATGGCGCAATTCCGATCGAATCGCCGCAATGGATAACGTAAACAGTAATGCCCCGATCGCCGCTGGCGCAATCTGTTGTAAACGTTGCCAGGGGGTCATGGGATATCCTCAAAAACGTTAATGATTTGAATAGGTCTTAGGTCTTAGTTTTTGGGTCTTACTTAGGTCTTAGTGGTTAAAACTCACTCCGACGCACCCGACGCACCGGCAAATTTGCAATTAACGCCGTCATCCGCTGGTCACTTTCCAAAGAAAATTCCATCTCCGCTGGATCAATTTCCACATAGCGACTCACCACCTCCACAATATCCCGCCGCATCGCTTCCATCATTTCCGGGCTTAAGCCAGACCGATCATTGGCAATCACCAACCTCAGACGACGCTTAGCATCCTCCCCAGTCTGCCGACTACCCCGGCTAAAAAGTCGATCAATTAAGTCTAAAATCATGGTTTTGTTGCTCACTACGCAGCTAAATCGGTGGAAAATTGTGGAAAATTTAACTTCCCAAGAGACGACGACGAATGCGATTAAGCAAGCCGTTATGAGCCGCCATAAAATCGAGGAAAGGGATGTCTTGGCCTTCTAAGCGACGGGCAATATTTTGAAAAGCAAGACCCGGCACAGAGAGTTTTTCTTCTAATACCAATGGTTCGCCTTTGTTGGTGGAAATAATGATTTTTTGATCATCCGGCACAATGCCGATTAAGGGCACCGCTAATAAATCTAGAATATCTTCCACACTAATCATTTGATTAAGCTGTACCATTTCGGGTCGTAAGCGATTAACAATCAAATGAATCTTACTGACATCTTCGGCTTCCAATAAGCCAATCACCCGATCCGCATCCCGTACCGCTGACATTTCCGGCGTTGTGACGATAATTGCTTCCTGGGCCGGGGCAACGGCATTACGAAAGCCTCCTTCAATTCCCGCCGGACAGTCGATAATAATGTAGTCAAACTTAGGTGAAAGTTGATCAACCAAGGATTTCATTTGATCCGCATCGATCGCATCTTTGGATCGGTTTTGGGCGGCTGGCAGTAGGACTAAATTCGGGAGGCGTTTATCTTTAACGAGGGCTTTTTCGATGGTGCATTCTTCTGTGAGCACATCGATCGCCGTGTAGACAATCCGTTGCTCTAGCCCCAACAACAAATCGAGGTTACGGAGGCCAAAATCCGCATCGACTAAGACCACTTTTTTCCCCAGTCGAGCGAGGGCGGCTCCTAGATTGGCGGTGGTTGTTGTTTTCCCCACACCTCCTTTGCCCGACGTGACAACAATAATCCGATTCATAGTTGGCTGATGACGTGCAGTAAAAACGTAAACGCGAAAAATTAATAATATAGGAACTTAAGTCGAAAAAGGTCGTTGAAATTGACGGGTCGGGGTAAGACGAATCCCTTCTGAGGTAATATAGGCGATTTCTGGCTCCCGGCGATCGCTCGCATCGGCCCCCACCCTAGCCACCACATCAGCGATCCGAATTTGACAAGCTGCCAAACGTAAAATCATGATAACAGCCTCCTGATTCCCCTTTGCCCCGGCGTGGGCGGTTCCCCGTAGACATCCCCAAATTAAAATATCGCCGTCGGCCACAATACTACTGCCGGGGTTGACATCACCAATGATCACCACATCGCCACTGTGACGAATTTCCCCCCCAGACCGCAGGGTTTGACGCAATAGTAAGGGGGTTGGAGGGAGTAGGGGAGGGGACGAGCTGATGAGGGTGACTTCGGGCGGAGTCTGATCAACGGATAAACCCGCACTGGCTGCGGCCACGGCCGTTTGTCGTCGGGTGGTTTCAACCCATTGCAGTTCTAGGTTTTGTTGACCCAAGCTAGCGGCGATCGCCTGTAATTGTCGAGAATCCAGTAACTGATTTTGCACAGCTAACCGTACCCGATTTTGGCTACCCCAACGACCAGCGACCATACAGAGATAAGTATTAAGACTTTGCTCAAGCTGTTGATGGGAAAATCCCCCAGCAATGGGAGGAGTAGGGGGAAGGGGAGTCGTCCCCACGGGGAGAGTTAAGGTTAATCGGATACAGTCTTCTTGGGGGACTAGTTGCCAGTTAGGGTTGGGGGAGTCATCACTCATCAAAAAACCGTCAGCAGAACGCAGAACTTAAGGTCGCCTTTTACCTTACCATTTCCCATCAACTGTCGTTATCGTAATCTGTGCAAGACTGTGCAAGAGATTTAACGCCATAAAAAGGGAAAAGACCCTCTGGTCAAAAGTCTAATTCCCACAAACTATCCACCAAGGGGGCCGCTTTGAATTTTTTTCCCAATTGCTGTTGGGCATAATCCCGCAATACCCGTTCTACGGTTAGCCAATCCCATACCCTGAGTCGTTTTTGGGCAAAGTCTGGTAAAAATTCGGACGGTTGGGGTAAATGGCTGTGGCTGAGGTGTTGCAGTAAGCCCAGGGCGATCGCCGTTAAGCGTTTAAGGGAAATTGGTTGATTGGTATTAGCCGGCAGGGTAACAATGCCACCGAGTTCGCTGCTAAAACCGATCCGCCATTGGGCATCATGGAAATTGGGCGCGATCATTTCCCCTGACAAGGCACAACGGTGCAATTGGGGCGCAAATCCTTCGAGGGCGAGGCAGTGGAATAGGGCTTGAGCTAGATGGGCATAGAGGGTTTCTGGCTGGGATTCCTCCGCTAAACGGCGCAAATGTTCCATAAATAATCCATAGAGTTGGGCTTGGGCATTGCCTTCGATCGCCAACGCGAGAATCACCTCAATTAAATATTGTCCCGCCGCCAACTTACAGACATCCTGCCCCAACCCCGGAAAAGACTGTTGGGTTTCCGCTTGCATAATGCGGTCTAAGCTTTTGCCGGTGGCGATTAAAAAATCGTTCATCACAAATACTTCCGTTCGTCCCCGCAGACTGGATTTCGGCTTCCGCGCACTGGGGGCAATGGCTCGGATCAGACCATAATCCGGCGAAAAAATTGTCAGCAGGCGATCAGCTTCCCCAAAGGGGGTTCCCTTCAAAACAATGCCTTGGGTTTGGTAGGTACGGCTCAATTTATTTCAGGGGGGTGGGGTTTGATGGTTGAGTTAATCGCTGGCAAAGGCGATCGCCGATCAATTCCCCGGCTAATTGATGACCCTTTTCATTCCAATGGCCAGTTCCCATGATGGTATTTTCAAAGCCATGCCAATAGGTTCCGGTTTGATCCGCTTTTTGTTGAAAAATAGGGGCTAAGGTGAATACCTCAATGCCGTGAGTTTGACCAAATTTAGCAATTCGTTGATCGGGATAAAATAAATTTTTTGCCCCTAATTGTTTGAGTTTCTCTCTCACCTGGCGATCAGGATAAACCTGGGGAGGATTACTAATGGTAACGGCAACAAAATCTGCTTGATTGGCAAGACTTGCTTGATTAATTTGAGTCAGCAAAGATTCCGTTACAGCCCAAGCCTGTTGCCATTCTGGGTTAGCAGGTTCTTGATATAAATTGACATCAAAATCTAACGCCGGAATAATATCGGTTTGCTCTGAATTTTGGGTGGTTAAAGTTCGCTGGGTTACTAGCACTCTCTTGGCTTCATTGAGCACCTGTAATAGTCGTGAATGATTAATTAAACTAAACACAAACCGCCGCGCCCAACTATCCCGACGCCGATAGGTTTCACTCTTATTGAAATCCATATTCATTTGCCATTGACCATTGACTTCTTGCCAAAAAGGAGAAAGGCGATCGCCGGGGGAGAGGGCTTGGGAATTGTTGACTAAATCATTACCCGTAAAAATCTCTAATAAGACTAAATCTGGTTGATATTTCAAGGCCTGATGTTTAAGGGTCATATAGGCTTGGGCTGTGCCATAATCCCCCACTCCAAAATTAATCACTTCAATGGTTTTACCCGCTAATGCCTCACAATTCGGTAAACGGTGTTCGATTTCACTCCAAAAAGTTTTATCCGCATCCAGTTGAATGGCTTCCGAAAAAGAATCCCCTAACACCACAATGCGATAGGTATTATCGGGTTTATTAATTTCATAATGGCGATCGCGCAATCCCTCTGCGTTAATGCTGACTAAACCGTTACCTTCATGGGTCCAACGGGCAGTCATATTCGGGATTAAAGCATGGCCGCGATAGGGATCAACCTGATAGAAACTGGGATAACTAATACCCAAAATTCTCAGAGCAATTTCTGCAACGCCTAGGGCAAAGCCAATACTGCCCAAGACTAAACTGATATTAATTAATAATGGCTTGAATTTTAATAATTTATGTTTCATTTTAGCTCATTAGGGAAATTATTTTAAATTTCGGTTAGTAAAATATTTAAATAAAACTCCTGGCTCTAACTTAGATAAGTTCGGTGCTGAAGTTGATTTAAAGCTCAGGGGAATTCCCTGCACAGTATCGCTAGAAACACGACGCATTTGATTATTAGCTGACTTAATTAAAATAATTTGTTTTAAATTTGTTATTGGTAGGCGATCGGGGATTGGGGTGTGACTAGGGGAAGCCACTAGATTTGTTGAAGTCAACAAAAAGGATTCTTGCTGATCAAGGGTTTTAGCCTGCCAATCATTAGCTAGCAAATAAACCCTAGGGGGCGGTAATTCAGAAGGTGGAAACTGAAAAATATTAGCTAATATTGGCGGTGTAGTCCAATCTGTTCCCCTCATTTGTTTGCTGTTGCGATCATTTAAAGCTTCTCCTTCCACTAAAACAAGATCGCCATTGTCAGCATCTGCAATCAGCGGCATAAGAGTCTGCCAAAATTGTTGTTGATTCCGCCAATTATCGGCATAATCTTGTTGGACGACATAACCAAAATTAATTAATAAAAAGATCAATAAAGAGGTTAAAAGTAAGGTTACTTGACGAAAATAATAATTTTTCAGGCTCAGGAATATTTGATAAATCAAGCAAGCAAACAACAGGGAAAATCCAACGCTAGCTCCCATGTGAACGCGGCTATAAACCCCTTCAATCCGATCGCCTGTTACGGTTAAATTCAGAGGATAGGAGACAATCATCATCCCCAATGCAATCAGTAAGTAATGGTAGATCGGTCGGTTTAAAGGCTGTCTAAAATCTTTGTGTTGAGTGGATTGTAATAAAAGGGCATAACTGCCTCCCATCCCTAAGCCCGCCGCAATGATTGGCCATTTTTGATGATTTTGAGAGTTAAAAACATCGTTAATTGCTGCGGGAAAACTCCTTAAAATTGATCCCATTCCTAAGAAAATTTGACTGCCGCCCATCTTGATTGCATCGACATAATTAAGATCACTGACCCGTGACTCTCCGCTTAATTTCCGAATGGCGATCGCCAGGCCGAATAAGCCGATTAAGATCAGTAAGTTGAAAATAAAAGGTTTAACTTTAGATTTTATATCAGCTTGGGATGGGGCTAATAACGGTGCAAAAATAAAAATAAAGTAAATTGTTTCATAACAAAAAAGCGACAAAAAAATCAATAAATAAGCAATACTGTATTTTTCCTTAAAGTAAAAGATTAATGCGACAAATAAAAAGGTTAAAGATGTTCTGAGACCAAAAGCACTGGTTAACCAAATTTGGTTGGTATCGGTGGGAAAAAGGATAAAAACTAGGCAACTAAGCAGCGCAATAAAGGTATTTTTAGTAGCTATTTTTACCCAAACAAACATCAAACTGGCATTTATGATGCTGAGCAAATAAGCAATTAAATAAATTTTATCAATCCCGCCCAATTTAGCGCCAAAATAAGCTGCCAACAGAATAAAACTTTCGTGCAACGGCCTTCCTTGAACTGTCGCCGGATTGAGAATAAAAGTTTTGATTTGCAACCAGACCATGGGCCAACTATTGGTCATGTACTGGGGAAATCTAAAATGATCATCTTCGTACAGACCCAGGTTTTGATAGGTCCAAAAGTGAGCAACAAAATTAACAAAGGCAATTAAAAGAATGACCTGAAAATAAAGCTTAAATTGACTAAATTGAAACGATCGCCGTAATTGATTAACAGCAGCAGGAACAACCATGACTAAATTACCTGGATACCGTAACCCACCGTCTGGGTTAGCCAAAAATCCACATCGGGATTGTTCAAGGTTTGCTCGGCGATCGCCTTCACCTGGGCTGCTTCTGCTTGATCCCGACAGAGGGTAAACACGGTGGGGCCAGAACCCGACATCATCGTGCCTAATCCCCCCGCAGTTTCGAGGGCCTGACGCAGTTCCGCCACCGGGGTCTGATGGGGCAGTACCACTTTTTCTAAATCATTGTGCAATGCCTGGGCGATCTGTTCGGGATTGCGGTGATTAATGGCTTGAACCAGGGGGCTGGCGTGAATTGCTTGGGTTCTGACCTGTTGGGCCGGGCGATCATTTAAGTACTGTGCCCCGAATTGTTGACGGTAGGTTTGATAGGCCCAGGGAGTTGAAACTTCAATAGATCGATGTTTGGCCAACACCAACCATAATCCTTCCACGTCCGGCAATGGGGCTAATTTTTCTCCCCGTCCTGTGGCGATCGCCGTGCCGCCCCCCACACAAAAGGGAATATCTGAACCTAATTGAGCTGCTAAATTTTCCAATTCCGGGCGCGTTAATCCCAATTGCCAGAGTAAATCGAGACCCACTAACACCGCCGCTGCATCGGCCGACCCCCCGGCCAATCCTGCGGCCATGGGAATATTTTTGGTTAAGGCAATATCGACGCCGCCGAATCGAGCATAAGCTTTTGGAAAATTCTGCGCCATTAATTGGGCGGCCCGGTAGGCTAAATTGCTAGGATCACTGGGTAAATTGGCATA
>Ga0315899_10001744_pt1 | contig 24667 bp, 9 predicted proteins | sample LakEriMetagenome_2_FD_203518 | JGI IMG/M metagenome (GOLD analysis project Ga0315899, IMG submission 203518) | Freshwater fungal communities from buoy surface, Lake Erie, Ohio, United States - Buoy 4 MA112 | ecosystem: Environmental > Aquatic > Freshwater > Lake | place: USA: Lake Erie, Ohio... | reverse complement strand
ATATACCTACATACATACATACATACATACATACACAATGCGTGAGAGTGTGCTGGGCCACAAAGATGGGAGGAAGCTCAAAGATGGAGGGAGCTTTGGCTTTTTGGTGCTCATTCGCATGCCTCCATTATTCCTCACACAAAAGAGACCTATTAAGGAGCAAAAAGACCTACTCCAGCACATATCTGTGTGCTCATTCTCCTGCCTCCATTATTCCTCACACATGTGCGACATATGCCATTTTTTTTTCTCTCGTCGCGTCCGCACCCGCAAGGATAGGAGCCAAGGCGGGCCGCGTGTGCACATGCCACTTGAAGGAAAGAGGGGGCGAAAAAAAAAAACCTTGGATTTGAGGTCGAAACTATCGTCATTGACGAGCGCTCGGCGCCACGGTTCAGTCTTATGGATGACAAGAGGGTCGTAGGGGGGCACCTCAGTAAGACCACTTGAATGTCCATTGAAAGAGGACACCAAAGGCCCAGCATCACCCTCGTCATCAGCATCCACCACCTTGGCGTTGCCAGCCTTAGACTGGGACGGAAGGGATCTGGCGCCACCTGTGAGCTTGTCAGAGAAACTCGCCGAGAACTTCAAAGCCTCCATGGGAATAGCGGCCGCCTGCTGCGACGCCGACATTTTCCTGCACACCGTGCAACATAGACATGGCGACCTGTAGTCAATAATGTTTGACCTTCTCCATAGACAATTTGTTTTGCTGCACAGCATGCAACGTTACGCTGGAGAACATGCACCATTGTGCTGGAGAACATGCAACATTACACCAATCCCGCACTTTTTGTTCTCAGCACACTCGCACCCATCCTCCACTGCTGCTGCTTGCTCCCCTCGTGCCCACCCGACACGCACCCGTGGCAGGCGGAGAAGGGCTGCACCCCGGGACTGTGAGTATCTAGGCCCTATCGCCCCTGCACTTTTTGGGATTTCGTATCCTGTCCCTCCGCGTTTGCGCCTCGTTTGCTCGTCATTGGCTCCACTGGCGAATGCGATCGCACAGCCCTTTCGTTTCTCGGTGCTTCCTCGTCGTATCAGAGGAAATGACGAGGATACAACGAGCAAACAAGCAACCAACGCCCAGCATTCGGGCACACGCAGATGTAAGTCTGCAGGCACGGCGGATGCCCATACGCTGCCACGCCTCGCCTGTCCACTCGCCCGTCCACGCAGACACACCTACTGCGCTGCCAGTACTCTGCTGACAAAAGAATGGGCTTCCTGCTGCAAGATGGAGTCCCCGGCTGGCCAGGCCCGCAAGATCTCATCACCAATGAGCAAAGGGGCGGGCATCAAGAGACCTGCCCGGGGCGCCGCCGCGCAGGCGCAGTGCCGCGTCACTGGTTGAGGAGGGAAACGCAGGTGTTAGGGAAAGGTGAGCGCCAGCCGGGGGAGATGATGCCGCCAGCGCCGGTCGGCTTAATGCGCTGCCGGCCACGACGAGCATGCATGCTAGCAGCGGGCCGAGCATCTGGCGAGGGCCGCGCTCCGGCCGGCTCTCGCTCGCGCCTGCACAACATGCCAACAACATGCACAGAGTCAGGCACCCGAGTCCACCTTCGCTCGCGTGCCGCCCGCCTCACATCCGGCCCTTCCTCTTGCGCGTCTACCCCGCACGGATCCAGGCAATACCAGCCCCACGTGCATGCAAGGACAGAAGGCATGGCCCTGGCCACTGCAGCACGCAGACCCCGTAACCATCCGGGCGCAGGACCGCTGCGCGTGGCCCCGTGTGGGGCCACGCGCAGTAATAGGCGACTAATGCGCGCTCCCAAGTACCTGCGTATCACCCTCGCAGCAAGCGGCCGCTGAAAATTCAAATAAAACATTTTGGTACGGGATTCCAACTAAATTGAATTATTTAATGACCCAAAATGATTAATTTCATCAAGCCAGGGGCAACACATCATTTACTTAACAGAGTGGAAAAGTGCTCACAAATAAATCATTACGCGCACCGTCCCAGAAAGTTAATGATCTTGTAAATTTGGTCTTCAAGTGTCCTTTTGTTAAAAAAACAAAAAATATTTGGCGGTAGTCGGCCCATAAAAGACGGGCATTGAACTGCAGTGGAGGCCCTGAGAAGGGAGCGGATCGGATGGGGGCAAGGCAAGATCGGCACGGCTGCCCGCTTTGTTCAGCACCGGAGCACTGTAGCAGGAGCCTGCGCACCGCGTCGGCCTAGCGGGTCCGTTCCCCCGTCGGCCAGCGCGGGTGGTGGTCCCTGGCGCCTGCCACTCCACCGCCATGGGCGACGAGGACCGCGGCCAGGCCAAGATGGCGCTGGGGGCGCTGCTTAAGGCCTCGGCAGCGCAGCAGGAGCTGCAGCAGGGGGGGGATGTGAGCTTTCTGGCCGCGGCGCGCGCGGCCAAGGCGAAAAACGAAGCGCAGAAGTTGAACAAGGACACAGCGCGCAAAATAAAGGTTGCCATCGAGCAGGCCAAGAAGCTGAAAAAGCTCGACCTGGGGGGTTTCGGCCTCTCAGCGATTCCACCCGAGGTGTTTGAGCTGACGGACCTGAAGATCTTGTGGCTGCACGACAACAACATCACGGAGATTCCAGACGATATCAGCAAGCTAGAGGAGCTGAACCAGATCCGTCTGTACAACAACCAGATTCGGGAGCTGCCGACTTCAATTTCGAACCTCCAGAAACTCTCGGTGCTGTGGATACAGAACAATGAGATTGAGGACCTTCCAGACGAGCTTGGCCACTGCACGCTGCTGTCTGTGCTGTCTGTGGCGGAGAACAAGCTCACCCGCATGCCCTACACCATTGGCCAATGCACTCTGCTCCGCGAGCTGCTGCTGGATCATAATGAGCTCGAGGTGCCACCCGACTGGGTGCGCGCCAAGGGCCAGCCGGCAACAATCAAATACCTGCGGCGGCTGTTCCAAGCCCAAAAGGACAAAATTCTTGACTTGCGCGGTCTAGATCTCACTGAGATCCCGGACGAGTGTCTGGAGTTTGAGGACATTGAGGAGCTGCGTCTGTCAGACAACAAGCTCAAAACCTTGCCAGAGGAAATTGTCAAATGGGCGCCAACGCTGGAAAAGCTCACGATCAACAACAATCATATGCTGCGCGTGCCGGATGTAGTGAAGTCGTTCATTGCTCTGCAGACCCTGCAAATATCGGGCAATGAGGTCATGGATATCCCCAACTGGATCGGACAGCTCAAAGACCTGCGGGTACTGAAGGCGGCCAACAACAAGCTGCGCAGGCTGCCATTGGCGTTGGCCATGTTGGAGCGGCTCGAGGAGGTGGATGCTGTGGGCAACCCGATCACCTCGCCGCCTCCCCAGGTTGTTGAGAAGGGCGCTGAGCTGATCAAGGAGTACTTGCGCAAATTTATCTATGCGCAAAAGACGAAGATTCTCAATTTCAACAATTTGAATATCGCAGAAATTCCCGGGGAGATCTGGCATGTGCCCTACATCGTCAAGCTCATGCTTAACGGCAATGGCCTCCGTACGCTGCCCGCGCAGATGTGCGAGTTAACCGCGCTCACGCATCTGGAGCTCGATAAGAACCTGTTCACGTCGATCCCGGATGTTCTAGCGGAGTTGACGACCTTGGAGGTCCTCATGATGAATGGCAACAAACTTGAGAAATTGCCCGTCGAGGTTAGTCGTCTCACCTTCCTCCAGACACTCCACCTCGACAACAATGGCATCAAGATTGTGCCGGAGGACAGTCTGGGAACGCTGTCAGATTTAGTTGAGCTGTCGATGCAGCGCAACAAGCTCAAGATGTTGCCTGACGACTTCAGTCAGATGAGGGCGCTGCGCCGGCTGAATCTGGACGAGAATCTCATTCAAGCCTTTCCGCACGCCGTGGCAAAAATCGCTGCTCTCGAAGAGTTGTCAGTGGCAGACAATCAACTGTTGCGATTATCGCATCACTTTGCAACTCTAACGTCGTTGAGGTTGCTACGTGTGTCAGGCAACAACCTCAAGAAGCTGCCTGCAGAGATAGGCAACCTTGCGTCGCTCACCTACATGGATGCATGCCACAACTCGATCAACAAGTTGCCAGCCGAAATCGGGGCGTGCACAAATCTGCGGCATCTGAATGTGTCGTTCAACCGGATCCCGGCCTTTCCGAATGCGCTTGGCAACCTTGAGGAGCTCACATTCTTTGCCTTTGATACCAACTTGGTCCGGCGCTTGCCTCTGGAATTCCGCAAGCTGCGCCAACTGACGCGCCTGCAGCTTGGAGGCAATGACCTGAAGGACCCTCCAGTTGAAATTGTCAAGGAGGGCATTGGCGCGATTCTGGAGTACATGGACAAGTTCACAATAGCAACACGAACCAACGTGTTGGATCTGGGCGGCATGGACCTTAGGGGGGTGCCGGCCGAAGTGAATCAGGTCCTTACCAATTTGACTGAGCTTGATATGCAGAACAACCTGCTCAACCAGATCGATTTGGAGCAGATCCGTAACCTAACACGCCTCACGAGTCTCAATCTCGAGTTCAATCGTATAAAGGAGATCCCTGAGGAAATCAAGCATTTTACAAACATCCGCCAGCTCTGGGTTGGCTACAACGTGTTGACGGTGTTGCCGCACGAACTCGGCGCGCTGCCTAATCTTGACATGATCAACTTCGAAAACAATAAGCTGGAGCGGCCTCCGGAAGACATTCTTTCGCAGGGCCCGGCCGTTGTCATAGACTACTTGCGCCGCATGTATGCCGCCCGCGAGTCTTTCAAGCTCGATCTTTCAGCCTTTCGCTTGCGCGCAATTCCGCCAGAGGTTACTGAGTTTGAGACGCTGCGCGAGCTGTATCTCAACGAAAACAATATTTCAGTATTCCCAGTGGCAATGTCCACCTTGGTGGACCTGCGCGTCTTCGAGGCCAACAAGAACAACCTGACCACACTTCCCAGCGCTGTCAAAGCGCTCCATCAGCTCACTCGCATGTCGCTCAACAACAACCGGCTGACCAAGCTGCCGCAGGATCTCGGAGCGCTGGATGAGCTCAAGGAGCTCGATGTCTCAAACAATCGCCTGCAGGCGCTGCCGTCAGACCTCGGACGGCTGCCTGAGTTGACCATCCTCATGGACGGCAACGCCCTCGTCTTCCCGCCGGTCTGTTCCACCTTGTTTGCGCATGCGTTGATTGCGAAGCAGGCTTGCCTGCACACCGCTCGACTTTGAATCACGCGTGCTTGAACAAAACGCCTGCAGGCACAGGAGCGCTCAGGGCGCGTCTTGCTTAGCGCCTGTTGCTGATGAAGAGAGAATAGTCCAGATGAAAGTGTCGCCTGACACGGCGCTGCACGCGTGGCAGAAAAGTGTATATACTCAAGGGAGCGCCGTGCTGATCAAGTACATGCATGCGCTGTACACGTCACGCAAGTCATTGATATGCGATCTGTCGGCCTACGGTCTAACCGAGTGGCCCGAGTTCGTCGGCGTCAAGGCGCACACGCTCGAGAAGATCTATCTGAAGGACAACAATATCCCAGCAATCCCGTCATCGATGAAAATACTCACGTCTCTCAAAACGCTGGACGTGTCCAACAACAAGATTGGCACGCTGCCAGTGGAGTGCGCCAAGAACTGGCGCAACCTGTCGTGGCTCGAGATGCGCGCGAATACCCTCTTCATGCTGCCGAACGAGGTCGAGCAGTTGTACAGCCTTTCTTACCTGGGCGTGAAGCAGAATCAGCTCGAGTATCTCCCGGATACGCTGTGCAACAACTCCAGACTGAAGCGCCTGCACGTGGACGAGAACAAGCTGCAAGTGATCAGCAAGGATTTGAGCCAGTTGTCCCTGCTTGAGCAGTTTACGATGGAGAAGAACAATCTCGACATTCTGCCTGTTGACATCGGTTTGTGTGAGAACTTGGCGGTGCTCAAAGTTGAGGACAACCCGTGGCGATCGCCGCCGCCAGAGATCATGAAGATGCCAGGCAAAGAGATTCTTCTCTACCTCCGCCGCTTTCTCAAGGCACGCACCACGCACAAGCTGAATTTGGATGACTACAACCTTGTCAATTTTCCGCCAGAGATTCTGAACGTTCCGAACCTGCGCCTGCTGTCGCTCAAGAACAATCAGCTCGAGGATGTGCCCGAGGAGATCGCAGTGCTGTCTCGCCTCGAAGTCTTTTCTCTGGAAAACAACAAGATGTCCAAGGTACCCGAGTCGCTATACTTCACCACCACACTCAAAGACTTGCGCGTTTCTAACAATCGGCTCACGAATGTGCCTCATGCCATTGGCCAACTCAAGAATCTGCGCACCTACCACATCACGGGCAACGAGGTGGGCATTACTACTGAGGGGCAGATGCCGGCAGAGATTGGCCAATGCCAACACCTCGAGGAATTGCATTTAGACAGCAATGCGATACTGGACCTACCATGGGAGCTGGGGACGCTAACTGCGCTGGAGCGTCTGAAGATCGACGGACCCAAGCTCCGATCCCCCCCTCAAGAGATTATTATTGAGGGAACGGGTCGCATTTTGGGCTACTTGCGCCGTCTTTTCAACGCGCAGTCAACAGGAGAACTGGACCTCAGTCGCGCGGCATTGGGACACCAGGGACTTCTTTCCTTTCCGCTGCAGCTGCTCGCCCTCAGCAACTTGCACACGCTTAAGCTCACCGACAACCGCCTCACGGAGCTGCCGGATAACTTCGCCAAACTCACAATCCTCAAGTCTATTGACCTCAAGGGCAATCCAATCAGGGAGCTGCCCGCAAGCATGCACCGGCTGACCAATATGAGAGACCTCGACTTACGTGCAACTAAAATGGTGCGGATTCCTGTTTGGCTTGGTACGATCACGGAGCTTTGTGATCTCAAGGTTGCAGACAATGAGTGGGAGTCGCCGCCTCAAGTGGTGATCAGCAAAGGCACAGCGTCGATCCTGGATTTTTTGAAGAAAGTCTTTGACGCTTATGACACAGCAGCGCTGGACTTGAGCAATCTGGAGCTGAATCGGCTACCTCTTGAACTGCTGTCGGGCACGGGGCAGTACGGACACGATCCACCGGGATCCCTTATCCCAAAACTTAAATCCCTCGATCTTTCTAGCAACCTATTCAAAGTGCTCGAGGCGGAGATCTCAGATCTGACAACACTTCAAAACTTGAAACTTTCTGACAACGGTTTGAAAGAGATTCCGCCACAGCTCGTGCTCTTGACAAACCTCGAGACATTGCACGTGAATGGTAACAACCTCTTGAATCTGCCTGTCGACATCGGACGGCTGATGTTGCTGCGCGAACTGGAATTGAGCTCGAATGCCCTGACTTTTCTGCCGGAATCTATTGGGGAATTGCACATGCTTGAGGAACTGATTGTGGCTCGCAACGCTGTCAACTACATTCCGCCGACGGTGAGTGGCCTGTCCAGTCTAAAGACGTTATCTTTTGAGAAAAACGACCTTGAAGTGCTCCCGGAGGCAGCCTTCAAGTTTTATGTGGAGTGTCTTGATCTCAATCTTGCTCACAACAAGTTGCAGCATCTTCCCAACGAGTTGCAATTTATGACCTCCTTGACACGGGTGCAAGTGCACAACAATCTCTTAGTGGGCCTGCCTTCGGGGCTGCGGTATGAGGCCAGTCGCGAGAATCCGGGCTGGCCTATCTTCGAGGGCGGGTTCGGCGCGCTCACCAACTTGACTGAGCTCACGCTGCACAGCAACCACCTGGTGAAATTGCCCATAGATTTGGGTCTCATCACCTGCCTCCGCACTATGCCACTGCAGGACAACGGCAAGCTGCTCTCACCACCGCCGGAGATCATAATGCGAGGGCTCCGCATTATACTAGACTACCTGCGGAAGCTGTGCATGTCTGTCTTCACCGGCAAACTGAACTTGTCGCGCCTCGGCCTCATGCGCATGCCCGAGGATATCATGAGTCTCACCCACATTAACACTCTCAACTTATCAGAGAACCGTTTGGAGGAGCTGGACGAACGCATCGGTAAGTTCCGCAAATTGACAGATCTCAGCGTTGCAGCCAATCGCTTGAAAGAGTTGCCTGCTGTCCTGGGCAGCTTACCTGACTTCCACACGATTTCGTACGAGGACAACAACCTAGAGTCGCCGCCCGTGTCAGTCCTGAACAAAGGCAGTCCTGCAGTGATTTCGTTCCTCAAGCGGCTGTGGGAGGGTTACAGCAGCGGTTACTTGGATTTGAGTGGGTTGGAGTTGCAGGCGGTGCCCAAAGAGGTGTTCAAGATGACGTCGCTGACCTACCTCAATTTGGACCACAACAACATTGACGAGCTTCCCATGTCAATAGGCAATCTGGGCTACCTCAAGACGCTTTCGGTCTCGGACAATGCGATCCAAATGCTGCCCTCAAGTATGGGCAAATTGTCGTCGTTGGAGAGCCTGAACCTTTCGGAGAACCCGATTGTAGCCTTGCCGGTCCAGCTTGGAGACTGCGTCAAACTCGTGAATCTGAACTTGGAGCGCACGCGCGATCTCAAGTCGCCGCCGCCTGATATTATCGCGCGCGGCACGGCCATTGTTCTCACTTACCTGCGGCGCGTGGGAGAAGCGATGAAGAGTCATGTCATGGACCTCAGCTGCCTCGAACTTAACCTCTTCCCGCTCGAAATCACCAAAATTGTCACTATCACAAAGTTGAATCTCTTCCAAAATCATCTCACACAGCTGCCAGAGGACATGAAGTTCCTGACGCAACTTAAAGAGCTCAATTGCGTGCGCAACGAGCTGGACTCGCTGCCGATGGCGCTTGAGGTCCTGACCTGCCTGCACACCCTCTTGCTCTCGCACAACAAGATAAAGATGATTTCCTTTAATTTGGCCAGGCTCGACAAGTTGGAGTACCTGCACGTAGACAAGAACGAGCTCAACTCGCTTCCGGATGCTGTAGGATTCCTGCCCGTCCTGCTCGAGCTCTGGGCTGACAGCAACATGATTGCCTTCCTGCCGTCAACGGTGGGCAATTTGACCAATCTCACAGACCTCAGATGCGAGCACAACCGCCTCACGCTGCTGCCCGACAGCATATCAGGGCTTGTGCGCCTAACGGAAATGCGCCTGTCGCACAACATGCTGTCTCAGATCCCCGAGAACATCAGTTTCCTGACCTCTCTCGATACACTCCTGCTGCAAAACAATAATTTGAAGAAACTGCCATTCGAAATGGGCATGCTCTCAGACTTGCGGACTCTAGACGTGTCCAGGAATCAGCTGCACGTGCCACCCCCGGAGGTGATCGAGGCTGGCTGCGAAAAGACTGTTGAGTATCTATACAGGTTTCTTGTTGGCAAACGGACTCGTTCCCTCAATCTATCGGACATGGGGCTGAGGAGCGTGCCGCCAGAGGTGTTTGAACTGCCGGGGCTTACATCACTTGCGATGTGCAGCAACAAGCTGGAGCGTGTTCCGGAGGACATACGGCTCCTCACCCAGCTCAAGGAGCTCCTCCTGGACGATAACCGCATCGAAACCTTGCCACAAGCCATCCTTGTCCTCACCGATCTTGAAGTGCTCAGTTTGACGGAAAACAAGCTAGTATACTTGCGGCCGGAGCTTGGACTCCTGACCAGGCTCATTGTGTTGGCGCTCGAGAACAACGAGCTTGAGTCGCCGCCCAAGGAGTTGATTGCTCGCGGCACCCCCATCCTCCTCGAGTACCTGAAGCAAGTCTATGATGCGCGCACGACTAACCGCATCGATCTGAGCAACATGTCGCTTGAGTCGCTGCCTGCCGACATCCTCTTGCTCACCAACCTTACAGAGCTTTCGCTGGCTGGCAACAATCTCGAATCGGTCAGTTCAGGCATAGGCAACTTCCCTTCGCTCCGCAAACTGTTCCTGAATGACAACAAGTTGTCCACTGTGCCGCCCTCGATCGGAGACCTGCTGGAGCTCGAAGAGCTCTATCTCTTCAACAACCGTATCTTGTCGCTGCCGGAGCGCATGGGACAACTGCGCATGCTGCACACGCTAAATCTGCGCTCTAACCACATGTCGATGCTCCATCCCGAGCTCGGTTACATGCGCAATCTCAAGGTGTTTGACATTGACGAGAACCCGCTCAGTTCGCCGCCCAAGGACATCCTCAAACAGGGCATGCATGCCATACTCGATTACCTCCGGCGCATTTTCGAGTCGCGGCGGACATGCCGGCTGGAACTTAACGGGATGCAATTGACTGAGCTCCCCCTCGAAATCTGCAACTTGACGCACCTCACCGACCTGCAGCTGGTCAACAACCAGATCAAAGATCTGCCGCCGGACATACAGAAGCTCGATCAGCTCATCGACCTCAACTTTGATGATAATGAGCTTGAAAACGTGCCGGCCGAATTCGGCCACTGCACTGCGCTCACCCGCCTGTCCTTGTCATTTAACAGACTGACTGACGTTCCGTGGGAGGCCCGACACCTGGAACATCTGCGCTTCTTCATGGTGCATCACAACCAGCTGACTGAAATGCCGCCGTGCGTCGGGCACATGACGAGTCTCAAGTCGCTCGACATGTCCTTCAACAAGCTTTTTGTGCTGCTCCCGTCCATAGGAAACATCAAGGAGGTTGAGACGATAAATCTGGGGTACAACGTGCTGGAGGCAATACCGCGCGAGATCGGTGAACTGCCCCTGCTCCAGTCGCTGTCTCTTGAGAACAACTCTCTCAAGTCGCTGCCGGTGCAAATGGGCAAGCTTTCACATTTGCAACGCCTTGTCATCGCGGGCAACCGCGAAATCTACAACCCGCCGCCCGTCATCCTGCGCGAGGGCACGGCGGGGATCCTCAACTACATGCGCCGCATATTGCGCGGCATTGCCACCCTGCACTTTGACCTCAGCGGTCTTGGGCTCACTGAGGTGCCAATTGACATTTGCCGAGAGTACACGCAGCTGACGGAGCTCGACCTGGGCGACAACAAGTTGGCAAAGATCCCCGTGGCGATGGAGAATCTGACGAATATGGTCAAGCTGCGGTTAGACGGCAACAAGGGTGTGGAAACCCTGCAGCCCAGCATGGGTAATCTCACGGCGCTCACCGAGTTGCTCGTAGATGATTTCAAGAACATCAAGATTCCTCCGCCTGAAATCAACGAACGAGGGCTTGCGGTGACACTCAAGTACCTCAAGCGCATTCACGGCGCCGAGGCGACAAAGAAGCTTGACCTGAGCTACATGGGCCTGAAGGAGTTGCCGCAGCATGTGCTCGAGATGCACTCGCTCTCTGAGCTGTCGCTCACCGGCAATATGTTGCGCACGTTGCCCACGGACCTGAGCAGGCTGGTGGGTCTCAACGAGCTCTGGCTTCACAACAACCGGCTGGAGAGCCTGCCCGAGTCTATTGGTTTCCTCACCCATTTGAACAAGCTGTTGCTCGACAGCAACAATCTGACAACGCTGCCGTCGTCGTTGGGTCTGCTCACATCATTGGCGCGTCTGTCGCTCACCAACAACATGCTGCGTGCCCTACCCGCTGAGCTCGGGCTGCTTTCCACTACCTTAGAGACCCTTGCATTTAACAACAATAGGAACCTGAGCTCTCCGCCGCAGGAAATACAGGCTGAAGGATCGTCGGCTGTGCTTGACTACCTACGTCGCTTGCTCGACAGCCAGCGCAAGGAGGCAGGACTGCTGGACATGAGCGGCATGGCGCTGCCCGTGATTCCCGGAGAAATCTTTACGATGACCAACATGACGAGCCTCTCCCTTGCCCGTAACGCCATCACCACAATCCCCGCAATGGTCAACGAGCTCACCAGACTACGCATGCTGGATGTGTCGGCCAACCAGCTGGTGGATTTGCCGGCGGCCTTGGGAGAGATTGTTTCGCTCACGCACCTCAAGGCCGACAACAACAAGATTCGGGTGTTGCCGGCCTCTCTGTATGCGCTGCAAAACTTGGAGGTGATGGAGCTGTTCAACAATACGCTGGAGAACATGCCAGAGTCGCTAATGTATCTGACAAAGCTCAACACCCTCAATATCTCCTACAACAAATTCGAAGGCATGCCCGATTGCGTGGGCAAGATGACGTCGCTGACTAATCTGCAAATGGGCTTCAATGATCTCAAGTTCCTGCCGACCTCGATCGGAGAACTCACTAAGCTGACACGTCTCCGCATTCCGGGCAATAAGATTTCCTTTCTGCCCGTAGAGATTGGGAAGCTCACGAATCTGACGGAGCTCTCGCTCACCGACAATCAGATCCAGATCTTGCCGGTTGAGATGGGCGATCTGCGGCAGCTGAAGAACCTCCATCTTCAGGGCAACATGCTGCGATCACCGCCAGAGGAGATTGTCGAACAGGGCCCGCGCATGGTGCTCAGTTATCTTGGCCGCGTCTTTGATTCCCGCAGGTGTGTGCCTGTGCCTGTGTGTGTGCCTGTGTGTGTGCGTGCGTGTGTGCCGTGTTGAGGATCTTTTCAACCGTGCGCTTCACTCGTCCTCCGGGTTTAGGGTACAGGGGTTTTCGCAGAAACCCCACGGTCACAGGCTTTCGAAAAGCTACTGTCACACACGTCACAAGTTTGTGGTGATTTTTTGCGGAAACCATGCATGCATTTGCAGGACCAAGTCGCTAGACCTTATTGGTTTTGGATTCAAGCAACTTCCGATCGAGATCACGAATTTGACGACGCTCACTCGGCTATCGCTCACCGACAACAAGCTCACGGAGCTTCCGAGTAAAATTTCCAACCTGTACAACTTGACGGAGCTTTCTCTGGTGGACAATAACCTGACAGCACTTCCCGCGTCTCTTGGCAAGTTGTCGGACCTTTCTTCGCTGAGCGTTGCGTACAACCAGCTCAAGCAATTGCCTATGGAACTGGGACACCTCGAGCGCCTCGAAGAGCTCACGCTCGATGGCAACTACGACATTAGGTCGCCGCCCACTGAGATCATCATCCAGGGCCCCACAGCTGTCATGGCTTACCTTCGGGCCATCTTGCAGGCAGACGAGACCGGGTTGCTGGATCTGCGCAACTTTGGGCTGACAGTGTTGCCGGATGAGGTGCTGGCCCTTCAGGGCGTCACTCGCCTCCTCCTCGACGAGAACCGCCTCCGCTCGCTCCCCGTCGAGGTTAGCGGGATGACGAGCGTCACAGCTCTGTCGCTAACCAAGAACAACCTGAATGCGATTCCGCCTGCTATTGCCAACTACACCTCACTCACATACCTCGACCTCGACGACAACGGGCTCGAGTCCGTGTTGCCAGAGATTGGCAACCTTCAGCGCCTTGAGTTCCTCTCGCTCCTCAACAACAACATTCAGATGTTGCCGTACGAAATGGGACTGCTGACCAATATCAAGGAACTGCGAATCGACGAAAACACTATCAAGATTCCGCCGCGTGAAGTGATGGAGCAGGGCATCGACCAGACGCTGCGCTTCCTGCGGAACATACACATGGCACGCAGCACGAATGCGCTAGACCTGAGCTCCATGGGTAATCCCAACTTCCCGCTGATCTCCACCATTTTGCCCGAGATTGTGGATCTCAAGTTGTATGACAACAATCTCAAGGAGCTGCCGCGCACCGTCAGCAAGCTCACAGCGTTGCGCTGCCTGGCGCTAGCTGACAATCTACTCGAGTCGCTCCCCGACGAGATTGGCACCCTCGGGCAGATGCAGACCTTGTTCTTGTCGCGCAACAGCCTCACTAAGCTGCCTGACCACCTCCCGCGTATGTCCTCGCTCACTGATCTGCGGGTTGACATGAACATGCTCGAGCGCCTGCCGAACCAGTTCGGGGAGCTCTACAACCTTCGGCGACTGCAGTTGGAGCACAACCGGCTCGTGGATGTGCCGATGAGCCTGATGAACCTGACGGCACTTGAGCTGCTCAACCTCGAATTCAATGAGCTCATACTCATTCCCGCGCTGCACAACCTCGAGATGCTCAAGGTGCTGATACTTTCGCACAACGCGCTGACGACGGTGCCGATAGGCGTGGGCAGGCTCACCCAGCTCAACACGCTGCAGATGTCCTACAATCAGCTGAGCAGGTTGTCTCAGGAGCTGGGAAATGCCACTGCGCTCACGCAGTTGCTTATCGACCACAACGAGTTGACAATGATGCCGGTCGAGATGGGGCGCCTCACCAACCTCACAGACCTGGCGCTCGAAGCCAACTTCTGGGAAAAGCCACCGCCCGTCATCATTGAGCAAGGCACTGATGTGATCATCGAGTATCTCGGTCGCCTTCTCGAGGCTCGCTCGACGCGCCTGCTCTTTATGGACAACATGAAGTTGTCGGCGCTGCCGCCAGAGATGCTCGACATGCCCTACCTCACTGGCCTGTCGCTGGCTGACAACCAGCTCACGGAGCTCGACCCGGTCATCGGCACATACACCAACCTGACTGCGCTGCATCTGGACCGCAACCTGCTCACCATGCTGCCGTCTTCGGTTGGCAACCTCACCAAGCTCGGGGTCATCACGCTCGACGGCAACGAATTGAAGGACCCCCCTGCCGAAGTGATGATGCTTGCTGAACGCAACGCGTCCGACCTCGTGAAGTACCTGGACAAGATTCGAATGGCAGAATACACGAACGAGCTCAGCCTCAACGGCTACATGCTGCGCACCATCCCGTATTCGGTGTCGCTGCTGACGAATCTTACGAAACTGTCGCTGACAGAGAACCGCCTCGCGGAGCTGCCGCCCTTTATTGCCACGCTCACGGCCCTGAAGCATTTGGAGCTTTCGTCGAACCAGCTTGAAGGCCTGCCTGGCGAAATCGCCCGCCTTCAGCAACTCGAGCTTTTGAAGCTCGACAACAACATGATCGAGGAGGTCCCGCGCCCCATGATGGAGATGTACGCGCTCAAGGAGGTGTCGCTGTCGTACAACAAGCTGCAAGCGCTGCCGTCGGACCTGTGCTGGCTGACCAACCTCACCGACATCCGTGTCGACCACAATGATATGCTCGAGGTTCCGCCACGCGACGTAATCTGCAAAGGCGCTCTTGTGATTCTCGACTACCTCAAGAAACTCAACCGCGCCAAGTGGACAGGGAAGCTGGACCTGAGCTGCAATGGCCTAACCTACCTGCCTCTCGAGGTGCTGCGCATGTCAAATCTGACGCACTTGAAGCTGTTCAAGAACCACCTCACCAACCTCCCCTCTGCTTTTGGCGGCCTCGTCAAGCTCACCTCCTTGTCGGTCATTGACAACAAGCTCACCCTGCTGCCACCAGAAATGGGCAATCTGCTGCAGCTGAAAAAGCTGCGCATCTCGTACAACCAGTTCGCGAAGCTCACCCCGGTGATCGGTGCCCTGACCAAGCTTGAGGCCTTCAAGGCGGATAACAACAAGATCCAGGCGCTGATTCCAGAGATAGGTAACCTGACCCGGCTTAAGAAGTTGTGGCTGCACAAGAACAAGCTCTTGGTCTTGCCGCCTATCATCTCGCACCTCCAGTTCTGCAAGGTGCCACTTGAGCCAGTCTTGGGCGGGAGAGAGATGTGGGATATGTATGTACACATGTTCATGTATGTCGAATTATACACGTACGTTTTGAATATATATACATGAGAGAGAGAGAGAGAGAGAGAGAGAGAGAGAGAGAGAGAGAGTTTGTGAAGATACTTCAAATGTAAATGTACACTTCCTGGAATTGCATCCTCGCGAGTCGCCAACACATATGTGACGCATTATCTTCATACACGCATTCATACTCTCTCTCTCTCTCTCTCTCGCTCTCTCTCTCTCTCTCTCTCTCTCTTACTCTCTCACACACACACTTGCAAACACCACCGATACTCCAGGACCTGCGCCTGAGCCACAACCAGATTGAGACCCTGCCGTGCGAGATAGGGCAAATGACAGCGCTGCGGCAGCTCAAGTGCCCCTTTAATCTGCTCAAGACAGTGCCGCCCGAGCTCGGCAACCTCGAAAATCTGATCGAGTTGACGCTGCAGAACAACTTGCTCGAGACCTTGCCGATGGACTTGGGCAAGCTCTCCCGCCTCGACGCGTTGCTTGTCGACCATAATCCCAACCTCCTGTCGCCCCCGCGGGCAGTCTACGAAAAGGGGACGCTCTACTGTGTCAAGTACATGCGCCGTTGCTTCGATGCGCGGGTGATCGGAGTGCTGGATGTGTCAGCCTATGGCCTCACGACGGTGCCAAAAGAGATCACCGATCTCACCAACCTCACGTATCTGAAACTCGACAAGAATCGGCTCATGTCATTTCCGCCGGAGATCGGCCAGCTGGTGAGCCTCACTGAGCTGTCGGCGTCCGGCAACAAGCTCGTGATGCTGCCGCCGGAGCTGGGGTTGCTCGAAAACTTGCAGCAGCTGCGCATAGATTACGAGGACCTGCGCACGCCGCCAGAGGAAGTGCTAAATGGGGGCACTACTGCTATCATGAGCTACCTCAAGCACATCAATAGCTCTAAGCTGAAAAACTCGGTGCGTGCGGCGTGCTTGCACGTGTGTTGCATACCCTCTTACCTCTGCATTTTGTTGCTCGGAATGTGCAGAGTGATTGATTCTCTGTTCAATTGGAGCAATGCAAGTTAACCTTCAGTGTGGGGTTCTTGTGCAGCTTTCCCTGGAGCAATACAAACTGTGCTATGTGCCGCCAGAGCTGGGGGGGCTCGTCTATTTGGAGCAGCTATCTCTGAGCGAGAACATGATCAGCGCCATCCCGTCGTTTTTCGGAAACCTGACCAACCTAACCAAGCTTTGGCTTGCTTCGAATCAACTGAATGCCCTGCCTGGCGAAATGGCCAACCTGCAGAAGCTCAAAGAGCTTGTGCTCGACAAGAACCTCTTGACGATTATGCCGCCTGTGCTTGGCAAGCTGTCCAACCTCGAGCTCTTGTCTATCAGAGATAACAAGATTTATTCGGTGTCGGAGACCATCGGAACTATGAAGGGTCTGCGCTCGGCGCGATTTGAAGGCAATCCCCTGCAGAGTCTGCCGTGGCAACTAGGAGACCTGCCCAACTTAACCGAGCTCCTTTTCGACACGGCCGAGCTGCGCTCGCCGCCTCCGGAAGTATGGTCGCTCGGCACTCCCGCCACCGTGCGCTTCCTCAAAAGCGTGCACAAGGCGTCGGAGACGCGTCGATTGGACCTGAGCGGGATGTCTCTGCTTTCGGTGCCTCTTATCGTTACCACAATGCCGGCGCTGCTCGAATTGCAGCTGTGGAACAACAAGATCAAAGAGCTGCCCAAGGAGATGCGCTACCTCGTCATGCTCAACAACCTGTCGCTCGTGGACAACGAGCTTGAACATATGGGAACAGAAATAGGTTACATGACCGGGCTGACGAGCCTGAAGCTGTCGAAGAACAAGCTCAAGTTGCTACCAATCGATGTGGGCAACCTTCTCAACTTGGTCGAGCTCAAGATAGAGCAGAACCAATTGACGTCGCTGCCGTCGTCGATTGGCAACTGCGGAAAGCTCAAGGTGCTGTGGCTGTCGGACAACCAGATTGCGTCCATGGTGCCGCTCATCGGACTGACGCAGCTCGAGGTGCTTAAGCTCGTCGGCAATCAGATCGATGAGGTGCCCAAGTCCATCAATCAAATGACTCAGCTCAGGGAGCTCCACCTCGCGTGGAACCGCCTCACCACCCTGCCGCGCGAAATCGGCGAGGTCACGTCGCTGGAAAAGCTGCTGCTGTCGAGCAATCGCATCGTGCGTCTCCCCATAGAGGTGGGCCTGCTCACCAGGCTGCACGCCCTCTACCTCGACAACAACCCCGACATCATCACCCCGCCCAAGCAAATCAACAACAAGGGCACCTACGGCATCGTGCAGTACCTCTTGCGCCTCGTTGAATCCAAGAAGACCAAGATACTCGACTTGACGCGCCAAGAGTTTGATATCGTGCCGCCAGAGGTCTGCGAGCTCGACATGCTCGAAACGTTGATTCTACACGAGAATGGCCTCCCCTCCCTCCGCCCAGAAATCGGCAATATGACGAATCTGACGGCGCTGAGCCTCACCGGCAACTACCTCGCCGAGCTCCCCGGTTTAGGGTTTAGGGTTTAAGGGGAGCCCCGGTTTAGGGCTTAGGGTTTAGGGGCAAATGACCGAGCTGTTAGAGCTGCTCCAAGCTGGTAGCAGCTCGGGCGGGAGGGTCGCGTGAGCTCCTCCCAGCTGCTCACACAGCTCGAGCTGCTGCGAGCAGCTCGCACAAAAGAGTCTCGCCAGGTGCTCATTTACTGTCCACTGACATACTGTGATACAGGGAGCGTGTCGAATCTGACGAAACTGCGGACTCTGACGATCACCGGCAACGAGCTTCGGCAGCTGCCTGCGGAGCTCGGCTGTGTGACCAGTCTGGAAAAAGTGCACGTAGATGTCGACAACCAGCATCTCCGCAATCCGCCGCCTGAGATTGTCACGGAGGGCGCTGCAGCGATTGTCGAGTACCTCAAGGAAATTTACCAGGCACGGACAAGCCACGAGTGCGACATGAGCCAGATGGCGCTGCAGCAAGTGCCGCTCGAAATCTGTCAAATTCCGAACCTGACCAAGCTGAACCTGGCGGACAACCTACTCAAGATGTTGCCGCTGGCGGTGCGCCAGATGACGCGGCTGACCGAGCTCAATGTGTCAGATAACCGCCTCCTCGTCCTCCCTCCAGCTGTTGCAGAGATGTGGGAACTGCGGGAGCTGAAGCTTGACCACAACAAATTGCGCAACATTCCATCTCAGATCAAGAATCTAACCAACTTGGTGAAGCTCTCGCTCATCGACAACCTTGTGGAAGAGATGCCGGAAGAGCTGAGCGAGATGATGTGGCTCGAGGAACTGTCAGTCATTGGCAACAACCTCAAAGCCGTCCCGTGGTCCTACGGCAGAATGAAAGGGCTCGAAAAGCTGGAAGTCGACAACAACCCGAACCTGCGCGTGCCGCCCGAGCCCGTGGTGCTCAAAGGCACCACAGCAATGAAAACGTTTCTGAATGGCATCGTGGAGGCCTACACCACGGATGCGCTGGACCTGACGGGCCTTGCGCTCACTTACCTGGTGGAGGAAATTTATGACATGAGCAAGCTGACACGGCTGAAGCTGCTGCACAATGAGCTGCATGAGCTCACTGACGACATTGGCCGCATGCAGAGCCTCGTTAACCTCAACCTTTGCGACAACAAGCTGTCGTATTTGCCAGACGAATTTTCGCAGCTCACGTCGCTCGAGGTGCTCAAGTTATCGTACAACCAGCTCGAGGAGCTCCCCGAAGAGCTGTCCTTGATGGACAACCTCACGCAGCTGTGGCTCAGTCACAATTCGCTGCAGCTGCTGCCTTTTGAGCTCTACAAGCTCACGAATCTGACAGAGCTGCTGTGTACGCAGAACCCACTGCTCGCCCTCCCGGCCGGTCTCCTCCGTCTGACCAACCTCAATAAGTTGGCCATTGAAGTCTACGATCTCACAGTGCTGACGAAGCTGCGCTTCGTGATGGATGAGGTGGAAAGCCTGAGGGTTCCGCCCAAGGCCATCGTCATGGGCGGCGAGGGCATTGTTTTGAACTACATGAAACGCGTGCACGCGGCTCGGCAGACGGGCAACTTGGTGCTGGACAAGATGGGTCTGCGTGCCATCCCCGTGGAGATCTTCCTTCTCACCAATCTGACGCGCCTCAAAATGGTGGACAATGAGATTCAGGAACTGCCAGGGGAAATTGAGCAGCTGGCCAACCTGAAGCAGCTGATCATGGACCAGAATGAGCTTAAAGATCTGCCTGACGAGTTGGGCAAGCTGGACGCGCTGGAGATGCTGAGCGTCAACGCCAATCAGCTGGAGTTTCTCCCGCTCGCCCTTTGCCAGTGCGACAATTTGCAGCAGCTCATGGTGGCGCAGAACAAACTCGAGACGCCCCCGCCCGAAATTATTGCTGAGGGTACGCAGGCGATTATGGTCTACATGCGAACGCTCAAGGAGGCCGAGATCTACAAGCGTTTGGATCTCCGGGAAATGGGTCTAGCCTTTTTCCCCCGCGAGATCTGCACTCTGACAGTCCTGATAGATCTCTCGCTCGCCAGCAACGACATGCGTACGATTCCGCCCGACATCAGCATCCTGACCAATATCACCAAGCTGAAATTGGCCGACAACATCCTATCGCAACTGCCCAAGGAGATCGGGGAGCTGGTCGAGCTGCTCTATGTCGACATAAGCCAAAACGAGCTACAGTACCTGCCTAGCGAGGTGGGCAAGTGGCGCCATATACTCCGCTTCAAGGCGGATGAGAACGCACTGCGTGAATTGCCCGCATCCATTGGCAACTGGCAAGAGTGCATCGAAATCGAGGCGCAAGACAACGCCCTGCGCACGCTCCCGCGTTCCATAGGCTCGATGGCCAAGCTCAAGAAGCTGGTTGTCAACGACTGCGAGTTGTCAGTTTTTCCGGACGAGGTCTTTATGGCGCCGGTGCTCGAGCTGGTGCACGCCGACGGCAATCAGCTCCAAGAGCTTCCCTGCTCCATCGGCCGCGCCACCCGCCTCAACACCCTGACGCTCACGAGTAACAAACTCCGCAGGCTGCCCATCGAGATCGGCAAATGCCGAAAGAACTTGAAGGAGCTTGCGCTCACGGGCAATCCGATACAGGCGCCGCCGCGCGACGTGTGGACCAAAGGCACGGTCGCCACGCTCGAGTTCTGCCAACACGTGCTCACAGCCCGCTTAAAGCAGGAATTCATCTACAGTGACCGCAACATTGGCACCTACCCCATTGACATCGAGCTCCTCGTTGACATGCCGCCGGTAAGACACACAGCTAGAGAGCGCGCGCGTGCGAGGGAGAGAGACGAGCAGCCACTCACCGAATACATTTGTTTGTGGTGTGGTGTGTGTATGTGTGTAGAGCGAGGACGGGCAGCGTGGACCGTATGGCGTTCGGAGGGTCGACCTGTCGAAGAACCGTATCAGACGAGTGCCTGAGAACATTGGAGCTAACTTGCAGCTCGAATATCTCAACTTGGCGCACAACCTCATCTCGCAGCTCGATGAGTCCTTGGGCATGTGCACCAACCTCAAGGAACTGGACCTCTCGCACAATGAGCTCCCGGCACTACCAAACCGTATCTTGGGGCTGACATGCCTGACAGTTCTCAAGTGCCAGGCCAACAAGAACATCCCCAAATTCCCAGACGACTTCTTCGTCAATGTTGTGAACCTGCATTTGCTGGATTGCGAGGACAACAGGATCAACGAGCTGCCTTCCGAGGTGCGCAACTTGACCCACCTCACCTACCTCAACCTAGGCCGCAACCGCATCCAGATCATACCCGTCGAGATCGGCGATCTGGAAAAGCTGCAGAAACTATACCTTCACCACAACAATATCCAGGCCGTCCCTTCGGCGATCGGGCGTCTGCTGGAACTTGTGCACCTGGACGTCTCCGAGAACCAGCTGACAACGGTACCGCGGAACCTGTGTCGGTGTACCAACCTTGTCACCTGCGCGTTGAACAACAACAAGGTGACGCAAGTGCCCATAGAGATGGGCAAACTGCCCAACATTGAGACCTTCAATCTCGAGGAGAACCGGGCGTGCAAGGCGCCGCCGAACGAGGTGATCGTCAAGGGATCGACCACGGTGATGGATTACTTTCGGGGCTTCTTGAAGGCACGGTCGGATCACACGCTGTCGCTCATAGACCTGGGCCTAATCACGTTTCCTCGCGACGCTGCTGCTTTCCCCGACCTTGAGAGTATCGACTTCAGTAACAACCAGATGCAGGCCCTGCCCACCCGCATCAACATTTTCACCCAGCTCCACACGCTCAAGGTCAACAACAACCGATTGGTGAAGATGCCCGACAGTATGGGGGACTTGATAACGCTGACGCATCTGGACCTGGGCAACAATAACCTCGAGGTGCTGCCCAGTTCTGTGGGCAACTTGACGGATCTGAAATACCTGTGCTTGTATCGCAACAAGCTCACCATCCTGCCGTTGACCATCGGGCGACTGACGAAGCTCGAGGAGCTCGACGTGTCTGACAACCACACCACATCCCCACCGGTAGAGACGGTGGCGCTGGGAACCAAGGCAATCATCAGCTTCTTTCAGCACCTGCTGCAGGCACGTGTCAAGCGCCGGCTCGACATGCCGAATCTGGGACTCGAGACATTTCCCATGGAGATCGAATACATGACCTACCTCACGGCCCTCGACATGTCGCAAAACCGCATCCGCGAGCTCGACACCAAGGTGACGGCACTCGTCGCCCTCCGCATCCTGTCCCTGCAGGACAATCAGTTGCCGAGCATTCCGTCGCACGTGGCCGAAATGACATCGCTCACGCACATCAACTTTGAGAAGAACACGCTCACAGAGGTGAATAAGCGGATAGCCGAGTTGAGCCTTTTGCGTATTATGAATCTGGGCCACAACATGCTGACAACCTTGCCGCCCATGGTTTACGGCGGCCAGATACTTCTTAAGCACATCAAGGAGCTCTACCTGCACAACAATGACTTCACCATGTTCCCGCACGTTGTGTGCGAGATGGGCACGCTGGAGAAGCTGAGCCTTGCGCACAACGAGATGGTTACCATACCCGACACCATCAAGAATCTCACGGCCCTGACCTACGTCAACATCTCGCACAACAAGCTGTCATCGGTTCCGCAAGGCCTAGGAGCCTGCTGCAACATCACCGACCTCGACTTGCAGTACAACCGTCTCACCACCTTGCCCCCGGGAATCGGGAGTCTGAGCAACCTGATCAAATTCAATCTCATTAATAACGCCTTAACGAAACTCCCCGCGTCGATTGGCTCACTAGAGTCTCTCACCCAGCTGTCGCTGCGCGACAATCAGCTTGCGATTATGCCAGCCTCCATCAACATGCTCGTCGCCGTGCAGATCATGTCACTGAGCGCAAACAAGCTCTACGAGCTCCCGCCGCTCATTGAAGACTTGACCAACCTCCAAGTACTCACTTTGTCGGACAACTTGCTGGAATACCTGCCGACGAAAATGGGCAACTTCCGCGCCCTCACCCAGCTTGCAGTCAGCAACAATCAGCTAAAGGAGCTGCCCGCCACCATTGGCAACTTGCCTGCCATCTCTCAGCTCTGGCTGGACCACAATGCCCTAGAGACTCTGCCCCCGTCTATCGGTCTCGCCTCTCCCTCCTGCCCCCCTCTTCTCCTCTGCCCTCTCTATCTAGTGTCCTGCGCACGCTTGCAGTTTCTTGTGCCATGCGTCTCCCAGATGCAGGGGAAGGAGCGAGAAGCGCACGCACTTTGAGTCAGGAGCTGATTTGAGCTGTGACAGGTCGCTGTCTCTCGCTCAAGGAGCTCAACTTGGACCACAACAGGCTCCGCACCCTCCCTATGAGCGTTTGCCAGGTTACACCCAGCCAGGAGCCGTCATTGCGCTATGCACTGTTGTCTGACTGTGACCGTGTGTCAATGCTTGTCCTACTCATTAACGTTTGCGTCGTGTGTGTGTGTGATAGCTGACGGCGCTTGAGGAGCTTTGGCTGCATGACAACGAGCTGGAAGCGCTGCCTTCCATGATGGGCAAGCTCAAGATGCTCCGCACTCTCACCCTCTCGGTCTGTATCAGTCTCCTTGGTCTTTTGCCATTGCTGGGCGGTTCTGCATCCCTCTGCTTTGTCGCACGGTCGCATCATGTAGTACTGAACGTCTTTTCGAAAACTGATTGGGCGTCCTGTGTGTGAAATTACTGGCGGCAGCATAATCAGCTCAGCACCCTGCCAGAGGGCTACAGCGGAATCGGCGGGTGTGTCGCACTAGCCGAGTTGTGGCTCAAAGGCAATCCACTCAAACGCCTTCCGCCGGAACTTGCGAATCTCTCCACCCTCCGTGTCTTGCTTTTGCCATGAGCGAGACACAAGGGCGAGAGCAACTCGCGTGGCAGCGTGCTTCTTGCTCGAAAAGCCGGGATCTCGGGCAAAGATGCCGGGATCTCGGGCAAAGATGTCAGCACAAGCAAGCGGGATATAAGAGGAGGTCTTATGAGCGTTTGTCGTTGCTCCTACCCTTGGTCGGATTGTACCGTGATACCACAGCCAGTGCCTGCAAGATTACTGGATTAGATCTGGCTAGACTGTCCGCATCGGCGTGCTGTAAATGTTTCAAGTGTTTTGCCTTATCAAATGAAATAGTTTTTATTGGAAAGGGTAATAAATATGTTTGGATATGCGTGTCATATAATAGCTACGGTGTATCCTGAGGTGTATCCAAGTGATATGCCTCCACTCTTAGCCCGTCTAGAACCCAGTCACGAATATATAAGGCCTCATTAATGTATTTGGTACCTTACTCTTTTGGTATTTAGGGTTCTCTGTATTTTGGTATTTTGGGAGCTCTACCCCATATGTACGATTCATTGGATCAATAAACTTTATCCCAGTCCTGCTACGGCGTGAGCGCCACGCACGACACGACCCCTCGTCGTGACACCCAATCCTCGCCTTATCATATTGGGACAATCCGTCAACAGGATTTGGTGGATGGACTTCTCCGCTCAACTGCCAAGCGCCAGGTGAAGATGCAGTCCTAGCCATTTCTTTCCAATTACATTGATCCCATTCTTTCCAATTATTTTAATTAATTCAAATATTTTGATCTGATCTATATCTTCAGTTTGTAGGAGGGAGGTAGAAGCTGGCAAGAGTGACAGAGCTGCACGAGAGCTTCGAGCTCCATAGGTTCAAAGTCCCCCAATCCCCACT
>Ga0315899_10001743_pt1 | contig 24670 bp, 26 predicted proteins | sample LakEriMetagenome_2_FD_203518 | JGI IMG/M metagenome (GOLD analysis project Ga0315899, IMG submission 203518) | Freshwater fungal communities from buoy surface, Lake Erie, Ohio, United States - Buoy 4 MA112 | ecosystem: Environmental > Aquatic > Freshwater > Lake | place: USA: Lake Erie, Ohio... | reverse complement strand
TGAGGTGCCGCGTGCTGCAACGCTCAGCGTTGGGCTGGCGCTCGGTGCAGGTGGTATCTGGCTCCTGCTGCGAGATGAGCCGCAAAGGACGGCTGTGAACGTTGATGAAGAGGCAGACTCCCTTGGCTCAATAAGCGAGCGTCTAGCGTTTGGTATTGCGGTGCTGATCGTGGTGAGTGCGCTCACCTCACTTGGCGGCGCCGCACCCCGGGGATCACTTCGCATTACAACGCTCGACGTCGGGCAGGGCGACGCGATCCTGGTTGAAGTTTCTGGCCGTCGCATGTTGATTGATGGCGGTCCTGATCCGGCACGCCTGAGCACTGAGCTAGATCGAATCATTCCCGCGTGGGATCGCCGCATTGATTTGCTTGTTGCTAGCCACCCCCACGAAGATCACCTAGCTGGGCTCCCAAAACTGCTTGACCGATATCGCATCGCTGCGGTTATCGGATCCGAAGACCGTGGTGGAGGGCCAGCGGCAACAAGTTGGAAGGAGATTCTGGCGAGCAGTCGCATCTCCTATCGCCAGGTCTTTACCGGTGATAGATTCCAACTTGGAGCTGCTCGATTGAATGTTTTATGGCCGGATCAGACGTACCTATCGTTGCCACCTGGCAATGACGGCCGAGCACTCAATGACCGATCAATCGTCCTGCGCCTTGAAATCCCCGGATTTAGTGCGCTGTTCACGGGCGACATTGAAAGCGACATCGACGCACGCATCATTCGAAACATCAGCGCCCCGGTTGATCTTCTCAAGACGCCGCACCACGGTAGTAAGGGGTCGTCAAGTAGGGCGTTGCTAAACGTGCTTGATCCGAGGATCTCTGTTGTCTCAGTTGGGGTGAAAAACACCTATGGCCACCCGGCTGCTGAAACTCTTCAACGCCTTGGAGAGCGTGGTGCCGCAGTTGAGCGAACCGACCTCAACGGCACTGTGACCATCACGGTGCCGTTGCAGCAGCCAGATCAGATCAAGATTCGGAGCGGCATCGGTGAGCGCCTTGCACCGGCGCGCTCCGCGGTTGGTCGTCGAGCTCCAAGTGCACTTGCCGCCGATGCGGTTTGGTCAACTCGTCTCGCATCGGTTGGCGTGGCGAGTGAAGGCTCAGGCTGCCCCATCCCACGCGCCGCAAGCCGCCCATGGGGACGGCATCTATCTTCCTAGCCTTGATGGTGCCTCATGTTCCGCTGACTCTGAAGGTCAGTTTGGGGATGGCTCGAGCCCGAGCGCGGCACGAAGCTCATCAACAATCGGGGCACAGGACTCATCCTGTGCGTCAGCTGCATCAGAAAGTTCAATCGCTTCTTCCAAATCGGCCGCAGCAAGAACCTCAATCTCAAGCAGATACGTTTCATTAGTGCAATCAATAAGTCTTGTTGCTGTGGATTCAAATTCAGATGTCCATACGACTTCCGCCAAATCATCAGCAAAGATTCGGCTTATGCCAGCGTATGATGAATAAAGTTCCATAAGAGCCAGAAGGCCCTCGTCATCCGTCGTAGCTGCGTCGATTGCAGATTCATAGGCTGCCTCGGGTTCAACAATTGCAGCATTATATTTTTCCGCAGCAGCAAGGTAGGCAGAAGCCTGTTGCTCTTTGGAAAGACCGCCACACGCCGCGACAAGAAGCGCCGACAAGAGAATTAGGGAGTACTTCACTGAACACCTCTTTCCAGTCGCCTTAACTTCGGAGCCAGCGGTTCCGAATGAAGGTCTTACAAAAGTCCCGAGCGCATAGTACATGACTTTGCTTCACTTATTTTGGGTTGGGTCATCTCAGAACCTGGTCTGCGCCATCCCACGCGCTAGGATCCGCCCATGGGAACGGCACCGATCCTCTTAGCCTGGGGCGACGACCTCCTCCTCATCGAAGAGGCGGTGGCGGCGCTGGGCGCCCGCATGGCCGCCGAGGACCCTATGGGAGGTGGGCTCCCCGAGAAGGTGCGCCTCAAGGCCGAGGGGCGTGGCTCTGGCGACGGGGCTGAGGTGCTCGGCGAGCTGCGTCGCCGGCTCGGTACGGGCGGTTTGTTCGGTGGTGGGTCTCTGATTGTTGTGGCCGGCGCAGGCCACCTCGGGCGCACCAAAGACCTGCGCGCCAACCTCACTGACACCCTCGCCAACATGGCACCAGGGAACGGCGTCATCTTGGTTGATCAACGCGCGCGTCGCCCAAACCTCAAAGGGATGCGTCCCGACGGACCAGGCGAACTCGGACTGCTCGTGCAGGATCGCGGCGGCAGCATCGTCCAATGCATCTCCCCTGGTCCTGGCGAGTTGGCCTCATGGTTGCTCGCGCGCGCGAAGGGTGCCGGTCGCGAGATCGCCGGCGATGCGGCAAAGTCAATCGCCGAACGGCTTGGTGCCGAAGTACGTGAGCCAGACCTTGATCGCAGTGGTATTCGCATGACGGCAGCCGTAGAGCTCGAGAAGTTGATGCTTGCAATTCCTACAGGGCCAATCTCGCTACGCGCCGTTGATGCGCTCGTCGCCGATCGCGGTGTTGGCTCACTCTTCGCTTTTGCCGACGCGATCGTTTCGCGCAGTGGCACGTTGGTGTCAAAGCACCTCCTTCGCGCGGTCAGTGAGCCAGGGCCGATGGTCGTAGCAACGCTGCATCGCAAGATGCGCGACCTCGCGCAGATTCACGGCGCGACCGTCATTGAGGGTGCGTCAGTGGCGACTGCGGCGCGCACGATTGGGATGCACGAGCTCCCTGCCGGCAAACTTGCTGAGGCAGCGCGCAAGTGGAGCAGCGCAGAGATCGCCGACGCGATCAATGGATTAGTTGAACTCGATGCGATCAGTAAAGGTGACGGTGATCGAGCCTGGGGCCCGGCGCTGACTCGCTGGAGCGCTGCGCGCATTCGCTAACGCAGCGCTCCGAGCGTGTCGTTAGATCAGCCTTCGCGCTTCTCCGGTACGCCCTGCAGCAGGTACCAGCCCACAAGCATCGTTGCGAGCAGCGTCAGCAAGCCGACCGTGTACGCGCCGGTGCCGAGCACTGGGAAGAGGAAGAAGATCGTGGCGCCATAGAGCAAGCCACCAATCACCTGCGAACCCTTGCCGACCAAGCCGTAGAGGCCGTAGAACTCACCGAGCTGCTTTGGTGGGGAGAGGCGGTACATCAGGATTCGGTCTGCACCCGAGAGGCCGCCGAAGCCGAAGCCGAGGATTACCCCTGCCAGGATGAACGGGATCGGCGAGACGAAGAGCGCGCCGATGGTGAGTGCGACTGCCCAGAGGGCGAGGACGCGGTTCAACGTTGCCTTCGGCCCCTTGCTGTCGGTGAGGCGACCCCACACAAGTCCGCCGATAACGGCGGTTGATGCGAGTGCCACAAGAACATAGTTCGCCTGACCTTGGGTGAAGCCAACCGCCTGCACCGCAAAGATCGCCATGATTGAGATCACGGTGTTTTGTGCATCGGTATAGAAGAAGCGCGCCGTTAGGAAGCGCCTCAGGCCTGGATACTTCTTGAGCTCGCGAACCGTCCCAAGGGTTGCCATGAGTGTGTTGCTGCCCGTGGCTTTACCGGCTGGCTCTGGAACCTCCTTGATGAAGATGAAAATCGGTAGGGCCAGAATTCCGAAGAGCAGAGGAGCAATCACGAACACCTGGTTCACTGATAGACCGCCAAAGAGGATGATCACGCCGATCAGGATGGTGCCGAGATAGCCCAGTCCGTTGCCAAGGCCTGAAACCCAACCGCGATTCTCAGGAGTACTGACGATGCGAATGGTTGCGTCGTAGTAGACCAGCGCCGACTGGTAGCCAAAGTTCGCTGCGATGAAGAGGAGAACCCCGACGCCCACCGGCACTGACGGAATGAAGATTGCAGGAACGATTGCAAGGATCGTAAAGAAGAGTAGGTACGGAAGCCTGCGTCCTGCGCGATCTGAAATCGCACCGATTGCCGGTGAGATGAGTGCATTAACGCCTACCGAGAGGGCGATGGCGATCTGCAGCCAGAGGTTTCCCTGTGACTCGCCGAGTCCCTGCTCGCTGGTCAAATAGAGACCGATCGCATAAGAGAAGATGCCGTACGACCAGATGGTGTTAGCCAGGTCGTACAGGGTCCATGAGGCGATCCAGGTTGCTGGAACGGTGATCTTGACGCCGCCAGCGGCGTTCCGTGTAGCCATGTTGTTCCTCCCTATGCCGAACGCGCGACGCGGGCACGCCGTCACTTCGGTTGACAGCAGGATGAGGGTTCGGGGGGCGTAGCGCCTGTTCGGGCGCGCACGGTGCGCCGAGATCTAGCGCGGTTGAGGGCTAGGATGCAGGCATGCCTCCCGCACGAAAACGGCCAGTTTCCGCACGAATCAGCCCGGCGCAAGCATGGGTTAAGCAACTGAAGCGTCGACGCCCTGGGCTCGTTGAAGATGCCCTTTCGGGCCTGGCTACCCTCTACGGCACCCCCGCCTGGAAGCCACGAATGGACCCGATCAGCGAGCTCGTCACCACCATCCTGAGCCAGAACACCAGCGATACCAACGCAGAGCGAGCCTTCACCGCCTTGCGCAAACGCTATCCAGATTGGGCCGCGGTTGAAGCTGCTCCGGTGCGCTCTCTTGCCGCCGTGATCAGGAGTGGTGGACTCGCCGCGCAGAAGGCACCGCGCATCAAGGCGGCACTCCGCGCCACACGCGAGCAGAGTGGCGCGTATGACCTTTCATTTTTGAAGACGATGGAGCCACTTGCGGCCCGCAACTGGCTCACTGGGATTCCAGGGATCGGCCCGAAGACCGCATCGATCGTGATGCTCTTCTGTTTTGGCGTTCCGCTGATGCCAGTTGACACGCATGTGGAGCGCGTCTCAAAGCGTCTCGGTTTGCTACCGCCAAAGGCGAGCCTGGTGTTTGCCCACGACGCATGGCTTGATCTGGTTGAGCCGTCACGCATGTACGAAGCTCACGTGGCGCTTATTCGTCACGGTCGCGGTCACTGCGATGCGCTCCGCCCATATTGCGAGCGCTGCCCTATTCGTGCGCGTTGTCGCTACGTAGATAAGCGCGCGCCGTAGCGCGTTGGTCTATCTAGCGCGCGTCGCTCCGGTGTGCGCTCGCTTGTGACCAGGGTGCACTCTTAAAGTCGAGTCCACCCGGCTCTCCCGATGTGCGCGATCCGAGGCCGAGCACCTCAACTGCGGCGCCGACCGGTAGCGCAAGTCGCGGACCACCGTTCGGGAGCGCCGCATCAGCGAGGGCAGCGAGTCGCTCATCGTTGCCGCCAGTCGCATGCGCCAAGATGCTCCACGCGCCGAGTGCGCCGATACCGTCAGTCACGCGAATAGGGTGTCCACCGCAGGTGCACGATGCGGCACGTCGCCCAAGCGCCATCGCTGATGCTGAGTCAGCAATGATGGTGAGGTTCGGTAAGGCCAACGCTACTGAAAGCTCACGAACGCGCTCAGGCTGACCCAGCAGTCGTGTCGCGTCGCCGCCACAGAGAAAGAGGGTGGTCGGTTCGGTGACCTCGTGCGGCAGATGGGCAACGAGAGCGGCTTCGCGACCGGCGGCCGATAGGAGTTGCTGCAGGGTGCGCGCCTGCCGATCGTCATCGGATGCGATCGAAGCGAGCAGCAGGGGACCGGGCTGCGCGGCGAGCCAGCGAAGCGCCTCGGGCCACGCGTGGGCTGAGCGCCCAAGTCCGCCGCCAGAGAGGTAGAGGGTTGCCATCTCCTGATCCTACTGGGGCTGCGCCATACTGACGGTATGACCGCAGAAAACGTGCCAGGGAGAATCGTCCTGATCGGATCAGGAGAGATCGGTCCATCAATGGCACCGCTGCACCGCAGCATCGTCGCATCGCTACCGAAGCGCAGCACACCCTCATCACTCGTCGCCCTTGACGGGAGCTATGACTTTCAAACGAACCGCGCCGAGATGGGTGAGAAGATCGCCGTCTTCTTCCGCTCCAAGGTCGGCATTCCAACGACGGTGATCGGTCTCCCTGAGACTGGTCGGGCCGGCGCCGACCTTGCCCCGTCGGCCCTCGCACCAACCATCGCCGGCCTCAACGCTGCAGATCTGATCTTCTTGGGGCCAGGCTCTCCGTCGCGCGCGCTCCGCCGTTGGGGCGGCACACCTATCGTTGAGCAACTCATCACACGCATTCAGAACGGCGCGACGCTGATCACCTCATCGGCTGCCGCCGCGGCATCGGGGCGGCACACCATCCCTGTCTATGAGATCTACAAGGCGGGAACCAACCCGGTGTGGCTTGATGGCCTGGACATCATTGGAGCGCTCACCGGTCTCGCCGTTGCGATCGTCCCCCATTGGAACAACAACGAAGGAGCCACACACGACACCTCACGCTGCTTCATCGGCGAAGGGCGTCTACAGCAGTTGGAGCGAGCACTCCCTGATGGCGCCGCCATTCTAGGCATTGATGAGCACTCCGCCCTCACTATCGACCTTGGCGCGAAGAGCGTCACCGTCGGTGGCAAGGGGGCGGTAACGATTCGCATTCCAGGAATTGGTGAAACCGCTTTGCATGGTGGAGCAACAGAGTCGCTGGCCACATTTGTCGCACGATTCGGTGCTGCAGCCGGCGCGCCACGCGCCGCCCACCCAGCCTCCGAAGCACTGCTCCCCTCACCCGCAACAGCGCCTGGTGTGGACGTGAGTAGCGCCGTGGAGCAGTTGATTGCCTTGCGGGCAGCGGCTCGTGCCGAGCGCCGATTTAATGATGCAGACGCACTCCGCGCAGCAATTGAGGCGCTTGGAGTGGAGTTAGTCGATGAGCCGACTGGTGCGCGCTGGAGTCTTCGCGATTAGCGGGGAACGCGAGCACCGATCGTGCCCATGCGGCGCAAGAGGAAGCTCGGCATCAGGCTCAAGAAGCGTGCTGAAAGAGCATTCATCCAGCCTGGCACTACAAGCGCTCGGCCGTCACGCAACGCCTCGAGAGCAACACGCGCGACCATATCGGCTGAGGTGAGCAGGAATCCTGGGACTCCCGACGTCGGACTGAGACCACCGCGCTCCTGAAATCCTGTCGGCGTAAACCCGGGCGCGACACAGGTCACCTTCACGCCGAACGGCTTCGCCTCTTCATGGAGCGCCAAGGTGAAGTGCCGCACGTAGGCTTTGGTCGCGGCGTAGGTGGTGAAACCAGGGAACGGAATGAATGAGGCGAGCGAAGCCACATTCAAGATTCCGCCGCGCTTTCGCGGTGCCATTGCAACAAGTGCCGCTCGCGAAAGAAGCGTAAGCGCGGTCACATTCACCGCGATCTCATTCGCCTCTCCCGCACCATCAAGCTCAGTGACCTTGCCAAATCTTCCGTAGCCAGCATTGTTCACTACAAGGTCAACAGGTCGCTCGGCATCCAGGATTCGTGCTTCGACTTTTGCTATATCGGCTGGCTGTGAGAGATCGGCAACGATCGTTTCGCTCGCGGCGCCAGCGTCGGCTGCGAGTGCTGCGACGCGCGCCAGCTCATCGCCACGTCGTGCCACCAGCACCAGGTCGTGGCCACTTGATGCCAGGCGCAGGGCAATGCGCTCGCCAATCCCCGATGAAGCTCCCGTAATCAGTGCGATGGGTCGTGACATGTGCAGAGTATGAACGAAGGGTGGTAGGGGGGCCTGGAATCGAACCAGGGACCGCCGAGATATAAGCTCGGAGCTCTAACCGACTGAGCTACCCCCCCAAGGGGCCTGAACTACCGCAGTATGAGGCCTTCGGGCGGCAGATCGCTACTACTTGATGGTGACGACCACCTCGAGCGCCTCGCGCTCGAACTCGGCGGTGCAGACTACCGTCACGAACCAGGCACCCTTGGTTGTGCCCGCTCGCCAGGCGAAGGTGGCTACACCGCCGTTCGGCACGAACAGCGCGGCTGGGGCCTCGCCCTCGCGCGCCAGTTCCGGCACCCCAATCTCGCACTCCGAGCCTGCGCTTGCCCGCACGGTGAGAACAATCTCCGCACCTGGCGCAACCGCGGCTGGCGGGTCAACCGCAAGGGCAATCGGCAGCGACGGCACAACCGAGGGTGATGGGTCTGCCGAGGGCGAAGTCTCAGGGTTGTTAGAGGCGGATGCGGTTGCGCTTGGTCGCGGCGTACTGGTACCCGATCCACCATCGAACAGCGAACCGATTGCGCCCAGGATGATCAGCCCGACGATAAGCGTGCCGCAGCCAGATTGGGTCGAACGCATTGAGGCGCGAATAATGTTCATCATTCAATCCTACGAGAGTGAGATTGCGATGGCGCAACAGGCAAGTGCGAGGGCGCTCACCTCCCATCCACGCTGGCGCAGATCGCGACGCACTTGAGTGCTCAGCGTCACACCACCTGCGAGGAGTAACCCACCGGTGGCCAGGAGCAGTGGAGAGGCGGTCGCTGGCGCACTCACCAGAAGAAGGAGATAGGTGAAGCCGTGGAGCAGGGCGATCAAGAGGATCGTTCGCTGGTGACCGAGCCGCACCACTGCACCATTGGCACCAACTGATTTGTCGAGTTCGCGATCGGCAAGTGCATTCTGGAGCGCAAGGGCACTTCCACCTGGAAGCGCGATCACGCACAATTTGGCAATCGCTGCTGGGAGCTGCTCCCCTGCGGCACTCCACGCGAACACTGGAATAAGTGCCACCCCGAGAGCGAACGGAAGAAACGAGATCGGCGTGCGCTTGATCCCAGCGTTATAGAGATAACCTAGGGTTGCGCCCGCTGCGGCAATCGCGAGGCTCGTAGAGCTGAGCGCAGAGGCCGCTGCGAGCCCAGCGGTTGCAGCAACGACCACCATCACGCGTGCCTCACGCGGCGAGACGGAACCTCCAACAAGTGGCTTCTCTGCTCTCCCTGCATCACTCGCCTGGTCAAGGAGGTCATTCATTGCACCGATTGAGGTGTGGATGCCAAGCATGGTGATTGCGGCGAGTCCGGCTTGAGTCGCTGAGCCCCCTGCGGTCGCGGTGAGCGCCGCCGCAATCATGGCGTTGAGCATCGTCGGCAGCGGGTGTGCGAGACGGAGGAGACCTGCAAGATGACCCATAAGACGAGCCTACCCTGACAGGAGTAGGATTGCGCCCATGCCATCTACCCCAGCAATCGTCGTCTCAGACCTCGTCAAGCGCTACAAGGGCGCTGACCGTAACGCGGTAGATGGCGTCTCCTTCTCTGTAGAGCAGGGCTCTCTCTTCGCCCTCCTCGGGCCAAACGGTGCAGGGAAGACCACCACGATCAGCATCCTGACCACCACGCTTGCCGCCACCTCGGGGAGCGTGCAGATCGCAGGGGCCGACCTAGCGCACGACCAGTCCGAGGTGCGTCGCCGCGTCGGCATCATCTTCCAGAAGCCGTCGCTCGACCGTGCCCTGACTGGCGAGGAGAATTGCCGCTTCCATGCCGCCCTCTACGGAGCGTATGCCTATCGCCCGTCATTCAGTCTCATGCCACAGGAGTACCGCGACCGAATCGTGGAGCTCGGTGCCCTCGTCGGTCTCGACCGTGATGATCTCTTTAAGAAAATCTCAAAATACTCTGGCGGCATGCGCCGCAAACTTGAGATCGCGCGTTCGCTCTTGCATAAGCCACAGGTGCTTTTCCTTGACGAGCCGACCGTTGGCCTTGATCCTGAGTCGCGCCGATCGGTGGCCGGCTACCTCGATGCAATTCGTCGCAGCGAAGGAACCACCATGGTTCTCACCACGCACTACCTCGACGAGGTGGAGATCGCCGACCAGGTCTGCATCATTGATCGCGGCAAGATCGTTGCAAACGGTACGCCCGCTGAGCTCCGCGTTGGCACTGGTGTCACACGCGTAGAACTTGAAGCGGCGGATCGGGTGGCGCTCGGTGCGGAGATCGAGCGCCTTGGTCACACGCCGCAGGTGATCTCTGCCGGCTTCGCCGTTGAGGTGAAGGGTGCCGAGCCAGCGCACCAGCTCCTTCGCGATCTGAAGTCGCCACTCACACGCTTTGAGGTGCGCAGCCCGAGCCTTGAAGACGCCTACCTAAAGATCGTTGCCGCAACCGCTGACGATCGAGAAGAGTCACCACTCGATGATGCGCCGCGACGGGGGTTCCGCCGATGAGCGCGCCAACGACCTACTCAGCAACGTCAAAGTTCAGCCTCCGTCGCGAGGCTGCAGCCGCTGGGGCAATCGCTGCCCGCGATGTCACCAAGCTGCTCCGGGATCCAATCCGTCTCGTCGGTGGGCTCGTCTTCCCCGCGCTCTTTATTGGAGTTCTTGGCGGCGCCTTCGCCTCAAACTTTGAGTCGCCTGGCATCGACCTGCTCCCATTCATCTTTGCCGGCCAGCTTGCCCAAGGCGTCTGGCAGTCGTCGGCGCTCGGGCTCGTCTCCATCCTTGAGGACCGTGAGAACGACTTCAGCCAAGAGATCTTTGTAGCGCCCATCGGCCGCCGCACGATTCTCGCCGGCAAGATCCTCGGCGAGTCGCTCGTCGCCTTCCCGCAAGCCTTTACCGTGATGGCCTTCGGTATCATCCTCGGCATTCCGCTCACCCTGGCGCAAGTGCTCGCGATCATCCCTGCGCTCATCTTGGTCGCCCTCTTCGGTGCCGCATTCGGCGCCCTGATCGTCAGTCTTCTGCCGAACCAGCGCTCAGCAAACCTCCTCTTCCCGTTCATCTTCTTGCCGCAGTTCTTCCTCGCCGGCGCGTTCAACCCGATCCGCAACCTGCCGTGGTATCTCGACATCGTCAGCCACATTGCACCTCTGCGCTACGCCGTTGACCTCGTTCGCGGTGCGTACTACGGCGCGAATGATCCGGCGGTGCTCGCCGACCCTGCGTGGAACGTTGCCGTCATCTCCGTCGCAACTGTCGTCATGCTCTCGATCGGCACCTTCCTCTTCGTTCGCAGCGAACGGAATCGCTAGCCGCCTCTTCCTGCAGCACCGTGGCATCTGGTTGCTCCTGTGGCGCTGGGCGGTAGGGACGCCATCAAACACACGGATTTTCCGCACGATTTGAGCAAATCGCCTCCGCGCCGCTACCCTCAAGGGCACCAGGCTGAAGTCCAGCCTGCAGAACCGATTAGGGAGGAACCTACATGGCAACAGCCAAGAAGTCCGCGCTGAGGAGCGCGGCCGCGTCGAGCACAGGGGTAGCAACATCGTTTGCCGCCATCCCGGCCGCTCGCGCGAAGCAGCTCTTTAACTGGAACCGGCTCCTCGTTCTCCTGCACGGAATCCAGGCCACCATCATCTGGTGGATCAGCCCAACGGATGCGCTCGTACGATTCGAAGGGACGTATCCAGTATCAAAGATCGTTGACGGGCAGTTCGCAGGGCTTGAGTCGGCGAAGGAGCTGCTCATCAGCTTCCCCCTGGCCTACCTGGTCGCCGCCTTCTTCCTGCTCTCAGCACTGGCGCACTTCCTGGTGGCCTATCCGCTACGCAAGCGCTACGAGAGTTGGCTCGCTCGCGAGTTCAACCCGATGCGCTGGGCTGAGTACGCATTGAGCTCAACGCTCATGATCCTTGGGATAGCGTCGCTCAGCTTCGTCACTGACGCCGGTGCGCTGATCGCCATTGCGGTCTGCAACGCCTCGATGAACCTCTTCGGCTGGTCGATGGAGGAGGCGAACATTGGGCGCAAGAACGTGCAGTGGAGCCACTACATCTTTGGCTGCATCGCCGGCATCGCGCCATGGCTCGCACTCTTCACCTCGGTCGGTCTCTCGCTGGCCAACTGGCCAACGGGCATTGGGCCAAACGGCCGCAGCCTTGAAGAGTTCAAGCCTGTACTGATCGCGATCTATGTAAGCCTCTTCATCAGTTTCAACATCTTCGCGGTGAATATGGTGCTGCAGCGCCTCAAGGTTGGAAAGTGGGCTGACTACCTTCACGGTGAGCGCAGCTACATGATCCTCTCGCTCGTGGCGAAGACGCTTCTTGCATGGCAGGTTTGGACCGGAGTGTTCATGCCCGCGTGAAACTAGCCCCTATACGGGGTGATCGGAGACCCCCGCCCAACTGGGCGGGGGTCTCCTTTTTCTGGCGGCGGGGCGTACTATGCAGCCATGAATGATGATCGGGTTACTAGTGACACAGAGGGGCTAACGTACGCGAGTTACTTGGCGCTCGATGAGCTTCTCGGCCTCCAGCGTCCCCGCTCTGAAGAACATGACGAGCTGCTCTTCATCACAATTCACCAGACCTACGAGCTCTGGTTCAAGCAGATCCTGCATGAGGTTCGAGGTGCCATGAGCGCCCTCGCTGCGGATGAGAGTTGGCGCGCCTCCCACAGGCTTAGCCGGGTACGGCACATTCTTAAGATTGCCGTTGCCCAAGTTGACATCCTGGAGACGCTCACCCCACTCGAGTTTTCGTCGTTCCGCAGCAGGCTTGCAACATCAAGTGGATTTGAATCCGCCCAGTTTCGCGAAATCGAGGCACTCTTCGGGATTCGCAACGCGCGTCTCGCCGACCTACTCCCAGATGAGCAGGCTCGAGAGATCGTACGCGCCACCCTCCATGCGCCGAGCCTTTGGGACGCAACGATCCACTGGCTGGCGGTCCGCGGGTCTGCGGTCCCAGCGCGACTGCTCAGCCGAGATGTGTCGGCACCATATGAGGGTGATGAGGAGTTACAAGAGGTATTACTTGGGATCTACCGTGCTGGAGGCGAGGCGGCGAGCCTCCTCGAGCAGCTCGTCGATATTGATGAGGGTGTTCAGGAGTGGCGATATCGCCACGTCAAGATGGTGGAGCGAACCATTGGCCGAAAGTCGGGCACGGGTGGCTCTACCGGTGTGGAATATCTCGCAGCAAGCCTGCGCCGTTCGCTCTTCCCAGACCTTTGGGCCATTCGCGACCGAATGTAGTCGGAGCGGTCAGGTCACCGTCTGTTTCGAGGCGAACTCTGGGGCACGCCATGCGTCGGTTCGAAGGACTGCGGCGAGCGTCGCTGCTGCGCGATCAATTTCGACAAAGGTCACATAGAGCGGGGAGAAGCCAAAGCGCAGGATGTTTGGGGTACGGAAATCACCGATGACGCCACGGCTAATCAGTGCCTGCATGATTGGATAACCGCTCTCATGCGCAAAAGAGACCTGTCCGCCACGTAGCTGGCCCTCCCGCGGTGAGATGAGGGTGAGGCCATAGCCATCGCACTCCGCCTCAACTCGTTCAACGAAACGAGAGGTCTGCGCCATTGACTTGCGTCGGATCTCAGACATTGAGACCCCCTCCCAAACCTTCAGCGCTTCATCAAGTGCGGCGAGGCTCAGCACCTGCTGCGTGCCTGTAATGAGACGGCGAATGCCAGGAGCGGGCTCATAATCAGGCACGAATGCGAACGGGCTCTTATGGCCAAGCCAACCCTCGAGCGGCTGCCGCACCTGCTCAATCAGCGCCGGTGCTACCCAGGTGTATGAGGGGGCACCTGGCCCACCATTGAGGTACTTGTATCCGCAGCCGATTGCGAAATCGGCGCCATCGCGAGCGATATCGAGCTCGAGGACTCCCGTAGAGTGCGACAGATCCCACACCGTCAACGCGCCTGCGGTGTGTGCCGCTGCGCTCAGTGCGCGCATGTCGCGAATCCGACCCGTTCGATAATCCACGTGCGTCAACATCAGAACCCCTGCCCCATCAAGTACCGCCGCCGGACTTACTGACTCATCCCAGAAGCGCACCTCCATGTTTGGGAGGAGCTGGCGTAGACCATCCAAGATGTACAGGTCCGTTGGGAAGTTCTCGCGTTCAGTGACAACAATCTGCCGATCACCGCGTAGGCGCAGCGCGGCGGCCAACACGCGGAAGAGTGAGACCGACGTGGAGTCCCCAACCACCACCTCCCCCTTGCTGACACCGAGAAGCGGGGCGATCCGGTCGCCAGCGCTAAGCGGCAGGTTGTACCAATCAGACTCGTTCCAGCTGCGGATTAGACGGTCACCCCACTGCCGGTCAATGACATTGGTCAGGCGCTCGTGCACACCGATGGGAAGCGCCCCGAGAGAATTGCCATCGAGGTAGATCACCCCCGCCGGGAGGCTGAATCGCTCTCGCAGCGCAGCAAGAGGATCCTTCGCGTCGAGCTCTTCTGCTGAAGGGGTAGCGTTCATCATGTACCTATCGTCTCACGTACGTGAGAGTTTCAACAACGCACGTGCATCTTGCAGTAGTGAGCCTCCAGGCAAATCAAGCTCCTCAAGCAGATCAAAGTGATCACGCCCGGGAACGGTCGCGAACGAAACGGTGGCGTGGCTCGCCCACCTCTCGCGGAGGAGCTCCGACTGCCGGTGGAACTCCGATGGCTCATCTTCGCCGACCCGCAGAAGCACCGGGATATTGCGCTGGGGCGAGTAGTTCACGGGTGAGAGTCGCTTCGCCTCATTGGCACTCATGCCCAGCAGGTTGTTGACGTAACTCTCCGCAATTGGCTCAAGGTCAAACGCACCACCAAGTAGCAGCAGCCCTGAAATTGCATGCTGCACGCGGGCGGGTGCAAGCTCTGTCACCAAGGTAGCTGCCAGGTGCGCCCCTGCAGAATGCCCGCCAGCAACGATCCTGTTCACGTCGCAACCTAGCGCCGCTGCGTGATCAATCAGGTAGGCCACCGCCTCTGAAGCCTCCCCAACGATCTCCGACAGCGTTGCTGATGGCGCAAGGGAGTAGCCGACCGCAACATGCGTTGCGCCGAGTGGAACGAGCGTCGAGGCGTAGCGGCCGCCATCATCAATTGATCCCTCCTGCCACCAGCCACCGTGAAACATCAGCAATGTGGGATGGGCTCCTTCCCGATCGGCAAAGATCTCGAGGCGGTTGGACTCACGCGGCCCATACGAGACTCGATGAAATATGCCGCTCGCCTGTGCAGTGCTCCGTGCCAGCAGGGTGCGCTCGCGACCGACTGACATGGAACCAGCGGCGTCTCGTGCGGTACGGCTCGGGGAGTACTCCGCATCGAGCCAGGCTCGCCGCTGGGGATCAGGGAGCGGGCTCAATCGTCCTCAACGACAACGACGAGGGTGGAGGTCGCAGCATCAGCTATGCCACTGGTTGCGAGACCTGACACGGCGCGCCGTCCCTGACCTGCCGACTTAGATGAAGTAGAGCAGCGCGAAGAGCAGAATCCAGACCACGTCGACAAAGTGCCAATAGATCGATGATGCCTCGACCATGTCGTGGTGTTCAGCGGAGAACTGGCCGAGGCTGCCACGATAGAGGCATACGGCAAGCATCAGCACGCCTCCCAGCACGTGTGCGCCGTGGAATCCGGTCAACACGTAGAAGGTGCTGCCGAAGACACCGTCAGCGATGCCGAAGCCGATCTGCGTGTAGTCGTATACCTGACCGATGAGGAAGATGACGCCGAGGAGCACCGTGATCGCCAGCGCGCGGTTCATCCCCTGTCGATCACCCTTGCGAATGCGCCACACGGCGAACTGACACGTCACGGAGCTCAACACGAGGAGAGTCGTCATGATCGCGGGGAAGAGCGCCTCGCTGTGCAGTTCAAACGCTGGATTCCCCTCGGGCGGCCAAACGCTTGCTGACGTTCGCAAGTTGAAGTAGGCGGCGAAGAGCCCGGCGAAGAACATAATCTCCGAGACGATGAAGAGGAGCATCCCGAGAACCGGGTTGCCGAGCCCCTTCTTGCCGTGACCCGCCGCATGCCCAGCGGCTGGTGCGTGCGCTACAGGTGCAATGGCGCTATCGCTCATTTGTGGTCTGCACCTTGGCCATGGCGCGCATCAAAGAGTGGGCGCTCCGAGGTGATTGGTGGCAACTTGTCGAAGTTCCATGCGGGTGGTGGTGATGAGGTAGCCCATTCAAGGGTGTTCGCCTCCCACGGGTCATCACCAGCTCGCTCACCGTTGCGCAGGCTGATGTACACGTTCCAGAAGAGTGGTAGCAACGAGATGCCGACCAAGATGCCACCGATCGTGGCGGCGAGGTTAAGGTCGTTCCAGCCGGCTGTTGGCGAATAGTCGGCGATACGACGGGGCATGCCGGCAAGGCCCAGCGCGTGCATCGGCAAGAAGGTGAGGTTGAGCCCGACCATCATGAGCACGAAGTGCAGCCGACCAAGGCCCTCATCGAGCTTGCGACCGGTCATCTTTGGGAAGTAGAAGTAGAACCCGGCCATGATCGCGACGAACGATCCACCGAAGAGCACATAGTGGATGTGCGCAACGATCCAGTAGGTTGCGTGAATGGCGTAGTCAACAGGTACCGAGGCGCTAAAGACGCCGTTGATCCCACCGATCAGGAACATGCTGAGGAATCCCAGCGCGAAGAGCATCGGCGTGGTGAAGCTGATTTGGCCGCGCCACATGGTCGCAATCCAGTTAAACATCTTCACACCCGTCGGCACTGCGATCAAGAAAGTCATCACTGAGAAGAAGGGCAAGAAGACGCTACCCGTCGTGAACATGTGATGTGCCCAGACGCTGAATCCGAGGGCGCCGATGCCGGCGGTAGCGAAGACGAACGCCTTGTACCCGAAGAGTGGCTTGCGACTAAAGACAGGGAGGATCTCTGAGATGATTCCCATCCCCGGCAACACCATGATGTACACCGCTGGGTGGGAGTAGAACCAGAAGATGTTCTGCCACAGAATGGCCGAACCACCGAGCGTTGGATCGAAGAAGGCTCCGCCAAAGTTTCGGTCAATGAAGAGCATCACCAGTGCGCTGGTCAGAACGGGGGTGCCCATCAGCACGAGCACGCTGGTGACGAGCACCGTCCAGACCAGGATTGGCATACGGAAGAGAGTCATCCCCGGTGCGCGCATGCGGAAGACCGTGACCATGAAGTTGACGGCGCCAAGGATGGAGCTCGTGCCGACCAGAATGAGGGCAACGATCCAGAGGTTCATGCCCGGGCCCGGGCTGTACTTCAGGTTGCTGACCGGTGGGTATGCGGTCCAGCCAGCATCTGCAGCGCCGCCCAGCAGGAACCCTGACACCACAACGAGTCCCGAAAATGGAATCATCCAGAAGCTGAGGGCATTGATGCGCGGGAAGGCCATGTCTGGCGCACCGATCATGAGCGGCACAACGTAGTTTCCGAACGCCGCCAGGAACGGAATGATCACCCAAAAGATCATGACTGAGGCATGCATCGTGAAGAGCTGGTTGTACGAAGACTCGTCAAGGAACTGCAGTCCCGGCATCGCAAGCTCTGCGCGAACGCCGAGCGCCAAGAGACCACCGATCGCCAAGAAGATGAAGGACGAGATCGTATAGAGGATGCCGATCTTTTTGTGGTCGGTTGTCGTCAGGTAGTCATAGAGCGCTGAGGGTGCGGATTGGCGAACCCCTGCTGCAGTTGTCGACATCTCTTACCCCCTTACGGCTGCGCCACTACAACGAGATCTGCGTACATACCCTGCGCGTAATGGCCTGCGATGTTGCACATCACGACGTAGTTGCCTGGCTCAAGGGTAACCGTCACCATCCCTGGCGTGTTCGGCTCCCACTCGGCCTGCTCATCAATAACGTCAAGGGTGGCCTCGTCGAGGCGGCTTGTTGTTTCGCTCACCTCGTCGAGGAGCTGCTTCGCAGTCTTGTCGCTGCGAACCACGAGGAACTCGTGCGCATTGGTCCCCTCGTTCGTGAGGTTGAACTGAATACTGCCCGCCACATGCTTGGCGGCGGAGAGGGTGATCGCCCACTCCTTAACGACACCCGTTATTGGGCCGGTTGCGGCTGGCTCCTCTTTGGGTCGCGTCTCCTCAAGCCAGGCGTCGTACTCTGCTCGTGTCACCACACGCACGGTGAAGCCCATCTGGTGGTGCAGCAATCCGCAGAATGCCGAGCACTGGCCCGTAAAGGTGCCGAGCTTATTTGGCGTGAACTCGAAGTAGTTGGTCTTGCCAGGCACCATGTCGCGCTGGAAGAGGAACTGCGGAATGTAGAAGCCGTGGTTCACATCTTGCGCAACAAGGGTGATCTCAATGCGCTCGTTGATCGGCACAACCATCTCGGGGTACGCCGTGGCGGCACCAAAGAACTCAATGTTCTCTTCTGGATAGGCGAACTTCCACTGCCACTGATAGCCGACGACCTCAATCTTTACGCCAACGTTTTCAGGCTGTCGGGCGTCAACGATGTTGAGCACGCGGGCTGAGGCGAAGAAGAGGGCGATGACCACAATGAGCGGAATCACCGTCCAAACGATCTCAAGAATTAGGTTCCCGTGGGTCTGGACTGGGAGGGTGGAGTCGCCCGGCTTTCGGCGGTATCGAATCACCGACCAAATGATGAGTCCTTGCACCAGGACGAAGACTATGGCCGCTACGGCGAAGACCAAGTTGTAGAGATCTCGGATCTCGAGCGCCTCGTCGGTCACTGCTGGCAGGGGGAAGGCAGACTCACAGCCGCTCGCAATGAGGGCTACGGCGGCGAGACCGAGCAGCACAGAGAGATTCTTCATGGTTGAGATGATACGCGCCCTCGGCGGGGGGCGCTCCGCCGCTATCCCGAGTGCGTAGGTCGGATTCCGAGGGTCACTCTTCAGTGTGGGCGGGCTGGGCGTGGACTCGGGCAATGCCAGAGGCAAGCAGCGGGAGTGGCCCCAAGATGATCCCAGCGGCTCCAGCAAAGAGGGCGGCGCGGAGCCCAAAGCTCTCGGCGATGACCGAGCCGATCAGGGCCCCGAGTGGAAGTCCGAGCAGCATCACCGTCTTCATTGAGGCGTTCATGCGCCCGAGAAGGCGAGCCGGGGTGATCAGCTGTCGATAGGTCACCTGGTTGACGTGGAAGAGTCCTGCGCCAAAGAAGGCGATGAACTGCGTAAGGATGGCGAGCGCTGCAATCAGTGGCACCCCCATGGATCGATCGAGTAGCGCAAACCCGAGCGGCATCACGGGCAAGATGAATCCGCCAAGCACCAGCGTACGCCCCATACCGAGCCACCTGATCACCTTGGCATTGACAATGGTTCCCGCCACAATTCCAACCGTTCCCGCGCCGATCACAAATCCGATCAGCTCGGTTGGTAGGTCTAACTCACGTCGCGCATACGCAATGATCAACGGGCCGCTCGCCAAGCCGCCGAAGAAGTTGAAGATGAGCGCGGCAAGCGCGTTGCCACGCAGGTGCGGATGCTGCACCACCCAGGCGAGCCCTTCGCGCATCTCTCTCCAGAGACTTCGCTCCTCGACCTCTCTCTTCGTAAAGGTGGGTGCCTGCTCAACATGACGGACGCGCTGCACCATGAGTGCGGAGACGAGGAAGCTCAGTGAATCAATCACGACGGCAATGGGGCCAGTGAGGCGCGCCACTGCAATACCCGCAAGGGCCGGGCCTGCGACGCCAGTGGCCGACTCCATCGCCATGAGGCGGCCATTTGCGACCCCGAGTTGTGGTCCGCGCAGAATGGCCGGTAGATACGACTGATGTGCAACGTCGTACAGCAACGAGCAGGCGCCGATAAGGAAAAGCACGGAGAGCAGGATGGGCATGCTCAAGATGTTGAGCACGTAGCAGATTGGCACGATGAGGAGCAGCCCAGTTCGCGCAATATCGGTAGCGATCAGCACTGGGCGTCGCGTTCGACGATCAAGGAGTGCCCCTGCAGGGAGTCCAAGCAACACGAAGGGGATGAGGTAGGCCAGCTCAAGCAGCGCGATCGAGCCGTTACTCGCGTTGATGACGTCGATGGCGATCAGGGGGAAGGCGATGTGTGAAACCTGCGAGCCGAGGGAGCTGATCCCCTGTGCGCCGAAGAGGAGGCGTACGTCGGCGTTCTGGAACGGATCGTCGACGGCAAGGCGTAGGCGCGCGAAGGGGTTTCTCACCCGCAGACTATAGGCGGCACTCCGCCACCCCGCGTATGATCTGCGCATGCCAGCAGTGACCGTTCCCGACATCACGCTTCTTGCTCGAACGCCCGTTGCCGACCTCCTCACCGCTCGCCCGCGACCGGTGATTTCGCTCAGCACGGCACCGAGCGGCTTCGAGGGCGAAGGCTTCCCCGTGCGCCGCGCCTTCATGGGTGCGCCGCTGGCGGCGATCGATCCATTCATCATGCTCGACCAGATGGGCGAGGTGGAGTACGCGCCTGGTGAACCGAAGGGGACACCGTGGCATCCGCATCGCGGATTTGAGACGGTCACTTACATGCTCGACGGCATCCTCGACCACCGCGACAGCAACGGTGGTGGCGGACGCATTAGTGATGGTGATACGCAGTGGATGACCGCCGGCGGCGGCATCTTGCATATCGAGACTCCACCAGAATTCTTAGTTGCGAGCGGCGGTCTCTTCCACGGCTTCCAGCTCTGGGTAAATCTGCCGCGCGCCAAGAAGTGGTCGCCGCCCGCCTACCAAGACATCCGCTCAAACGAGGTCAAGCTACTCGCCTCGCCCGATGGCGGCACGCTCCTGCGCCTGATTGCGGGTGATGTTGGTGGCTACAGCGGACCAGGCTCCACGCAAACACCGATTGCGCTAGTGCACGCCACCCTGCAACCGGGCGCCGAACTCGACCTGCCATGGCGTCCCGACTTCAATGCGCTCGTCTACGCACTCTCTGGTCGCGGCACAGTTGGCGCCGAACGCGTCGGCATTCAGGCGGGACAGCTCGCGGTCTACGGCGCGGGTGATCGCATCGTCGTCAAGGCATCGGAGCATCAGGACCAGCGCACCCCAGCACTCGACGTGCTGATCCTTGGCGGTCTCCCCATCAAGGAGCCAGTTGCCTGGCTTGGGCCGTTCGTCATGAATACGCGCGACGAGGTGGTGCAGGCGTTTGAGGATTATCAGGCCGGGAAGCTCGGCGTGATCCCAGCCGCCCATAGCAACCCACACAACACGCCAACGAGCGTTGTTGAATCGGGACACGATTAGGGGTGGAGATCTTTCTCCTCGGCGCCGCCCTCGCCTTCTCGATCAACATTGAGCTCGGTGTCGTCAACGTCATGATCGTGCGTACCGCGATTGATCGCGGTGCATGGCCCGCCCTCCTTATAGGACTTGGCTCCTGCATTGGCGATGTGATCTGGGCCTGTGCCGGTGCGCTCGGCGTCGCTGCACTGCTCCAGTGGCCACCAGCGGCATGGGTGCTCTGGCTCGGAGGAAGCGCGATCCTCTGCTGGTTCGCTGCAGCTGCACTACGTGATGCGGTGCGTGGTGGTTCGATTGATGACTCATCACCACTCCGTCGAGCCAACGGTCTGCGTGCCGTTGGCCTCGGCCTCGGCGTCGCCCTCAGCTCCCCGACGCTGATCCTCTGGACCGCCACGGTAGGCGGTAGCGTCGTAGCCTCGCAGGCCACAAGTATCGCCGGATTCATTCCATTTATCTCTGGCTTCGCGACCGCGGCAGTGTTGCATTCGGTTGTGCTCTCCGGCGTGGTCGGCGCAACGCGTCGATTCACTGGGCCGCGCACTATCCGTGCAGTCTCACTAATCTCCGCCCTTATGTTTGCGGCGTTTGCTGTGGGGATCTTTGTTGACGGCGCGCAGAGACTTGCGCTTCCAGCTTTTACGGGGAACTAACCTACAGGGCGTTAGGAGTTCGTCGGCTCCGCATTCTTTGCGGCGATCTTCAGCAGATCACGCGTTAGCCGCTCCATCTCACTTGCCGTTAGTGCGCTGCCAAATCGCTCCGCAACTGCGGCGAGGTGCGCTGGCGCAGCACCCTTGAATGCGCGAAGGCCGAGTGGTGTCAGGGTTGCCCAGTGCACGCGGCCATCTTCGGTGCAGCGACGACGAGTCACCCATCCGTTAATGGCAAGGCGATCAATCCGACGCGTAAGTCCACTCTTAGAGATGAGTGCGGCATCAGCAAGTTCGCTCATGCGGAGCCGGTAATCCTCGGACCGAACGAGTTGCGCCATCACATCAAAGTCGGCGAGGCTCATGCCTGAGGTATCCATCAGCTCTGAAGAGAGTGCGCGTGTCACGCGGCCATAGGCGGTGAGGAAGGCGATCCACGCCTTTGCGACGGTGGGGTCAAGGAGCTTCGACGCGTCGGTGCCGAGCACTGCAGAGAGTGCTTCAATCTCGGCGCTTACAGGTTTGCTCGTTGTTGCCATTGCTTGCAATAGTTGCACTTGCAATCATTCTGGTCAAGGGGTATGGTTGCATCTGCAACTACCCGAGCGTTCGCTCGGGAGGTGAGTTTAAGGAGGCCAGGATGTCAGCAGCACGATTTAAGCAGGTGGCGGATAGCGCCCAGATCGATCGAGCCGTCGCGGCGCTCAACAAGCACGGCTTCGCGGCCAAGGTGGTCTCCAGTGGCGCCGCCGCCAAAGATGCAGTGCTCGCGCTGATTCCGGCCGGCTCGGAGGTCTTTACCTTCACCTCGGCAACGCTTGACACCGTTGGCCTCACCGAGGCGCTGAACGCCGCTCCGTACAAGAGCCTGCGCGACAAGATGTATGCGCTTGATCGCAATACCCAGAGCGCCGAGATGCGGGCCATCGGTTCGGCTCCAGCATTTGCCGTTGGCAGCGTGCACGCCGTTACAGAAACGGGTGAGCTGATGTTGGCCTCCGCCACCGGCTCACAGCTTCCGGCGTATGCCTACGGTGCGGGCCACGTGGTCTTCGTTGTTGGTGCTCAGAAGATCGTGAAGGATCTTGCCGAGGCGACCGAGCGCATCGCCACCTATACGTTGCCGCTTGAAGACGTTCGCGCACAGGCTGCCTACGGCGTGCATAGCGCCATCAACAAGACGCTCACGCTGCACGGCGAAATGCCAGGTCGCATCGATGTCATCATCGTGCAAGAGGAGCTCGGCTTCTAATGCGATCGGCTATCACGCGCGGCGCGGTCCTCGCCGTCGCCATTAATCTGACGCTCTGGTTTATCGCTGCAATCGTTGCCATTGTGCCTCCGGCCGCTGACACGATCCCAACGGTCATCGGTGTAGCCGTAGCATCGGCCGCTGGAGTCGTGGCAGCTGGAGTGGTAGCGCAACGGTTTGTAGAGACCTGGCGCCGCTATATCTGGGATCGCGCTGCACTCGTCGTCTTGCTGATGTCGTTCGGCTCACCGCTCGGCTTGGCTCTCGGAGTGATTCCTGTGTCGCCGATTGATCCGACGAACGAGCTGCTGATTTCGTTCAAGGAGGGGATCGCCCTGATCTATACCGTGATGCACGTCACGACGTACCTCGCGGTACAGCGCACCGTCGCAAAGGAGTTCAGCGCGTGAGCTCATTTAGCATCTCGCGACTCAACCACGCCGTTATCTTCGTTCGCAGCGCTAAGGCCGCCGCCGCGTTTTACACACGGGCGTTCGGCTTTGTCGAGGTGAGTGAAGAGTTCGGCGGGAAGGCCATCTTCATGCGCTCGGCAACCACAACGAATCACCATGACCTTGGTCTCTTTGAGGTTGGACCAGAGGCGCCACGACCACCACGAGGTGGGACGGGGCTCTATCACCTGGCATGGGAGGTGCCGACAATGCGCGACCTCGCAGCTGCGGCGCAAGCACTTGGCGAACTTGGCGCACTCTCCGGCGCGAGTGATCACGGGGTGAGCAAGAGCCTCTACGGCGCTGACCCTGATGGCAACGAGTTTGAGATCATGTGGCAGGTGCCCGCAGACGCATGGGGCGAGTATGCCGAGCACGCGGTGGTGCAGCCGCTCAACATTGAGGCGGAGCTTACCCGCTGGGGTTGATCCCAGCACAACATTGAAACTGCTCCGCTAGGCTGAACCGTATGAGTTTTGATCCGATGGGCCCGCTCCACGCACAGCCGCGACTGGTCACCTTCATGACCGACTTCGGCCTGCGTGACCCTTCCGCCGGAGTTCTCTCTGGCGTCGTGCTCGGCATTGCCCCAGATGCACGAACTCTTGATCTCACGCATGCAATTCCGCCGTATGACGTTGAGGCGGGGGCTGAGGCGCTCGTCGAGTCGCTCATCCATCTGCCGGTTGGCGCGCACGTGGCGGTGGTTGACCCAGGTGTGGGGACCCAGCGCCGGCCGATCGCCATTCGTTGTGGACGCGGTGATGCCCTGATCGGCCCTGATAATGGACTTCTGTTGCCAGCAGCTGCTGCACTTGGTGGCGCCGTGGCGGCAGTAATACTTGATGACGAGCGCTGGTGGGGCCCACGCCGCTCACACACCTTCCACGGCCGAGACCTGTTTGCGCCCGTCGCTGCACACCTGGCTGCCGGGGTCCCCTTCGGCGACCTTGGCACGCCGATTGCCCCAGATGATCTGGTTCCTGCGACCAAGCTGCCGATTGAGATCGGCGACGGGGTGCTGCACACCTCAGTTCGCATCGTGGATGGCTTCGGAACCTTGGTACTGACAGGCGACCGCGAGGCGATTGAATCGTCTATTGGCCCTCTAACCACCGGGGAGCCACTCAAGATCAAGGTTGGCGACCAAACAGTGACGACCGTCTGGGCTAACCGCTTCGGGGATGTGCCCGAACATGAGCCACTCTGCTACATCGATTCCACTGGGCGACTCGCCTTGGCGATCAACCGTGGCAGTGCCGCCGATCGTTATGGTGCGGTTCGCCGAACTCTGGTGGTCATAACTCGCGCATAGCCCAGTTCCTAGCGAGCACCCCCTGCTATCCTTCCGCTCGTGGGGACACAACGTCGACGGCGCGCCGCGCGCCGATCACCGCCCCGCCGTCGCACTGACGCTGTGTCAGATCGTCGCCAATAGCGGCTGTACAGGAGGTATGGATATGAGCACAACGCGCTCACGCATCGCAATCGGCCAGACCACACGTATGGCGGTCGTGGTCATGGCGAT
>Ga0315899_10001742_pt1 | contig 24672 bp, 19 predicted proteins | sample LakEriMetagenome_2_FD_203518 | JGI IMG/M metagenome (GOLD analysis project Ga0315899, IMG submission 203518) | Freshwater fungal communities from buoy surface, Lake Erie, Ohio, United States - Buoy 4 MA112 | ecosystem: Environmental > Aquatic > Freshwater > Lake | place: USA: Lake Erie, Ohio... | reverse complement strand
CTAGCACACCTAATTGTATATAAAATGGTTTGAAATTGATTTTCATTGCTTGGTGTACTAAAACTTATTTGGGTATCGTTATAAATCCTTTTTTACTTACTTTTTTACCTGAAGCTGAATCAAAGGTCAAAATGAAGTAATAGGTATCAGGAGGAAGTGGTGCGCCATTATACAAGCCATCCCAATCATTTGCATAACCTGTTTTTCTATATATCACTCTTTTAGAACGATCCATAATAATTAACTGATTATTGGGGTAACTATTTAAGTTTTCTATCTCCCATTTATCGTTTTGCCCATCTCCATTTGACGTTAGAATATTGTTTGCCACTATGTTCACATCTTCCATCACCTCCACTGTAATGCTTAGGGTAGTTGAGCTTCCATAAACATTGGTAACCCTAACTGAGTAACTCTGTGTTTGGCTAGGTTTAGCTATCGGATTATAAATACTTGTTGAACTTAAGCTGGCAGAAGGACTCCAATTATAAGACGCTACATCTGATCCGCTCACAATCAGCTTAGAGGTAAAACCCTTACTGATTTTAGGAGTGGTACTGGCTATTGCCTGTAATTGTGTGCCATATTCATTGCCCGTACCTGTAAGTGTTGGCAGCTGACTGACGCTTACTGTATACACATTTTCAAAGCTAAGGCCTCCTTTATCGGTGGCTCGAACTCGAATGTTATAGGAGTTCTTCGTTGAAAAATTATAAACCTGAGATGCTCTGACTTGGTTACCACTCACATTAAATGCGGCATTGTCTGTTGAACCTACACCCGAAACTAGACTGTAGGTATGGCTGTCGCCAGCATCCTGATCTATTGTACTTAGTACGCCAACAATCTCGTTGATCGTATTTGATTCATATAAATTAGATTTGTTGATTGCAAGCGCGCTTGGTGTTTCGTTTACATCATTAATATTTATTGAAAGTGATTTTTCATCAAAACGACCGTACCCATCTGTTACGCGCAAGCGAGCAGAATAAGTCTTTTTGGTCTCAAAATCTAAGGCAGTATTGGTTTGAAATTCTGAGCCTGTAATCCTGAAAGCGGAATTGTCTGTAGAGCCTGTACCACTAACTAAAGAATACGTGAATTGTTCTCCTGTTAGGTTCTCATCGGTTCCAACTAGATTAACCACTTTGCTACCTAGAGGAGAATTCTCTGCAATTGCACTAGCTGCCAAAATTAAATTAGGTTTAAATTCTGCCGCAACAATTTCACCTAAAGACAATCTGGAAATACTAGAAGATGAACTATTGTTTGTTGCATCGGTTTGAGTAACCTGACGATACCAGCTACTCGGGTTATAAATAAACAATTGTAAATTTTGCTCAGTTAATCCGTTTAATTGAGAATCCGAATAATTCATACTTAAACTTCCGCTAAACAAAGCACTTGGATTACTAAATTGATACACACGGGAAACTTGATTCGATAACTTAGCAGTTGAAGCAGGAACCAGGGAAAGACTGTTAGTCCCCAAAGTGAAATCTTCAGTCGGGGTAATTGACAATCCATCTGCATGCATGATACCTCCAGCAGTGATAGTCATCTCTTCTGATGAGCCAAAAGAAATTAACTCACCAGTTTGTGAAAATGCCTGAGAGGTAATAAGGGACAGGAATAAAATGAATCTGTATTTCATCGAATCAAATATTTTTTTTTATGGAAACAAATGTAATTTTTATCGCTAAGTGAATCACAAATTTATTGGATTAAATTGTATCATATCTATACTTTGAGACAAAGTGAAAAATAAATAAAAGAATAATGATTCACCTAAAGCCTAATTGACCAAAAAATATCCTGCTTTATTTCTCTAACTAATAGAAAAAAATAATCCATTTAATAAAATCTAAATATTAAAAAAAAAATGAAACTAAAAAAAATGATTTTTTTATGAATATCTCTTTGTTTGGTACTATCACTAACCAAGTGCTTTGAGTCTACTTATGGTACGGTGAAAATAACAACTAAAGGGTATTGGAACGGTAACACCGACTAGAGGGCAAAGTGAACATCTCTGATCGCTTTTCGTAGCCCGTAGGGGTCCCGATAGCAATCGGGACGAACCCCTGTGTCCAGAAATACCCTAAACAACAAAAGCGATCATTTATGATCGCTTTTCGTAGCCCGTAGGGGAATCGAACCCCTGTTTCCAGAATGAAAATCTGGCGTCCTCACCCCTAGACGAACGGGCCTTTTAAGCTAAAAGCTTATAAGGTGAAAGGTAAAAGCTTGCTTTCTGCTTTTGGCTTTAAGCTTTGCGCTTGCTGCTTTCAGCTTAATCCTACCTTGGGTAGCGGGAGCCAGACTCGAACTGACGACCTTCGGGTTATGAGCCCGACGAGCTACCAACTGCTCCATCCCGCACTGTATCATAATTTTAACGGGTTATGAGCCCGATGACCGAGGCCACAATTAATACAATTTTAAGCTTAAAGAACGTTTCTGTATTGCTTTTAAATTGGACTGCAAAGATATATTTCGTTTCTTTGCAGTCCAAATAAAATTAAAAATAAATTTTACATGTCTCATAAAGCCGGATTTGTTAGTCTGATCGGGAAACCGAACGTTGGGAAATCAACCCTAATGAATGCTCTGGTAGGAGAAAAACTGTCAATAGTCACTCCAAAGGCACAAACTACAAGGCATCGGATTCTTGGAATTGTGAATGAGCCTGATTATCAAATCGTATTTTCAGATACACCCGGAGTAATCAAACCGGTGTATGGCATGCAGGAATCTATGATGAGTTTTGTAAATGGCTCTCTTGTCGACGCAGATATCGTCTTATTTGTCACTGATATCAATGAAAAATATGACGAATCGGATGTTATTGAAAAATTAACTAAAACCAGTTCCCCTATTGCGGTGGTTATCAATAAGATCGATAAATCCAGTGAAGAATTAGTGAAAGAAAAAATTCTTTACTGGCAGGAAAAATTGAATCCGAAAGCAATTTTTGCGGTTTCGGCACTTCATGATCATAATGTACCGGCAGTCATGCAATTCATTCTTGATAACTTACCTGAGCATCCGGCCTATTATGATAAAGATACCCTAACTGATAAGAACGAACGTTTTTTTGTTTCGGAGATTATCCGTGAAAAAGTATTCAAATTATACGATAAAGAGATTCCATATAGCACAGAAGTGATCATCACCGCTTTTAAAGATGAACCGAAGATTATCCGCATTAGTTCAGAGATTATTGTGGAACGTGATTCTCAAAAGAACATCATTATCGGCAAGGCAGGTGAAATGCTAAAAAAAGTTGGAACCTATGCCAGAAAGGACATGGAAGAATTTCTGCAGAAAAAAGTGTTTCTGGAAATGTTCGTCAAAGTTATCCCCGACTGGAGAAACAGAAAGAATTATTTGAAATCGTTTGGATACGAGGATTAGAACAAGGATCAAAGAACAAAGAACAAAGATGGATTCCGGTTCATTTTGAATTAATATTAAAAATAAAATACAGGATTAAGGTACAAGATATTAGACTTTTTTAGTCTTTGTTCTTTGCTCTTTGTTCTTTTATCATATCATAATGAGTAACATAGTAGCAATCGTCGGACGCCCCAATGTTGGGAAATCTACATTATATAACAGATTAACCGAAACGCGTAAAGCCATTGTGGATGACTTTAGCGGAGTAACTCGCGACAGGCATTACGGCGTCGCTGAGTGGACCGATAAACATTTTACAGTAATTGATACCGGCGGTTATGTGGCGCACTCTGACGACGTGTTTGAGGCCGCCATTCGAGAGCAGGTAGTCATCGCTATTGAAGAAGCTACGGTCATTCTTTTTATGGTCGATGTAGTGACCGGTGTAACCGATCTTGATGATGATATTGCCAAGCTATTAAGGCGTAGCAAAAAGCCGGTTTTCGTGGTGGTGAATAAGGTGGATAATAACCAGCGCCTTACGGATGCAAGTATTTTCTATAGTCTCGGATTGGGTGAAATATATCCGCTTTCTTCTATGTCGGGATCAGGAACGGGTGAACTGCTGGATGAAGTAATCAAGCATTTTGAAGAAGAGGCGGAAGAAGAAAATCAGCTCCCAAAATATGCCATTGTTGGTCGCCCGAATGTTGGAAAATCATCACTTATCAATGCTCTGATTGGCAAAGAACGAAATATCGTTACCCCAATTGCAGGCACAACTCGCGATTCAATACATATTCACTACAATCAGTTCGGGCATGAATTCATGCTGATCGACACCGCTGGTTTGCGTAAAAAAACTAAAGTTAAAGAGAATATTGAGTTCTATTCAGTGATGCGTACCATCAAGGCACTGGAGGAGGCTGATGTAATCATCTTAATGATTGATGCAGTTGAAGGCATTGAATCACAGGATATTAATATCTTCCATCTGGCAGAGAAAAATAAAAAAGGTGTGGTTATTCTAGTGAACAAATGGGATCTTATCGAGAAAAACACTAAAACAACTGGAGTATTTGAAGAACAGATCTACAATAAGATTGCCCCCTTTACCGATGTGCCAATCGTTTTCACATCAGTAGTAGAAAAGCAGAGGATCTACAAATCACTTGAGGCTGCTTCAAAAGTTTATGAAAATAAACTTAAAAAGATCCCTACGTCCAAATTGAATGATGTGATGTTACCCATCATTGAAAATTTCCCTCCACCAGCGGTAAAAGGGAAATATGTCAAAATTAAATATGTAACCCAAATTAATGCGAGTTCCCCCATGTTCGCATTCTTTTGCAACTTACCTCAATATATTAAAGAACCTTACAAACGTTTTATCGAAAATAAACTTCGTGAACATTTTGATTTCACCGGAGTTCCAATTCAGATTTTCTTTAGACAGAAATAATGGATCGGTTAATTAACAAAATATCCAACTATGAAAAAATTATTATTTACCCTTGTGGCGTCCGGTTTATTTGTAGTTTCATGTAACAGCGTTGTTGATCAGGCTGAAAAAGCAAAACAAGATTCACTTGCTGAAGTTGCCGCAGCCGATTCTATGCTAAAAGCAGCAATGGAAACCGACTCATTAAGCTCAGATACAATTACAGTCGACTCGATTCAATAGTCTATTGATTTGTAGGCATCTTTAAAGACTTCTAAAGACCTGCTGATGGCCTGATCTCCTGAATTCAAGACTTTGTAAAATCCTTCGTCGCCAAAATAATATCGTGCCAATAATGCCCTCAACTGGGTCTCGATTTCTTTTCTCGATGTATTCATTTTTCTTTCACCTACCTTAACATTTCGTTTTGTAGCTAACTGGATTATTTTTTTAATATCCTGTTCACTTAGTCTGAAATTCTTAATTATTTCTTCTGTTGATTGGTAAATTTTATTTTGCTTGAGCAGATGGTTGTACAGTACATCATTTAAAACCCCAGTACCGGAAAGCTCATAATAAAGATCTGAATATCCGGCAGAATCAACCGGGATGTAAATATCCGGCATAATGCCACCCCCTCCATATAAAACCTTTCCTGATTTTGTGGTAAAAGTCTTGCCTTTGTTATAAAGTGAATCATTGAGGGCCTTACCATTAGAACTCAATTCACCATTGCGATAACGCTCTTTAACTTCATTGTAATAAGCGTCATTACCTTTCTTGTATGATTTCTGAATCGACCTGCCAGATGCAGTATAATACCTGGCAATCGTCAGGTTTAATGCAGAACCATCCCCAAAGTCAAATTGTTCCTGTACCAGACCTTTACCAAAAGAACGCCTTCCAATGATAGTACCTCTTTCCAAATCCTGGACTGCTCCAGCAATTATTTCACTGGCCGAAGCAGTATTCTCATTGATCAAAACCGCCAGTTTACCATTTTCAAAATCTCCCTTCGGACTAGCAAAATAGTCTGTTCGAGGCTCATGTAAGCCCTGGGTATAAACAATTAATTCCTGGTCACCCATAAATTCATCCGCAAGAGCTGTTGCAGAGCTTAAGTATCCTCCTCCATTATCACGCAAATCCAAAACGAGGTTTTTCATCCCCTGTTTCTTCATATTCATAAGGCTGGCATGAAAATCCTCATCAGTTCTTGCGCCAAACTTACTGATCTTGATGTATGCACTCTGTGGACTAAGCATGTAGGCTGCATCAACACTACTGACAATGATTTTATCCCGAAGAATCCCAATGGTTTTACGACTGGTATCGCGCTGAACAAGCAACTGAACAATAGAACCCCGTTTTCCTCTGATCTGATCAACGATATGTCTGGATGTAACTTTTATACCGGCCACCGTTTTGTTATTAATAGCCAAAATCTTATCGCCATGTTTTATGCCAGCCTTAAATGCTGGTCCGCCTTGTTTCACAGAAGTTATCAGCAAAGTATCATTCAAGATATAATACTCTATGCCAATACCATTGAAATTTCCTTCCAAATCATTGCTCAGGAGTTCTGCATCTTCAGGAGCAAGGTAGGCAGAATGGGGGTCGAGATTTTTTAGTATCTCTTGTATAGCCATGTCTTGAACAGTATCAAGCTGAACAGAATCAACATAATTCTCATTGATAATCCTTATTACCTTTTCAACTTTAGACGAACGGTCTGATAACCCAAAAGAAAGAAATGATCCGTTTTTTGAATTCTGATTTTCACTGGCAAACCTCGGACCAAGAATTAGTCCGGCAATTAATACCGAAGAATATCCTGCAGCAATCCATAAATTTTTTTTTGTCGGCGATCCCATTAAATTTTACCCATGAAAAAGATCGTAAAGTTAACATGATGATTTACCAAAACAATAATTTAAAGTCTGTTTTATAATTTCTTTTGAATAAATTTCCACTTATAGAATAATGACTAATTTTTGTTGTACGCAATTGGATAATATTCTCATTTTTGAAGAACAAAAAATAAAGCATGAAAAGAACAACTGAAGCTGATTCCAACTATTCCGATTTAGATAAAATGTCAGTTACAGAATTACTGCATAGCATGAATAGTGAGGATAAAACTGTACCCTATGCGGTTGAAAAAGCCATTCCGGCAATTGAAAAAGTTGTCAATGTACTGGTTGAGAAAATGAGCCAGGGAGGACGCTTATTTTATATAGGTGCGGGCACAAGTGGACGCCTTGGGATATTGGATGCATCTGAATGTCCGCCAACCTATGGTGTACCATTTGACTTGGTTGTAGGAATTATTGCAGGAGGAGATCAGGCAATCAGAAAAGCTGTTGAAAATGCAGAAGATAATAGCGAACAGGCCTGGAAAGATCTGCAGCTTTTTGATATTTCTGACAAGGATGTTTTAATTGGAATTGCAGCATCCGGCACAACGCCGTATGTAATAGGGGGTTTAAAAAAAGCGAATGAAAACGGTCTGGAAACAGCTTGTATTGTTTGCAATGCAGGAAGCCCGGTGGCAGCTGAAGCTAAGTACCCGATAGAAGTGGTTGTTGGCCCCGAATTCGTTACCGGATCAACCCGTATGAAATCCGGGACAGCCCAAAAACTTGTCCTGAATATGATCAGTACCTCAACGATGATCAGACTTGGAAAGGTAAAAGGAAATAAAATGGTTGATATGCGATTAAGTAACGTAAAGCTTGTTGGACGTGCGGTAAACATGGTGATGCAGGCTACCGGTCTGGATTCAGGTACAGCAGAAAAATTACTTGAAAGATATGGAAGTGTACGAAAAGCAGTTGACAATGCCAACTCATCAGAACTTTAATTAAAATGCATGAAATAGAACCATATTATCGCTGGAGAGACGATTATATCGCATCTGAAGATACAAATTCGCCATTTTTTGAAACAAAATATAATGAATTTGAATTCGATAAACAAATCTATAACTATTTGATTCATCCTCAGTGGGACTTCTTTGGCTCTCAAACACTCTACCTGAAAGTTTTGTTTGCGGATTATGAAAAAGGCTACTCAATCATCGAGTTTATAGGTGAATGGAACGATGCGCTTCATAATGATATCATGACCCTAAAGCGCGAAATTCTGGACCTTATGGTAATTGAGGGAATAGATAAATTTATTCTAATTGGTGAAAACATCCTTAATTTTCATTCGTCCGATGACTGTTATTACGAAGAATGGTTTCAGGATGTGGAAGAAGGCTGGGTTGCAGGCATTAACTTCAGGCAACATGTGATCAGCGAGTTCAGAAGAAACAATATTGATTACTACATCAACTTTGGGGGAAATCTGGATGATATGACCTGGCGCAATCTGAAACCAAATCAATTGTTCATAGAAGTGGAATTGGCTTTAAGCCGACGATTGAATTAAGAGGAAAGCCCAAAGGCGAAAGCAGAAAGCGAAAAGCATGGGAGTACTTTTACAATCGTTTAATATCAGAATAAATGATTTTTATTAAATTTGAAAAAAGAAAATATTATGTCAGAAAAAGAAACAATCTATCAATATACTAACGATCCAATCGTTCAGCGTGAAGGTGCGATAACCTCAGCTAATTTTATTCCGAATGTATTTCTCTGGATGTTTATTGCACTGGGCCTATCTGCAGGTTTTGCCTATTTCTTCTCTGCTGATGAGGACTTGCTTGCTATGCTGATTGACCCTATAAATGGAGGAAGAACCACTTTAGGTACAATTGCAATGTTCGCGCCACTGGCCTTTGTGATGGTCATGTCCTTCGGAATGAACCGTCTCTCTTTTCCAGTGCTGGCTCTGATCTTTGTTCTCTATTCTGCCGCAACCGGAATAAGTTTGAGCTATATTTTGCTTGTTTATACTTCCTCATCTGTTCTGGGATGCTTTATTTCTGCATCTCTGCTATTTGCTGTTATGGCTTTCGCAGGATATACTACCGAAACTGATTTAACAAAATTCGGCTCTATCCTGATGATGGCTCTAGTTGGAATCATAATTGCAAGTATTGTAAACTTCTTTTTAGGTAGCAGTCAGCTTGATTATATCATCAGTTTTATTGGGGTAGCCTTGTTTGTGGGATTAACCGCCTACGACATGCAACGACTTAAACGAATTGCCGCAGGTATTGAATATGGAGATGCATCTGCTAATAAAATGGTTATTATGGGTGCATTAACCCTTTATCTGGATTTTATTAATTTGTTTTTGATGCTGCTTCGTCTTTTCGGAAACCGGAAGTAAAGGTTTGCTATCAGTTGTCTGTTATCTGTTACCAGTTAAACCTGCTTACACAAGCAATTTCAGGTAACTGACTTCAGGCAACTGGCAACAGGTAACTGATAACTCAATTTGCATTTCATCAAAATATCATGCACTTTTGCACTGCTTATTCAGAAAGATGGAGGGATTAGACCCTGGGAAATCTTAGCAACCTGTGCTAATAAGGTGCTACATTCTATCCGCCCAAGGCGGAACAGATAAGTGAGGTCAATAATTACCGACTTTTCGAAAATAAGCTTTTTGAGTATTGAGTATAGAGTATTGAGTATCAAGACATCTGATCTCAATGAAATTTCGTATTTGATAACTCAGAATTTTGCTACTTGATACTAAATAATGATCAGAGAAGAACTCAAAAAACGAATCCTAGTTATTGATGGTGCCATGGGCACCATGATCCAGCGATACCAGCTAACAGAAGAAGATTTCAGAGGAGAACGATTTAAAGATCACCCTTGTGATGTAAGGGGCAATAATGATCTATTGAACATTACCCGCCCGGATATCATCAAGGCGATTCATGCAGAATACCTTGAGGCAGGTGCAGATATCATTGAAACAAATACCTTCAGCACACAACGTATTTCTATGGCCGACTACCAAATGGAAGATCTGTCTTATGAAATGAGTTTTGAAGGTGCCCGAATAGCAAAAGAAATTGCCAATGAGTATACACTGAAAAATCCTGATAAACCCCGTTTTGTTGCCGGAGCCCTTGGCCCTACTACTAAAATGGCTTCCATGTCACCGGATGTTAATGATCCCGGATTCAGAGCTGTTACTTTTGATGAATTAGTGGATGCCTATTACGAACAAGTTAAAGGATTGATTGATGGTGGTGCTGATGTATTGCTTTTCGAAACAATAACGGATACTCTAATCACCAAGGCTGCTCTTTTTGCCACCAAAAATTATGAGAACGAGAGTGGCAGGAAGATTGATATCATGATCTCTGGAACGATTACTGATGCAAGCGGTAGAACCTTATCCGGCCAGACTGTTGAAGCATTTTTGAATTCATTAAGTCATGCCAATTTATTGAGCATCGGACTCAATTGCGCACTAGGAGCTAAGGATATGCGTCCGCATATTGAAGAACTTTCTCAAAAAGCAGCATGCTTTATTTCTGCTTATCCTAATGCCGGACTCCCAAATGAGTTTGGAGCATATGATGAATTGCCACATGAAACCGCCCATCTGGTTGAGGATTTCATGGAAAATGGTTTTGTTAATATTGTTGGAGGTTGTTGTGGTACAACTCCTGAACATATAAAATGCATAGCCGAAAAAGCAGCGAAATTTTCGCCAAGAATACCAGCAAAACCTGAGCCTTTTCTTCGTCTTAGCGGTCTTGAGCCAGTTACCCTAACTCCTGAAACAAACTTTGTAAATATCGGAGAAAGAACCAATATCACCGGATCTCCAAAGTTTTCGAAACTAATACTTAGCGGCGATTTCGATGCCGCTCTAGCTGTTGCCCGTCAACAGGTTGAAGGTGGTGCTCAGATCATTGATATCAACATGGATGAAGGAATGCTCGACTCTGAAGCTGCAATGGTTAAATTTCTAAACCTGATTGCCTCAGAACCCGATATTTCCAAATTACCTATCATGGTGGATTCATCCAAATGGACTGTAATTGAAGCCGGATTAAAATGTCTTCAGGGTAAGGGAATCGTAAATTCAATATCCCTGAAAGAAGGAGAAGAAGCCTTTAAGACCTATGCCGAGAAAATACGTCAATATGGTGCCGCGGTGGTTGTAATGGCATTTGATGAAACCGGACAAGCTGATTCTCTCGAAAGACGTAAGGAAATTTGTCAAAGATCTTATAACATTCTGGTTAATGAAGTTAAATTCCCTCCACAGGATATCATATTTGACCCGAATATTCTGACTGTAGCTACCGGACTTGAGGAGCATAATAATTATGCTGTAGACTTCATTGAAGCTACACGATGGATCAAACAAAATCTTCCACTTGCCAAGGTAAGCGGCGGAGTAAGTAATATTTCATTTTCTTTTAGAGGGAATAATACAGTAAGAGAAGCAATGCACTCAGCATTCCTGTACCATGCAATTAAAGCCGGACTAGATATGGGCATTGTTAACGCCGGTATGCTCGAGGTTTATGAAGAAATACCAAAAGATTTGCTGGAACTAGTTGAAGATGTACTGCTTAACCATCGTACGGATGCAACAGAACGTCTAGTGGATTTTGCCGAAACCATTAAAACAACTGGTAAAGTTATCGTAAAGGATGAGGCATGGCGCAAAGGAAATGTGGAAGATCGCTTATCCCACTCGCTTGTAAAAGGGATTATCGATTATCTGGATGACGATGTTGAAGAAGCCCGTCAAAAATATGCTAAGCCTCTTGAGGTAATTGAAGGACCACTAATGGACGGGATGGGGATTGTTGGTGACCTGTTTGGACAGGGGAAAATGTTCCTGCCACAAGTAGTAAAATCAGCAAGAGTAATGAAGAAAGCTGTGGCTTACTTATTACCATTCATTGAAGAAGAAAAACTCAATAATGCCGACAGTAATCAGCGTAAAAATGCAGGTAAAGTATTACTAGCTACCGTAAAAGGCGACGTTCATGACATTGGGAAAAACATTGTAGGAGTTGTACTGGCATGTAATAATTTCGAGGTCATTGACCTTGGAGTCATGGTCCCTGCACAAAAAATTATTGAAACAGCCAAAGCTGAAAATGTAGATATAATAGGGCTCAGCGGACTGATTACGCCGTCTTTAGATGAAATGGTGCATTTCGCAAAAGAAATGGAAAGGGAAGGATTTAAGATACCCCTGATCCTTGGTGGAGCAACTACTTCCAGAATTCATGCTGCGGTGAAAGTGGCTCCAAATTATTCAGGTCCTTCAGTTCATGTTCTTGATGCTTCAAGAAGTGTAACGGTATGCAGTACCCTGATGAGCGACGAAAACAGGGAAGAATACATTACAAATATTCATAATGAGTATTCAAAAGCTAGAGAGACTCATTTAAGTAAACAAACAGATAAAAAGTTTAAATCCATAGAAGAGGCAAGGGCCGGTAAGTTTCAAATTGATCTGGATACAGCTGTTGCAGCAAAACCTTTATTCATTGGAACCAAAGCATTTGTTGATTTTTCTCTCGAAGAACTTGTACCCTACATCGACTGGACTCCATTTTTTCATACCTGGGAACTGAGAGGTAGCTACCCGCGTATATTTGAGGATGAGTTTGTAGGTAAAGAAGCAAAAAAACTTTATGAGGAAGCCCGGATTTTGCTCGATAAAATCATATCAGATAAATCCCTTAAAGCCAAAGGTGTAATAGGTTTCTGGCCGGCAAATTCTGTGGGCGACGATATTGAACTCTACACAGATGAGAGCAGAACACAAATTTATCGAACAATACACACACTAAGGCAGCAGGCAGAGAAGGCAACCGACGAACCATATTTTGCACTTTCAGACTTTATTGCTCCTAAAAATTCAGGAATTGCTGATTATTGGGGCGGCTTTGCAGTGACAACCGGAATTGGATGTGATGAGTTGGTAGCAGAGTTTGAAAAGAACTTTGATGACTATAACAGTATCATGGTAAAAGCACTTGCTGATCGGCTTGCCGAAGCCTTCGCAGAGCGGATGCATGAATTGGTTAGAAAAGAATTCTGGGCCTATTCGAACGATGAGTCGCTGAGTTCTGAAGATCTGATCAAGGAAAAATACAGGGGTATTCGTCCGGCACCGGGATATCCGGCCTGTCCGGATCACACCGAAAAAGCTACTTTATTCGAAATCCTTGATGCAGAGAAGTTAACAGGAATTCATTTAACAGAAAGCTTTGCAATGTATCCTACAGCAGCTGTTAGCGGTTTTTATTTTGCTCATCCGCAATCACGCTATTTTGGATTAGGTAAAATTAATAAAGATCAGGTAGAAGATTATGCCGTTCGTAAAGGTTTGACATTAGAGGAAACAGAGCGGTGGTTGAGCCCGAATTTAGGGTATTAATGGTTGTCAGTAAGCTGTTATCAGTTACCGGTAATTAAGTAAATGGTACAAGCTATTGAGTTAATGGTATAAATTTTAGGAAATTGAGTTTTAGATTGTATGGTTAGAAGCAAGAAGACTTTCTAAAGATATATATTCAACAACAGCTGGATTCCCAAAGGAAGAACAGTTTGGTCTTACTAACCAAATGCGAAGATCTGAGATTTCAATTCCTTCAAATATTGCTGAAGGCTGTAGAAGAAATTATCCAAAGGATAGTATTCAATTCTTTTATATCGCAAGGGGCTCTTTATATGAATTAGAAACTCAATTGTACCTTAGTTTTGACCTGAATTATATTGAAGAAGTAAAACTTAATCAACTTTTAACATTAACTGAAACCACAAGAAAATTACTAAGCGGTTTTATAAAATATTACCAACAAATAAAATAAATACAACGATTATTCAACAGATAACAGGTAACTGATAACTGATAACTAATAGGCATGAAAATCACCGATCACATAAAAAACGCCAAAGGCAAAACACTTTTCTCATTTGAGTTGCTTCCACCTTTAAAAGGACAGAGTATTCAGGGTATTTATGATGCCATAGATCCACTGATGGACTTTAATCCTCCATTTATTGATGTGACTTATCATAGAGAAGATTATATCTATAAGCAGCATGAAAGTGGATTGTTGGAAAAGGTTTCCTATCGTAAACGCCCCGGAACTGTTGCCATTTGCGCATCGATCATGAACCGGTACAATGTAGATGCAGTACCACATCTGATCTGCGGTGGCTTTACAAAAGAAGAAACTGAAAATACCCTGATCGATCTGCAGTTTTTAGGTATAGACAATGTTCTGGTTTTACGTGGTGATGCTCGTCATGCAGATTCCGGATTTATTCCAACACCTGGTGGCCATGCTTATGCAACTGAGTTATTGGAGCAGGTGGTAAACATGAATAAGGGAGTTTATCTTCATGAGGACTATGATACTGCGTACAAGACAAAATTCTGTGTCGGTGTAGCGGGATATCCTGAAAAGCATTTTGAAGCTCCAAACATGAAAACAGATTTTAATTTTCTAAAAAAGAAAGTTGAGTTGGGAGCGGAGTTTATAGTAACGCAGATGTTTTTTGATAATTCGAAATATGTTGAATTCGTAGCGCTGTGTCGTGAAAATGGAATAAACGTTCCAATAATACCAGGATTGAAACCAATTACTTCATCTAAACAATTAATCAGCCTGCCGAAAATTTTCCATATTGATTTACCGGAAGAACTCAGTGAAGCAGTTCAGAAATGCAAGTCAGAAAAAGAGGTCAGGGAAGTCGGAATTGAACATATGATTGCTCAATGTAAAGAACTTATGAAAGTTGGGGCGCCGGTATTGCACTTTTATACGATGAGTAATCCTGGTCCGACCAAAAGAATAGCTGAAGCTATTTTTTAATAAATCCAACCGAAAGGCTAATCTATTGTTAAACTGAAGGCTAAAGAAAGATAAAATTAGACGGTAATAGCCGTTCAAACAATCAAATCTACCGTTACCTAACTTCCATATTCCATTATTATAGATTTGCTGTAATTTAGATAACGCTGACAGGGTTTAAAACCCTGTCAGCGTTAAAAGGTAATTTTACCCAAGCAAATAAGCCTTGAATCCTATAAAGTCATTTCCAAGACTTGCAGAAACCCTTTCCTTTCCTTCCAGTTCCTTTACCTGTTCGGGTATATCGATTTTAGATGCAATATCAGCAGGAAAAATATCAGGAAATTTACAAGGATGAGCTGTAGCTAAAAATACCCCAGCAATCTGATCAGATTGATGACTATTCATCCAGCTCTTTAAGGCAAGCCATGCAATAGCTGTATGTGGACACATGATATAGCCAAACTTCTTGTATACAAGCTCTATAGCTTCAAGTGTTTGCTCATCATTAAAGCTATAGGCACTTACCCATTTTTTAACTAAGCTTCGATCTCCTCCAAAAAGATCCATAATTCTTACCCAATTACTCGGATCACCAACATCCATTGCATTGGACCAGGTCTGTACGCTTGGCTTAGCTTGATATAATCCTGTTTGAAGGAAAATTGGAACTGTATCATTAACATTAGTCGCAGCCAAAAATGCCCTTACAGGCAATCCCATTTTCCACGCGAGCAATCCAGCTCCAATATTGCCAAAATTACCACTCGGGACAGAGAAAACTACCTCCTTGTATCCCATTCGGCGAATCTGAGCATACGCATTAAAATAGTAGAATGTCTGAGGAATTAACCTAGAAATATTAATTGAATTGGCAGAAGTGAGACGAAATTTCTCTTTTAGTTCCGGATCATTAAAGGCCTGCTTTACTAAAGCCTGGCAATCATCAAAAGTACCATCGATCTCTATCGCCCGAATATTTTGTCCGTTAGTGGTTAACTGAAGTTCCTGTATCAGACTTACCTTGCCTTTAGGAAATAAAATAGTTACCCTTACGTTAGGTACACCGAGGAAACCCAGTGCCACAGCTCCGCCAGTATCGCCTGAAGTTGCCACGAGTACATCCAATTGCTTTTCGCCCTCCTCCAAAAAATAACTCATTACGCGGCTCATGAATCTGGCACCGAAATCCTTAAAAGCCAGCGAGGGCCCATGAAAAAGTTCCAGAACATTAATTCCCTCCGAAATTTCAACAAGCGGTGCATCAAAATTAATCGCATCATCAATAATCACTTTCAGATCTGTATCGGGTATTGCACCATTAAGAATTGATTTAGATACCCGGAAAGCAATCTCCGGCAAGTTGTATTTGTGCAAATCAGCAATGAATTCAGGATCCAGCACCGGAATATTTACCGGCATGTATAAACCCTTGTCCGCAGGTAAACTATTGAAAACTCCATCTTTAAATGGAATTCTTAAATCTCTATTATTGGTACTATATAAAATCATTAATCTAAAATTATTGGTCCCTGAGAATTAATCGGCGACCTGTATGCGATGCTTTCTGTATCCAGCCATCTGAAATGTGCCTGCAATTTTTCATTAATCCGGCGGGCATCTTCATCATTTTTTGTAAAAGTAAAAACCGATGGACCGGAACCAGAAATACCAAAGCTCAACGCTCCATTTTCCATGGCAATTTCTCTTAATCTGTAAAAATCAGGAATCAAAATCGATCTGACTGGTTCAACAATCACATCCTTCATACTACGAGCAATCAAATCTATATTTTTAGTATACAACCCACTAACCAATCCGGCTACATTCCCCCATTGCACCACCGCATCTTTCAACAATATCTTACTCCTTATGATTTGCCGTGCGTCGCGGGTAGGCACGTCCACCTGCGGAAAAACAATTGAGCAATAAAGTTCTTCAGGAAACGGCAGCTGAATAATATCCAAGGGATCATAGCTGCGGATCAAAACAAAACCCCCAAGAAGCGCAGGAGCTACATTATCAGCATGGCCATATCCGCAAGCCAATTCTTCTCCTTTCATGGCAAATGGAACAAGTTCCATTTTAGTCAGAGGGCTATCCATCAAGGTATTAATTGCAAATAATCCGGCAACTGTACTTGCAGAACTAGACCCTAATCCGCTACCAATCGGCATCTTTTTATTCAATTCAATTTCTACTCCCACATCAGATCTACCAATATGATTAAGATAATGTTGAACACTCACACTAACCGTATTCTTTGTAGGATCATATGGCAGACGTCCATCATCGCCGCTTATTTTGGTGATAGTTACGCCTGGCTTATCCCTAAAACGCATAATCACTTCATCACCGGGAGCATTCACTGCGAAACCCAAAACATCGTAACCACAAACCACATTGGCTACTGTGGCGGGTGCAAAAACTTTTACTGATCTATTCATATTTGTTTACTGTCTCCTGAGAATCCTGCTTAAGCTGAACGATCAAAAATATCAAATTAATCAGCTGCTATCATAATTTATTGGCACCTACATGCACAATATCTGCAAAGACTCCTGCAGCTGTAACTTCGGCACCGGCACCAGGACCTTTAACCACCATTGGCCTTTCTTTATAGCGGTCGGTAATAAATGAAATGATATTATCACTCCCAGATAGGGCATAAAAAGGATGCGTTTCGTCAACCATTTGTAGTCCGATCTTAACCTTCCCATTCTCAAGCTTGCCGATATACCTCAGCACTTGCTTTCCATTCTCAGCTTGTTTTTTCATACTTTCAAAAAAATTATTTTCTGCAAGCAAGCTTTTATAGAAATCATCCACGCTCTCGGCAACTAAACATGATTTTGGAAGCATACTTTCGATCTCAACATCAGCAGCTTCCAGTTCATACCCAGCATCACGGGCCAAAATCAGCATTTTTCTCATAAAATCAGTCCCGCGAAGGTCATCACGAGGATCAGGTTCAGTATAGCCCTTCTCCTGAGCTTGCTTCACAATATCGTGGAATGTGACATCACCCGTATAGTTATTAAAAATATACGAAATAGTCCCTGAAAGTATAGCTTCAATACTCAAAATCCGATCTCCGCTAATCATCAGATCTTTTAAGGTTTTTACGATAGGAAGCCCCGCTCCTACATTGGTTTCATAGAAGAAATCTACCCCATGCAGTCTTGCAGTATCCCTAAACAGTTTATACTGTGCGAATGAAGAAGAATTGCCAATTTTATTGCAGGTTACAATAGAAATATTTGAGCAGAATATGTCCAGATAATGTTCTATGGGTTTCAAACTCGCTGTATTATCTGCAAAAACACAGTTAGGAAGGTTCATTGATTTCATCCTTTCTACAAAAAGGGAAAGGTCAGCCTGCTCACCTTCATTATACAGTGTATCCTGCCACGTTTCAAGATCAATTCCTTCTGCATCAAACATCATTTTGCGGGTATTACCAATACCAACAACTTTGATCTGTATTCCATTATGTTTTTGAAGAAAATAATTGTGTTCCAGCAATTGTTTGAATAAAGTGGTTCCGATATTTCCAGTACCAAGACAGAAAACATTTAAGGTTTTATTCAATTCAACAAAGAAAGCATCGTGCACAGCATTCAAACCTTTGTTTAAATCTTCCCTTGATATTACAACAGAAATATTATACTCCGATGATCCCTGAGCAATTGCCCTCACATTGATTCCGTTACGCCCCAGAGCATGAAAGAGCTTCCCTGAAATACCTGGAGTTTGTTTCATGTTTTCTCCAACAATAGCAAGAACTGAAAGATCTTGTTCAAAAACCGGTGATTCGATCTTTTTAGCTAGCAACTCAAGTTCAAATTCCTGCTCAATCAATTGTTGTGCTCTTGCCGCATCAGTAGGATGTATCGCAAAAGTGATACTATGTTCTGAAGAAGATTGAGTAATTAGAATAACATTGATCTGCTCACGTGCCAGCAATGAAAACAACCGTCCGCTAAAACCGGCTTTTCCAACCATTCCGCTTCCTTCCAGATTGATGATACTGATATCATTAATTGATGAAATTCCTTTTATCGAAAGATTTGAATTTTCACAATCATGTCTGATTACTGAACCCTGAAATTCAGGCTCAAATGTATTCCGAATAACAATCGGAATTTTCTTCATAAAGGCAGGTATCATTGTTGGGGGATAAATCACCTTGGCTCCAAAAAAAGATAACTCCATCGCTTCGATATAAGAAAGTTCAGGCAATGAAAAAGCCTTTTTAACCATTCTGGGATCTGCAGTCATCATTCCGTTCACATCTGTCCATATCTCTATCTCCTCAGCATTCAAGGCTGACCCAAAGATGGCAGCAGTATAATCACTTCCGCCACGGCCTAAAGTAGTGATTCTACCGGCCTCATTACTTGCAATGAAACCGGTAACAAATAGCATTTTACCAGGGTTATTTGCATAAAAATCTCTAATAAGGATCTCTGTAAGTTCCATATTAACACGAGCCTGTCCAAAAGAGCTGTCAGTTTTTATTACGTCTGCTGCATTGACGTAAAGATCATCATCCAACTTCTGTCCGGCGATCTTACTAATCATAAATGCTGAACAACGCTCACCATAACTTAAAACCAGATCCCGGGTACGCGGAGTCAGTTCGCGTAGAATCAGTACCCCTTGCAAAAGATCTTCCAGTTCATTGAAGAGAATTCGAAGCTTTGTAAATACCGGATTTTGTTTTGGCACAGCTAATAATTCTTTAATCACGTCAAAATGACGTTCTTCAAGTTCCCTTAATTCATTGCTAAACGTTCCACCTTGCGCAGCTATATCAGCCATGGATGACAAAAGATTCGTGACCCCGCTCATAGCCGAAAGAACAATGACTGGATTCCCGGACTGATTTTGTTCCTTTTCAATGATCTGTAATAATTTACCGATCGATTCAACCGATCCAACTGAGGTACCCCCGAACTTTAAAATTTTCATTAGTATTTGCTTGTTTATATTTCCGAATGTGTGCGATTCTCTGAATATTTACAAAAAAAAACGCCTTCCTCTTTGTCGGAGGAAGGCGTTTTTGATGTTTTATGTTAAATTTACACCATACATTTACCTTCCCCATGCATCAGCGTGGTAGTGGTTGTTGTTGTTGTTGTGGTATAAAAAGTTGAAATCATTTCTTTAATGTTGTGGTGTAAATAACGGCTATAATTTTTGAATTCACAAATAATTGTGAATTTATTTTAAATATTAAGCATTTTTTATCAAAACGATAATTAATAAGTATAAAATTTATTGATAATGTAATCAGGAAGTATCTTAAATGATCGAATGCAGGGATTAGTAATAAAATCAACAGGAAGCTGGTATGAGGTTCAAACCGATGAGGGAAAATCTATAAAATGCCGTATTAAGGGTAAGTTTCGAACGCTTGATATTAAAACAACCAATCCAGTTGCTGTAGGAGATCGTGTAACTATTGAGCCTGAACCCGACCAGGATACCGGACTCATTACTGGTCTTGAATCAAGAAAAAATTATATTATACGTAAGTCGGTTAACCTGTCGAAGCAGGCACAGATTATTGCAGCAAATTTAGACCAGGCTTTTCTTATCGTTACCCTAGCATCTCCACGTACCTCAATGGGATTTATTGACCGGTTTCTTGTAACAGCCGAGGCCTACGATATTCCTGCCAAATTGATATTTAATAAACTAGACTTGTTTACTGCTGAAGGTCTTGACATTTTAGAAGATTACCAGTCCATTTATGAGCAGGCTGGCTACCCTTGTTACAGTGTTTCAGCATTAAAGGCAACCAATCTAGATCAGTTAAGAGAGCTTTTGAAAGATAAAGTGACGCTAGTCAGTGGACATTCGGGTGTTGGAAAATCGACACTCATCAATGCATTATTACCTGGACATAAACTAAAAACAGGCGAAATCTCAGATTGGAGTGATAAAGGAAAACATACTACAACTTTTGCTGAAATGTTCAGATTGCCTTTCGGCGGGTACCTGATTGATACACCCGGGATACGTGAACTAGGTGTATTCGATATTGACAAGCAGGAACTTGGTCGTTTGTTTCCTGAAATCAGAAAGTTAATGGATAATTGCCGTTTCAATAATTGCAGGCATATCAACGAACCCGGATGTGCTGTTATAGACGCTATGGAAGCAGGTAAATTAGAACCATCCAGATACGATAGCTACTTAAGTATTTACAACAATAACGAGACAAGGTCATAAGATGAGAGCAATTATACAGCGAGTCAGCAGTGCGTCCTGTAGCATTGAGGGTAAAATCAGCGGACAAATTGGCAAGGGTTTTATGATTCTGCTGGGTATTGAAGATAATGATACCGAAGAAGATCTGAACTGGCTGGCACAGAAAATCAGCAACATGAGGATCTTTTCAGACGAAAACGGATTGATGAATAAAGCTCTGACTGATGTACAGGGCAATATTTTGCTCATTAGCCAGTTTACACTATTCGCCTCTACAAAAAAGGGAAATCGGCCGGGATTTACACGCTCAGCAAAACCCGATCTGGCAATTCCTTTTTATGAAAAAATGATTAGCGAATTGGGGCAGCTTACCGGAACTAAAATACAGACTGGCGTGTTCGGTGCAGATATGCAAATCAGTCTGGTAAATGATGGCCCCGTAACTATAATTATAGATACTAAATCACGGGAATAAGTAAAAAGGCAATTCTTATGAAACTACAGGAAGCACAAGAAAATATCGACCAATGGATTAAAACAACCGGGGTTCGGTATTTTAATGAACTAACTAATACCGCAATTCTAATGGAAGAGGTTGGAGAAGTTGCACGAATTATGGCCAGAAAATATGGTGAGCAATCTTTTAAAAAATCAGATGAAAATCATGATCTTGGAGATGAACTGGCCGATGTTTTATTTGTCCTGATCTGTCTAGCTAACCAGACTGGTGTAAATCTGACCGAAGCACTCGCAAAGAATATGGAAAAGAAAAATATACGAGATGCAGACAGGCATAAGAACAATGAAAAGTTGAAATAAACCTGTCGGAGTTTTGAAGGCTGAAAGGATTATGAAGATTTTTTGATGAAATTAAAGTATTGATTAGTAGTTAGTTATGTTTTGTCAAAACCGAAAATGTCCGATTTTGAACCGATTTCAGGGGGTATTTTCCTCACACAGTTCTTTGAGTTTATATAGCGCCTTTGGCCAAGAGTCATTCATGTATTCAGTTAAATCTTCTAATGTGGCCTCAAATATGTCTTTGGCTTGCGAAGTACCTGCATTATTGACTAATATATCCAATTGCCCGAAGTGTTTATTTATTGCCGTAAACAACTGTTTTACCTCGCTTTCAACACTTACATCGGCTTCAATGAGCAGCGTTTTCCGCCCCATTGCCTTAATCTGACTTGAAAGAGCTTCTCCCTCGTAGTTCATTTTTTTATCATTGATGACAATATCAGCTCCTTTTTCAGCCAATACCAAAGCGATACCTTTGCCAATGCCTCTTGCAGCACCCGTTACTAAGGCTATTTTTCCTTCTAATTCTAAGGTCATTTTAAATCTTGATTATTTCTTTGAATAAATTAGTAAACGGATTGAGTTCGGCTTTAAAGCGTTCTCTTTGTTTTCTATCTCAGGTTCTTTGCTTTCATTGAGTTGATAGCCCGAAACTTCGATTTGATAAGGTCGTTTTTCGGTTTTATGCTGATTCCAAACTACAATGCCCAATCGTTTGCCATTCTGAAAACCTTTTGCCATGATGTCTTGTCCCGTTACAGTGAAACCCTCTTCATCAATAAATTTTCCTGTTCTGAAAAATTCACTGTTTTCGTTTTCAAACTTTATCAAATCGTGTAGGTATTTGATGGCTACATCCGCAGGCACTTCATTGATTTGCTTTGCACTTGGGGTAAAATAGGCTTCGTCTTTATAGCTGTTTTCGTCGGGCAGTTTACCATATTTCAAATAGTTTACATCTGCTTCCCAACGGGTTTCTATTTCGTGGCGTTGACCCGTTACGGTGGCAAAATTAGCATGGTAACGAGGTAACATCGGTGAGGAATGTCGTTGGGTTTTAACCAATTCTGGAAAGGTGTATTTGAACAAACTGGGGAAAGCATTGGCATCTGGATAAGTACCATCACCCCAACCGTGGTAATAATCAATATCGGTAAATACGCCATCATTGACCCCCTCAGTCATCACCACAAATTCTGAATTTAACTTTTTTAATGCAGTTCGTATTTCTTGCATCATCATGTACCTATATTTTGTTCCAGGTTCTTGAGGCAAAATATGGTCTTGTGTTTTTGAGAAATTTAATACAGCATTTTTCACCCCAACTTGGTCATATAAAATACCATCAGCACCCAATTCATGGGCTTGCAGGGCTAAATCGAGCATGGTTTTTCGCCATACTTTTGAACTGTATGAAGCCTCCGTAAAGACTACGGGTGTTGCTGAATTATACTTGCGAATAGAACTTGTATAGGCAGACCTATCTTCTTTCAATGCTATGGTGTTGTTGCCTTCGTAACGATAGTATTCAGTACCCGAATCTATCAAAGTACCATTGGCATAAACGATAATCTTAAAACCTCGCTTGTGGGCTCGTTCAATAGCAGCTTTCAAGGCAGGTCTACCCCCTAATAAATCATCGGGAATGTAGTTGGGATACAGGTAATCATGGCCTCCATTTGCCCAGCCAAAAAGTCCAATGGTTTTGAAGCCATTTTTTTCGGCAATGTCGCAGAGCTGGTCCAATTCGTGGTATTTCCACATCACATAGCCGTTTTGTTGCTTCAAAATAGCCAATAGCCAACCGCTTTCCTGCTTGACCCATGCAGGAATTTCAGGCATTTTAAACTGCGAATCGTACCACGAACGATAGCGTTTGGCGGCTTCATGCCATTTTCCTTGATAAGTGGTCACAACTACTTCGGGCATATCAAAATCGTTTTTGAAAATCGGGAAAGTGACTGAGGAATTGAACAACTTAGCTTCATTTGAATAGCCCATATTAAATTGCTTTTTACTGCGGCTTGCATCGTGACTGGCTATATAAATGCCTGAATTTGAAGTATTTATAGACAGCCATTGCATCGTACCTCTGCCACTGGGATAATCAAAACTTTTCTTTCCGAAGCTGGCAGGGTCTTCAAAACGTTGTCCTAAACCACTTGGCAAATACACATTGGCAAGGTTGTTTTTGGTTTTAATATCGGTAAATATCGGATACGTCAATTCACGCAGAAGCCATTCACTGTCCGAATTGGTTAGCGAAGCTGAAAAGCAAAAGGTTTCATTTTTTACATAAATCTTGAATACCGCTTTGACGGGAACAACTCTGCTGCCCTGTTTAACCTGATTGTAAGTCAGTGTAATTTCGTTTCCTTTTTGGTTGATTTCTACTTCCTGCGAAGGGTCAAAATCATAGTTCTTTACCCCGAAATCATTGGTTTCTTTTTCGTTTTTCAAGGTCAGTTTCCATAACTTTTTTATAGGTGTGCTGACTGATATTTCATTATTCGATTTTGACTGAATAGTTAAGATGCCTTGATTATCAATTGTTAACACCGCATTTGGTGTAGAAAGCTGCCTGTTTTGAGCGTAACTAAAAACTATCGAGAAACACCAGATAATGAGGCAATTGATTAGATACATCGCTTTGTATAATTTCATTTTAATTCGTTTTTTTTAAAATAATGACCACCAAACTATGTTTTTCAAGATTGATTTCAATGTCATTTTTATTGGGTTTAATATCGGCTTCGCCTACTTTTTCCATCTCCGAAAACGCATAGCCTTCTGGAATTTTTAAAATTGTATTGGCTGATGACAAATGACTTTGCGTCAATACAATAGCAGTTTTGTCACCATTGTCAAAACGACGTGCCTCAATGTCAGGACTGGTGTGTTGCACCCCATCAGTATCCACGTATTTTCCAAGTAAAAGGAGGTCTTTAAAACGGTCTTTGAGTTGGTTGATTTTTGTCAAATATTCTTGATAATGGGGTGTTTCGTCAATCAATGCCCGACAGCGATAAATCTCCACATCGTTGCGTAAACCTTTCAAAAC
>Ga0315899_10001741_pt1 | contig 24679 bp, 14 predicted proteins | sample LakEriMetagenome_2_FD_203518 | JGI IMG/M metagenome (GOLD analysis project Ga0315899, IMG submission 203518) | Freshwater fungal communities from buoy surface, Lake Erie, Ohio, United States - Buoy 4 MA112 | ecosystem: Environmental > Aquatic > Freshwater > Lake | place: USA: Lake Erie, Ohio... | reverse complement strand
TCGAGTAGTACTCCTCCATACTTCTGACTTCCTCTGCTTTCCGAAATATCTCTTTGTTTTTTCAGAACGATTCTCGAACCCTCGTTTCGTTAAACAAGTGATTTCTAAGTTAACTACAGTAGGAGATGTGGGGACGAGAGAGGACCCGAGACGTCGGCTCGGTGACCTTAAAAATAAACAACCAACAGAGACGTGGGAAGAGTTCTGTACGGTACGGAACTCGGCTCGGTGACCTTAAAAAATAAACAATCAACAGACAGAGAGGGACAACTGTATTTTCTGAGTTCGTGCGCACGCTTCGTCCATGCGCTTTCGTCCGCCGCTCGGCTTTGCAATTGGCCTGGCCATGGTGGTGCCGTGGCCGTTACCGGGCGGCCGAGGCCTCTCCGCGTGGCTAGCTGCCAGCTGCAGCGCGCATCGCGTCCCGACCCGACCATGCGTTCTCGGCACGGCGGGGCCGAGCGCTGTGTTGCGCCTTCGCGGTGCAGGCGAGGCAGAACACGCGACAGCAACGGGCGGGGGCGCAGCCTCCGGCGGGTACCGTTATGGCAACTTTTGGTACTGCAGCAGATCAGCCTCGCAATCCCTGCAAGCGTGTGCGCCCCCTCGTGCAGTGCCCCGCTGCGCAGGCTTCGTGTTTGTCGTGCCGTGGCCCCTGTCTCGCGCGTTTGGCAGTGCACGGACTGCATGCTTGTAGCTGCTGCGCGATAGAGCATTGTCGCTGCCCCAATGCCGTGTCCAGCAACATACCTGCGCGCACACGCATGGGCGTATATGCACATGTGCAGCCTCATGCCGAGAGAGCACGATTCTGGAAACGACGAGCAGCCGTATACGAGCTATCCCTCAGCCCATACTGGCGAACACGACGTGTGGGAGCACGGGGGGCAACTGTTCAGGGGCGAAGAGGAAGAGTCCTACGCGGACTACGACGGCCACGAGTACTGTGGTGAGGATGCGGAGGGGGTCCATCAGCGAGGGCGGACTAGGAGCGATGAGCAATTGGAGGACGGTCCTGTGGTATGCCCCGCATAGCTGTCCGCCGCCCGCACGCACTCGCATGGAATTCACCCCCCTGTCTCCTCTTGCCCTAAACCCCTCACTAACTAAACCCTAAACCCCTCACCCCAACTTCCTCTCCAACCATCCCTGTCAGTTGCTGCAACCCTGGTTTGATTGTGTGTATGGGGTGTGTGGGTGTGGGTGTGGAGGGGTGCCGGTTGTGCTGTAGCCTGTGCCCAGGAGTGGCAGCCCTTGGGGGACGATTTGGGGGAGCAAGAATGGCGGCATGGGAGGAGGGGTAGGAGGAGGAGGAGGCGGAGGAGGAGCCACCTGCATGTCCAACCAGCATGTATCCACCTCCGCCTCTGGCGCATTGCATTCTCTTCGGACGCAAGAGCGTTTTGATTACGGGCCTGAGGTATGCCAAAGTGTCAAAAGAGACCCAGTACAGAGGTAAAAGAGACTCGCTACAGAGCCAAAGAGTCATGCACCTACAAGACTAGCATTCCTGAGGTGCGCTTGATGCAGTTGGGCTTGCCCGCCCGCCCGCCCGCTCGCACACCTGCACGCTCGCTCGCACGAACGCACGCAAATAATTTTCACTACGGGCCTGAGGTGTGCGGAGACATACAAACGTACGCACACACATACATACACACCTACACACACCTACCTACACACCTAGACACACTTACACACTTACACACACACACACACACACACACACTCATGTATATATGAACGAAATTTTCGAGCTAAAAGAAGGAAAAATATCATCTTAACTGCGTTGACGGGGATCACAGGGATACACGCAACCTTGAATAGTAATAATGATAATGAGATGTGATAATAATAATACATACATAAATAATAATACATAAATAAACAAATACCCGCAAACTTGAATCCGAAGCCCTAAAGCGTCGACCATCCCGAAACAGGAAGATTTCGTACTGCACCTCCCGCCAAGTATCGTGGACGAACGCGACCCAGCGGTGTTCAACCTAAACCCTGAACCTTGAGCCCTGAACCTAAACTCTAAACCGTGGATGAACGCGACCCTTCGGTTAGCTTCTGGTATGTATGGGGTTAGGAACTGCAATGTAGAGAGCTCCCCTATGACCTTACCCCCCCCCCCCCCGGCACCCTATGGGGCTATGAAGTGCGGAGACGAGAGCGCCTGCGCGTAGAGACGAGGGCTGGGTAGGTTGATGTTTACTACTCTGACTCTTTTTGAAGAGGTATGCAGAGGTTGACAGAGGTATGTATCTGCGAGTATCTGTGTGTATCTGTATCCATACAGACCTCTTACTCTCGTTGAAGAGTTGAAGAGGTATGTATCGGCACACACCTACGCAAGTAGTGGGGAAAAACCATGTAGAGACCCCCCCCAACAAAAAAATGTGCTCACAATTTATTTTCTTGTGAGCATTCTACAAGTTAAAAATGAGTTTACTCTTACTCTCCTTGGATAGAGTATGCATCACACACACATACACACACACACACACATACAAGCGCGCGCGCGCGCGCGCGTACGCATGCACGCACGCACGCACATGCACACTATTTCCTATTTCTTACATGCCCAAATCGGTTGATTGAATTGTGCCGTTTTTTTTTTTGGAAAAAAAGGAGGAGCCGGATGCGTCTGGTGCCTTAGCGCCTGTGGACCTATGTGACGACCGAGGCTTTTATGGCGTGTCACCGGCATGGGAGTTTCGTGACGACATGGCAGGCAGAAACTCTCATTCACACACACAACTGAGAGAGAGAGAGAGGGAGAGAGAGAGAGAGAGAGAGAGAGAGAGAGAGAGAGAGAGAGAGAGAGAAATAATATTGTGAGTTCTGTGGTTCTGTGACGACATGGCAGATGGGACGGAGGAGCTGATAGCGCGGCGCCGCTTGCGACGCAAGGCATGGGACTCGCTAGTGATCCCATGGAACGCGTCGGACCACGAACTGAAACAGCGCATCCCTCAGTTCGTGAGACAGCTCAAGGAAGTTGACCCCACTGTCGATCGAGAAGATGTCACGCAGGCTGTGTTCAAGACTATTATGTGCCGAGACCAGATCAAACACATACACGAGGAGGGAGTCAAGGTCGGCTACGACAGCAGTCTTCGGGAAACGGTCTTCCACCCCCGTAGTTCGAAGCAGGATCTTAAGACCTTCAGCGGTCCCACTCGCTACGAGGACCTCAAGTAAGACCCCGCCCAAACCTTCCTCCACGCACAAACGTGCATTGCACACCCACACAAACAACGCTCCTGGGGAACAAGACCACATGCATACATGCAAGTTTGTGTGTGCGACCGCGTGTGTGCGTTGTGTTTGGGTTTAGGTTGAGTGTGTCTGACCGTGTGTGTGTGTTGGGTGGCAGACGATATGTGAAGAATCTTCGTGAACAGGCAGCCGCCGAGCACCTCCAGCGAATGAACTCCTCTCCCGCTGGTGACAGCACATAAGAGCAAGAGCCTGCCAGGAGGATGGGAAGAGGTTGCATGGCGAAGGGTCGTGTGGCCGAACGGAGGGTCCGATTTGTGGTCTCTGAGATCAGAGACCATTTTTATTCACACGGTTTAGCGTGCCGTGGCGATTAAATTGAAGTTGATTATTTCATAGCTTATGGAATCATGCAATATTATTACTTTATCTGGGGCTTATGGTATTGTATATCATTATTACTTTATATATGTTGGATTTCAAGCAAAGTACTTGCCAACTTGAAAAGAAATCAATCAACAATAGCGTGTGCTCTTGCAAAGGATGGACAACACACGAACTTTGATGAGGGCCCATCTGGGCTTCTTTGTAAGTATATACAGACTTGCATGTACAGACTTGCAAGTCTATAGAGGCAAAAGAGACCTACTATAGAGGCAAAAGAGACCTACATAGAGGTCCTGTACATACTTACGTATTGCAAGTCTGTACACACTTACGTAAGTATGTACTAGTCTGTACATACTTACACGCCATATCCAGGACCGTGTGACACGGCTCTGCAGCCAATTGCTCAGAACACTTTGATTCGCATCCGCGTGTTCACATTTTCCTTGTCCGCGAACGAGACGCTTTTCAATGACTGCAATGACTGCATGGCTCGGCGAACAGCGTCCTCCCTATGGTGCGCCCGAGTCAGCGGTAGACAGCGGTTGCACAGCGAGATACATAATTGAGAAGTTCAGATGCTGCGGTCGATGCGGGAATGAACAAATTAATTTTCACCTGGCAGCCTTTTTGAAAGCCATTTTCGATGACCATGGCATGGTGCAATCGTCCTTTCCCGAGCTCTTCACACGAAGAATGAGGCGCGCGCGATAGGAGGCCTTTTCGGTGTTGAGAGACGTCAGCTGTTCCTCCTCCCACCAGTAGACGTCTCCCAGCTTCGGGCGGAGAGTCGCGTCCAGGCAGCTGTGTAGAACCCCTTTCCCGTCAGCGCAGGGCACTGAGGCAAAGCACAGATCGCGCGCGCGCTCCAACAAGGCGCATTGAGTGACGCAAGCGCCGGGCGTGAGTGCGCTGCAAGACGTTTTTGGGATCTGAACGTACCGCATCCAGGTGTACAGCAGCGGCCGCGACATCAACTGATCTGGCCCCTTAAAGCTGCAGCCAGTGTCAGGGCGGTCCTCGCTCAAGTGACGGACCTTGGTGTGCGCTGGCGAGTGTGCTGTTACCGAGATGATGCTCTCGGAAAGTTTTGGGATCTCGAGCTGGAGCCGTGGCTTCCCCGTGGTATGGTCCATCGCCATTCTGGCCCGGCGTGCACACGTCAGATGGGGACCACAGCAAATTTGCAAGAACTGTTTTGCCGGGTTTGTGTGAAGACATGGTACAAACCCCATTTGAGAAACTCCCGTTGTCATTCCCTCGTTTTTTGCGCTTCGTCTGCGGTGCCCATTGTACGGTGTTGAAATGGCGGCCGTGGGCGCGGACGCCGCGGCCGTGGAGGGCATGCGCGTGGTGGCAACAGAGGCAGGGAGGAGCTGGGACATGAACAAGGGAAAGCGCGGTGACCCGTCTGGAGGCGCGTCTGGGTCAATCGTCGAAGTTCGTGAGGGCGGGAAGGTGATGCTTGCTTTTATGCTGGCCTGCCCGCGCGGGTGCCCCTGCGCCGGCGGACTTGAATTGAACGCGTGCGAGCTTCCACTCGCGCCCCCACCACGGTACTTATTTCCACGTGTCACAGTTGTGCATGGTGCAGTGGGACCTCGGAGGTGATCCCCTGCCGTACCCCACCGGGATGCTAGGCCGCTTTTACCTCACGGTGGCCGGGAAGGAGTTCTCGCAAGGGGCAGAGGAGGCAGCCATCGCGCTGGTCAACGAGTCGCTATCTCTGTCCCTGATAGACGCGGACGATGAGCCCTCGTCCTCGCCCATGCTCTCCCGTGCGTCTCTGCTGAGCCCTTCGCCTGCGGCGTCCGGGCGCAAGAGGCGCGGTGTGGCTGGCGAGGAGGGAGAGAGTGATTCGCCAAAAAAGAAGCCCTCCGCCGCTAAAAAGGACAAGGGCAAGGGCAGGGGCAAGGGCAGCGCGCAAGATGCGCAGGAGCAAGCTGCTGCTGGCTCTGGCGATGTGGCGCCCTCGGCCTCTGCACCAGGCATGCAGGACGAGGAAGAACACGCGGAGGACACGCCGGACTCCATAGCCCTGTTGATCGACGGCAAGTGGCAACGGGTGGTTCTCGCGCCCGCGAGTGCCGACAGCGCACTGAGCAGGGGAGAGGCACGGTGCCGTGTAAATAGCAGCACGCAAGGTGTGCCCACTGATCTCGTTGTCATTGGGAGAGAGGCACGTGCGCACGACGTCGTCGACGACGAGTTGAGCGAGGAGGCAGTGGCCAAGGACGCAAGCACATTTTCCGAGCTGTTGGAGCGGGCTCAGTCATCGGGCGTCCACCTGTCGTCGCTGGCAGAGCTGACGCGGCTGTGGTGCTACATGGAGCGCGACTTTGACGTGGACGCACGATTCTTCGACCGCGCGGTGGAGTTTTTGGAGGCACCGCAGCTCGTGCACTACATGCGGCACCACATTGATGCAGCGCTCACTGCCATGCAGCCCTCTGCAGACGATGAGCTGGAGCGCGAGCGCCGCGAGCGCGACAAGGCGTTTGCTGATGAGATGGAGGAGGAGGAGGAGGAGGCGGATTCTGATAACAGCAATGGCCCCAGCCGTTGTGGGGGAAAGGCAAAGAGGGCAGGTAGGGGCAGCAAGGGCAGCAGGAAAGGGAAAGCGAGTACTGCAGGCGCCAAGGGGAGGAGGGTGGTGGGGCTAGATAAGGAGACAGCCAAGGCAGCGGTGGATGCCATCTGTGTGCTCCTTATTGCTGGGTGCAGTAGCCAACTGCAGCAGCAGGTCCTCCCTTCGCTTCCTTCAGTTCCCCCCCCCTGGGGGGGAAACTGAGCGTCACTGTTTTTTCGCCTTCTCTCGTGCTCGCTGCAGCTCATGATCTCGCCGGTATCCAGCAAGATGAAGATAGCACCACGTTGACGCAATGCCGACTACACACACACACACACACACACTCGCAGGTGCTGAGCGAAGAGAACAACATGTCGGCTCTCACTGCCCTCGACCTTATCCTGCGGCAGTACCGCCAGGGCTCGGACTTCTCCTCTGCAACCACACTCTCCCGTCGCAGATCGAGTGGAACGGGGGGTGCTGGTGGACGTGCCGCCATGGGCGGCAGCTTTGGAGACGCCGTGTGCGCGGCGCTGGCCGCAATCGCGAGGCTAACGCACGCCGGAGCGCTGACAGAGGAGGCGGTGTTCGTGGCGCGCAAGATAGCTCCAGCGGCACTTGCCTTCCCCGATGACAGCAGTGTGAGGCTCGCTGGTGCGCAGTTGTTTGCAGCGCTTGCCAGCATCGACCTCCGCGGGCGGAGTGAACTGCTCGCCGAGCTCTACGAGCTCATGGTCTCAACCGACGTGGCTGCAGATGCGCGCGGCAGCGTGCGCCTCTGGGGAGGCTCCGTCGACGGCACGTTGGTGTGCGCAAGCTCGGCCGCGCTGCTCCTTCTCTGCCAGCTGCCCCCAATGGCCCAGCCTCTCAAGTCCCGTGAAGCTGCGGCGGCGTCAGGGGGGGCGGGGGGGGGAAGAGGTAGCGAAGGCGTGGAGTCCGAGGGTGGCGACGCTGCTGAGCAGGGAGAGAGAGTGCGTGATAGAAGCGGGCGGCGGAAGGGGGAGAAGGAGCAGTGCAAGGACAAAGACAGGAGGGACAAAGAGAAGAGGAAGGGCGACAAGTTAGAAAAGAGCAAGGCCAAGGAAGCTGAGGCTGAAGCATCACCCGCTCCCGGCGACGAGGAGTCACAGCAATTGGCAGAAGAAGGCGGGGGATGGGGACGGGATTTGTGCAAGATGTTTTTCGACCTCGTCGGTCATCGCGCTTTAGGTCGTGGAAGGAGTGGTCAGGTATGTTTTGGCGTGTGCATGCGTGTGTGTGTGTGTGCGCGCGCGCGTATTCTTTCCTGGATTCCCGCCGCTCAGACCTTGCTCTGCCTGGAGCGCGCTAACCATTATGGTCATCATATTGTCTTCGCTGTAGTGATATTAGGGATAGAAGTTGTAGTAGGGATAGTATGGAGTAGTAAGCGAAGTCAGCGCTTGGACCAAGGGTTAATGGGCCTAGGAACGCGTTCAGGGATAGTAGGGGTCACTCGGAGTATTAGCGCTGGTAGCCCGAAACCTGAGACTGCAAACACACCAAATCTTTGGCGTGCAGGCCAAAGATTTGGAGATGCGCCAGATGCTCGAAAGCCTCCTCGACGACCTCAAGAAGCTTGTTTTCATCCCAGAGTGGCCCGTTGCTGAGGTGTTGCTGTCCGCGGCCTGTGATCGCCTTGACTGGATCGTTGCTGGCAAGAAGGCCGACAAGGGCACCGTGTCTGCCCAATACAAAGCTTTGGCAATAGAGCTGCTGGGGTCGGTGATCCAGTTGGTGGCCAATCACTCGCGCCTCGCGGGCCTTCCTCTAGCTATCGATCTGGACGAGGACGCAGGCGACGGCGAGCAGGGCGCGTGCCGGCGGGAGCCAGTGGATGGCAAGGTGGTGGTGGGTGCAGTCTTGGACAAGTACTTCCAAGGGCACGGCGTAGTTTCTGGCACTGTTGTTGGGTTTCGCGAGTGCGAACCGTCTGGGAAAACACAGCATTTGTTTTCTGTCAGATTTTCCAATGCCCACGAAGAAGACTGTCCATGGAAAGACTTGTTTCCTTTGCTGCGCCGCAGAGCCAAAAACCCATCATCGGCATTTGTGGCGCTCCCGGGAGGCAGCAAGAAAGGGGGGGGCGGCAGTGGAAGAGTAACGAGGGAGGCGCTGGAGGAGCTCGGGGAGCGGCAGTTGCAAAAGCAACATGGGTATCAGCGCTTGGTTCTGTTATACCTGTCGGCCAACCCATGCAAAGTGCCCGTACGCATGCTGCAGGGAGTAGGCCAATTTTACGCAACGCGCCTGCACTGGGATATGAGCGAGGCCTGCAGCATCCTGCTCGGTGCACACCGTACAAGCTCCACCGCAAGCGAGGGTGGCGGCAGCGGCGGCAGCGGAATCGGGAGCGGGATTGGAAAGCGTAAGGGGGATGCAAGCGCGCATGCTGCCAGCGAGGCACATGGGGTAGACGTGGAGATGGCGTTGAGTGTAGGCCGTCGACTTGCCCTGGGGCGCTCTTTCCTGCGCAGCACGCCACAGCGTCTGCACCTCCTCCTCTCGCTGCTCGATCCCTCTCGGATCAGCAAAGGTGCCAAGGGGCGGGGAGGGCGAGGGAAGGTTGGCGATGAGGGGGAGGGGGATGATAAGGGCGGCAGTGGGTTCAACGCCCGGCTCCGGCAGGGAGTGCTCAAGGTGTTGGCCGAGGCAGTGCGGACAGACCCTGGGATCCTAGATAATTCGCTCGTGCTCGAGTTCGTGCGGCATCGCTATGTGGCGGACAACTCAGCTCTGGTGCGAGCGGCGGCCGTGGAGATCCTCGCGGCCTACAGCGCACATACGAGGCGAATCGATGCTTACGATCTCACTGCGCTCTGTGCGCGCTCGCTCGACGTGTCTGCCATGGTGCGCCTTGCCGCGTCCAACGCTCTCTCTGCCGCCGTGGGGCTTGGACGCCAGTACGACGCCAAGGAAAAGGCGGGCGCCCGTGTGGGTGTGACGCAGACACAAAAGTCTGAGGCGCTGCTGCGTCTTTGCGGCCTGGCTGTCGATCAGGAGCCGACGGTGCGCAAGCGGTCGCTGCGGCAGCTTGTGGAGATGTGGTTCCTGGACGTCGAACTCGTTGCCGCAGCGTCGTTCGGTGGGCATACTGAAGATGGGCTTGGAGATGCAAGCGTTGATACCCATGGCCGGTCTCGGGGGGGGCAGGCGGCAGGAGGGAGCGAGGGACGAAGTGGCAAGGGTGCTGGATGTGGGGGCGGAAATGAGGTGGGCAAGGTGCCGAAGGTGGTGGTAGATGAGATGGTGATGGTGGCAATGTCGACAATCCGCGCAAGCGCGGCGGGGAGCATGGCGGGAAGCGAGCTGTGTCTGCTGCGACGCGTCCTGCTGCGCGTTCTCGATAACGGCGGAGCCGACGTCATCGTCGATCCACCCACACCAAAGCCCAAGGGCAAAGCCTCGAAGGGTGGAGCCTCGCAGGAACCCCTGAATGCCCCCAGCGCACCTGTCATCGTGATAGGTGCGGAGGACGAGACCATGGATGCCGGAGGGGCAGCGAGTGTGGTAGTTCTCGGGGAGAGCGAGCGGCGGGTAGTGGAGCAGCGGTGCAGAAGTGTGTGCGCGCTGTTGGTGCAGAGGATCGTTCGTCTGCGCCCGAAGCGCGCGTCCTCGGACTCAGATGAGGCTGATGATCGCCATGCAGATAGCAAGGTGCTGCAGGAGCGCCTCGAATGCCTGTTGGGGGCGACGGCTGCGTTGCTGAGCATGTTTCAGTCGCTGCCACATCTGGCGTGGTCGATCCCAAATGTTACCAAGCTCATCGACACAGAATCGGTTGACGCGCAGGCACTGGAGGAGCTGGTGGGCGGCGGCTCGACGCTGTACGGGCTGCGCATGCGCATCGTCGCTCAGTCGGCCTTGCTTGCCGACGCGGTCATTGCTATAGTCCCTGCCGCCGAACTGCAAAGCAAGCTTTCGCCCGTGGCGGGCAACCTAGAAAAGCACCTCGCGGCAGCCGCCAACCGCGTGCAAAACCATGGGGCGCTCAACGCAGTGACTAAGTGCCTCTGCACCCTGTCGATGACGACCCTCCCGCTGACAGGCGCGCCGCTTGTGGCCTATAGGTCTCTGTGCAAGAAGGTAGAGTTCGTTGTCAAGTTCTCTACGCAGCGCTCGCAGCGGCTGCTGCCGTTCGTGTCGTCAGCTCTCTTGGGCGCCGGCGCCTTGTGCCGCTATTTGGACTGGAAGGTAGTGCTGCGGTCTTTGAAGGACAAGGAGCCTGAGGACGCGCAGGCGGCAGCGAGGCTCGGCAAATTCGAGATGTATCACATGCAGCTGGTGCGAATGTGCGTGGTCGTGCTCGCCAACGATCCCGACGAAAGAGTTCGCCGCTGTGCCATGCAGTGCCTCGGCGGGCTGCTCGTTCACACCCCATCGCTGCTGCTGCAGGAATCAACGTCGACGCTCGTCAAACGTGCCCTACGCGGCGAGACCGATGCCACTTCCCGGCAGGCTGTCCTCGAGGCTTTCCGTATTTTCTTGGAGGAAGAGGAGAAGGAAATGTCGATTGAGCTGCGCAAGGGCCAGCCCAAGACGGGCGACGAGGCTGTCAAGGCGCAGCGCGTGTCGAGCATGAGTACCTCGCTCGCCAACGACTACTTACAGCTCATCATCAATGCTGCCTTCCCGCACTCAAGCAGCAAGGCTGCCGGCGCCCCCGCTGCAGCGGCCTCGGCAGCCGCGGCCGCGGTGGGGGCAGGGATGGACTGCGCAGCCTCATGCAGCAGCATCCGCGTGCGCGAAGAAGCTATCGCGCTGATCAAGGTCGTTGTTCGCCGCGGGCTGACTGCGCCCAGGCGTGTCGCGCCCTCTCTTATTGCCCTCAGTGCCTGGGATGATTCGGTGGCCACGGCAGCGACGCAAGTCTTCGATTTTCTGCACCGCAAAAACGCAGAACTCTCGCAGCCCAACATGATCATCGCTGGAGTCAACGTCTTCGTATCACGTGTCACTGCCAAGCACGCCGGTGGTGGTGCGGACGATGCTGTGAGCTGCAGACCGCTGCACAGTAAGGCATTTGCTGGCGCCTTTAATCATATTGCTTCGTCGTCATTGCACACTCGCACTCTTATCAAGGGGCTGCTAAGTGCGCTGGAAAACGAAGGCCGCAAGGAAAGTCGACAGGTATTGTAGACATGCGCGCAGACAGAAATAGAGCGCGCGAGAGCAAGAGACGCATGCGCGCAGCAGTCCCTTACAATAGACTAGATGGCACCAGCGCATAATAGCCTTCTCAGGCAGCTGTGAGCAGTCAGCAGATAGCTGCTAATGCACGATGTCTGCAACGCCGCAGGAGGGCACGTTGCATCAACGAGCGAGGCGCATGGAGTTGCTGGCCCACTCCATCGCTGTGCTGTGCTTTCAAACTTTAGACGCGCCTCTCTATGCCATTCACTACATTGCTGCTCAAGTGCCCATGCTGGGCACAATTGCCCTGCAGGGGCTGGACGAGCTTGTGCGCGGACCGGAAGGTGTGTGTATAGATGATAAGCATGACGAGGGTGCAAGTCCCTTGATGCCGGCAGCTGGCGATATTGTTGAGGGTGCGCTGGGAGAGAATGGAGACGGATCAGCTCCGGGAGCCGCGCCTGTGGATGAGACGGGTGGGGAGCACGAAGGGCGATCGCGTGTTTCGGACACCCATGGCGCCGTGCGCCGCCGGCCAAAGCAGCAGGACCTCCGCGATGCATCCTTGACAGACGACGAGCGCAAGGCGCATCTGCTGAAGGCGTCTTGCTGCAAGGGCGTGGCTGCTGCACTCATGTTGCACCTGAGCAACTACTTAAAAACCGCTTACCACCTGTCAGACGCCAAAGTGCGGGGATTCAAACCCGCAGGGCCGATTGGCGCTCGCGAGGTGAGCCAATGGTAGATAGACCATTTGCTCTGTGCAGCAGAGTAAGATCGATGCGCATGGCAGTTAGCTGAGGCCTGAAAGACGGGTGCATGTGCCCGGTACATCGCGCATTGTTTGGTTCTCAATTCGCGACGCGTCCTGAATCTGACTGGTCGGAGTCTCTCACACAGGCAAGCGGCATTGATGTGCTTCCTCCGTTTCGCCCAGCGTCGCTCATCTTCTTTCCTCAGCCTGAAATCGACGATCTGAGCACACTTGAAAAGGGTGCGCAAGTGCTAGCCGACTTGATGGAGGATAATGCTGTGCTCATGGGGCGAGACTCCGCCGAAACCGCCACCACAGCAGTGGGAAGTGAGGGGGTGGGTGCTGAAGGACAGGGCGAGGACGTGAATGATGAGACGGAAAGTGCCAGTCCTAAAAAGCGGGGCAGGAACGGCACTGGGGTTAAAGAACATTTTCGTGTTCAAAAAGCAGCCAAGAGACTAACATAGATGTTGCAGCAGCGATGCGATTGCAGCTTCTGTTTTTGACTTCCTAGTAAGAGGCCCAAAGCTGCCGGTAGTAAAAGTATATTCTCCTTATCCGGTTATTTTTTTTAAAATTTAAGCATTACTTCGGACGAGGATTGGATTCCTATGGATTTTTCAATCTCGACAAGAATTGACAAAAACAGAGGGGGGCCTAATGGGATTGATGTCTTTTCCTACCCGTAGTTTTACACTCAACTTTTTCAGGGTGAGCCTCCAAAACACTATAGAAACTCCAGGGCTTCGGGCCTCTCTTCCTAGTCTGCTCTGGCCGGAGCTATATGGTGAATGTGTTTAATTTCTTTGAAATATTGAAATCAATTGTGTACTACAGTCGATCGCCAAACAGCCACTGTTTAATCGCCGGGGTAGGTGAGGAGAGCAACGCCGCGTAGAATCCAATGAGTTGGTGGGTGGATACTCTTGATCTCGGGCGAGAACATGTAGTTGGGCTGCGCCGCCGTGAGGCCACGCTTACGCGGGTCGAAGCGGAAGTACACGGGACACTCGTAGGCCAGCGGATCCTTCTTCTTCTGTTGCTGGAGAACACCAGTGATGAACATGCACGGCAGCAGCTTAATGAGCTCGCCGCGTGCAGCCTCGATCAGATGCGCTTCCTTCTTGCTCCACGAGGCGCCTTCGAGGTAGAGACCGTGCACATAAACACCCAAAGCTGGCGCTTCACGTACTTCCTCCAAGTCGAGCTTGTGCACTTCGGTCATTGACACGACGTCGTCGAGAGCCCACCCCTCATTAGCACGGCACACCTCCTGCTTGACAGCAGTGAGGAAACCAGAACCGTTGCTGAATCCGGGCAGCCAGTAGGACTTAGGACGCCCGGTCTTGATCCATGTATCCCACTGTTGATAGCGAGCAACCACTGCGCGATAAACAAATGGGGTTCATTTCAGTTAGTAGCTTTCTTCGCACAACAAGAAAACAATAAGATTGCAGCGTGAGAACATCCGAAGATTAAGATGATCGCTGAAACAGCCCCCATCAAAAGTGATCCCATGATCAAATTTGGCCAACTGGTCTCAAACCTCACACCTCCAGACACAATTGTCGTGTGCAGCAGTAACAAACATATTGGGCAAACATGTATTGCGCCCCACGATCATTGCGGCATGCAGAAACGGGATGTCCAGATGGGCAAGACTTACTGATTCCAAACCACATTCCAACTGTGGGCGAAAACCAATTGCCTTTGAGCCACAGTGCCGGGACCTTGGCGTTGAACATGGAGTTAAGAGCGTTGGCAAGATCATCGGACATAACGATGGTGCCCTCCATGGCAAGTTTGAGGTTCTTCAAGGTCATTCTCACTGTTTTGAGAACCCTGGCCGTCACATCCATCTCCTGTCTGAAGGCGATAATTACGGGTTTGGTGTTCCCCATCTTGTTCAGAGAGATGCGCACTTCCTCTTTGTCAAAATCTGCAGGCATTTTGGACAGAAAGTCGTTGCAAAGCTCCGTCACAATTTCCTCGGGCGATTTGCCGCCACCACCACCGCCACGGGGCTGCGTCTCGAGAATGGTGTCGAAGAAGTTCGCTGCCTCTTGGAGGCGGAATGTCAGATCCGCATTCCCATTAAGGCCGACCACCTCAGGCGAGTCCACTGTCGGAAGATTCTCCTCAATGTGCTTGCGGAAGATGTTGATGTCATTTCCTACTGGGATCGAGTAGCCTTTCAGGAAAGAGTACCCCGGCTCCAGCACCTCCTGCCTATAAAAGTTTTCGGAGATACTCGTCATCTGCCGGCGGTCCATGTCGTCTGTGATCTTGCCGCCGTACTGGATATCAGAAACCATGTAACGTACGGTGGTCCAAGTGACATCCTTGGCCTTTTTGGCCTCCATCTCCAGCAAGTGGTTCTGCATAAAGAGCGTGCAGGCACCAAGGTCCGATGCATTGAATTCATACGGCACGGTCCAGCCGATGGCGCCAAATTTGCGACGCTCTTGTGTCACGCTGTGGCAGTGGCAGAGCACCCACAAGAGCGTCTTCCACTCTGAGCGCGGCACGGTGTCGAGAGTGTCTTGCGAGAATCCTGCATACGAGCGTTTCATGCCAGCCTTCATACCTACCGGCGCCTCATTGGTGAGCTTAATACTCATCTGCAGCAATCCGATTGGAAATTCCGGGTGCGGCTCAGCCGTGATCCACGAGCGGAAATCCTCGTGGAACTCATTGGCCGGATCGCCGAGGCGCAGCTCCAACTCTTCGAGGAATTTCAGGCCCAAATGGCAGTTTTGGAACAGGGCCCAGCACCCTGACACAGAGCCCTGGTCCACGAAGCGTCTAGCCACAACCTCTTGCCCTTGACCCATGGACACTGAAAGCACTTCCGTCTTCCTTTTCTTTGCCAACAGCATGATCAAGTCCGTGGGGTCAGCTCCCATAGACAAGATGCACACAAAGGGAATACGCTCTGTACTTTCAGCATGCGTATTTTCGAGGTTGAGAGGAGGAAAGTCACGGTATCTTACACCCATCGCATCGGCAATGTAATCCTTTGTTACCACCATGGTTCTGTCGGGACGCAGGGCGCGGATGACGAGCATACGGTGAAACTTGTCAAGGCGATCTTCGAAATCAGGAACGCGCTCAAGCTCAGGAGAATCCTTGTCCATCCATTCTTTCCACTGCTTATCCCCGCGCACAATGGCCTCGGGCAGGTCCTTGAAAAGGGGGTCGCTCATGGAGAGCTGAATTACGTTGAGCCACGCTGTGTCATTGATCCAATTTCCGGGCTTCTTTCGCTGGACATTGATGTCAAGTGCCGCTCCGCCCTTGACGTAGCATCCGAATTGATCCGTGTTGATGATTTCGGCATTCAGTTGCACTTTGATGGTCATCATCGACACAAACACATCCTTGTGCCGCTCGAACAAGCCGCGCCCGACGTAGAGGTACGTGGCCCAACTCAATTGCTGAATGATATTATCAATACGCTTTTTTGGCACCTTGTTATCCTCGGCATCAGTCATTGATTTCTGGAAAACTTTCACGAACTGCGCCAGCGAGGTCTGGTACATGACATTGATTCCCGTCATCTCAGCGATGAGGAAGTACAAGATTGATCCACGCGTCGCAATCGTTCGGAATTCCTCGCATGCCGACTTGATGCGCACCTCGGCTTCGCCAGCATTCTTGAGCTTCTCCGCCACCTCTTTGGCAGTAGCTTTCCCCAGGTTAAGCACGTCGACAATTTCCGGATCGTCAAGCAAAGACCCTTCGCACGACGAGAGACGGTAGAGCAGGTCGTCCTGCAACTCCACTAGCTTCTTCTGATACCCATTCACCTCGACCTGAAGCTTGGTCCTCTCGGATTCGAGCTCAGGTTTCTCCTGTAGCACCACTCTTGCCAGCAGCTGGTCCTCAAGGCCCTTGATCGTTACTGTAAAATCAATCACGGTAACGCGCGCTGACAGCTCGGGCGTGAAATGCGGATTTGGAAGACGGGTGGTGATACACAGGGAGAACTTCTCGGGGTCAACATCGCACTCCTTATCCGCAAGGGCTATGATAAAGTTCCTTCCTTTCTTGATGAATGATTTGTCCAGCACTGGATCGAGCACGGGATCGAGCTCATTTTCGACATTTGCTAGCAACATCGGAAGACCGCCTTCCATGCACTGCTCAAGTTTCACGCGGAATCCCTTGTCCTGGAACGACGTCTCCTTGACGCCATTCTCAGACTCCTTGGCGCGGATCCAGCTCAGCCCTTGCCCCTGCGGATCGACCATTAACGGGTAGCGGCTTGCGCGTGTCGTCAGAATGCCGTTTTGGACAGAGAGCTCGTCAGTGGGCAGTCCTTGGAGGTTCCATTCGCCCGTGGTTGAGGAATTGACCAGCATGCCAGCGATGTCCAAGTTCTTGGTGCCCGGCACTTTACGGTCAGCAGCATCATTCTTGAAAGAAACTTGGGTCATCTTGTCGCGGAATACTTTGTTGAAAGGGCCGAGATAGCTGAGGAAAGCGCAGGCAACGGCACAGTCGCCCACCAGACGCGCGATCTGGTCGTCAAACTCTTTACTTTGCTGGGTCCAGCGGATCTTTTCTCCCGAAAGGCCAGTAATGAGCGCTGCTCATCGCGCACATGGCAACAACGCCCATCAGTCGAATCCGTGTAACAGCAAATCGCCAATTACAAGCAAAACAAAAACTTGTGAACATGAGCAGTGTGACAATGAGAGCCGACCACACCGTTGGCCGCGTCCATTTTGCGCTTGGTGTTGTCGGCTTCATCCTGCAGCTTCTGCTTCTCGGCCATGGCAGCATCAAACTTGGCTGACATCTCGTCCAGGCTCGCCTGTGCGGCAGCCAGCTGACCCTGCGCCGTTGCCAACTGTTTGTTCGCCGTGGCGAGCTCCGCCTCCTTGATTTTGAGAGCATCCATCTTCGGGATCACCACCTTCGCAATTTCGTGGTATGTTTTCATGGCCTTGACCCACTTACACAAGCCGATTGCGAGCGAAGAGGCCTTGGCCGCCATTTCCGCAGTGAAGAGCGGCGATTCTGTGTAAGGGGCCAGGAGCTCGCAATCCTCGTCTGTGATGTTCTCCTTAGAAAACTGCTGCAGCGAAAGGACAAAGGCCGTTGCGTCACCCATCATGGAATTTCGGGAGCTTTGAGCCTCGGAGTAGTTGGTCTCATAGATAGGAATGCCTTTGATTTCCGTCACCTTACATTTGAGCACCGGCGAGTGCTTTAGAATGAGCACACCGTCGAAGATGACTTTGATCACCTCGGGAGGTTTCCCCAGCTTTGCCAGGTTCTTGATGTCGTCCGCCTTGATCGCATCTAGGGCAGACTCAGCTTCGAGGAGGGCAGGCTTGGCAGCCTCGAGATCCTTCTCCACCTCTGCTTTCTCACCTCCGATCACAGTGGCTTTATTGTTGGCCATATCTGCAACAATCTTGACCTCGGCTTTCGTCTTTTCGGCTGAGGCGGTGCTGATTGTGATTTCCTTGAGCAGGATGGCCGACTTTGCCGAGGCCTCCTGCAGCACCACCTCCGTGTTTTTCAGCTCCACCTGCATCTTGGCCACATCGCCTGCCGCCTCCTCCAGCTTCACCAGACCTGTTTGGCATGTAGTAGCATTAGCATGTTTCTCACGCAACACAAGCATGCACATGCACCAAGACTACTGTATCAAGCAACAGCACCGTTGTTGATCTTGTCAGCAAGCGCCTTGATGCCATCGAACTGGTCCTTGTAAACGATACAATAGGTCTTGAGGAAGGATAGGTACGACTTTGGCGTCACGTACACGTTGCGTCGGTAGGACGCAAAGTAGTCTAGAGTGGCCTGCGTGACGAGAGAGTGCACTTTGGCCATGTGCCCCATGAGCGCTTGTTTGGACTCGTTGGAGGTCTCCATCGTGAAGGCCGAGATGAACTTTCGGGACACGCTGAGCAGACCCTCCTCAGGCCAGGCCAAGAACCAGTCAACCGTGGTGCAGTTGATGAGGCCAGGGAACTTTCGAGAGCGGGACGACAATTTATCGCCTACCGGAGACATGCACAGCACCACGTGCAACATGTTGCGAACGCGGTCGAAGAAAAACTTGGACAAATTCTCCATTGTGTCAACAATTTTTGCTTTCTTAGCAGCTGGGCGCAGGTCGCCCAAGATTGCGTCCATCTCATCCTTGGGAAAGAGATTCGACACCTCACCAGTGGCAAGAATTTGATTGACGTACTCGAGGAAGCCCTCCTCCTTCACCTCAGCATCGGTAAAGATGAAGGTGACAGGCTTGCCCTTGAGGCCAGCGGTCTTATACAACACCTTGATGTCTTCAAACAGATTGGATACTGAGTAATACTTGGTGATTGAGATCTGAAAAATCCAATTTCCGGCAATGTAAGATGCGAGGCGCGTCAAGCTCTGTTTTCCTGACCCACCGACGCCTACGAGCATCATGGAGCCGCGGTCCTGGCACATGCACCGCGAAATGCGCATGAGATGCTCCAAGGCATACTCAAACAGCACCAGCTCCAATTTGCCAACCTTGTTCTCCTCGTTGAACTTGTCTTGGAATGCAAGGGCCTTGGTGCGCACCGGTTCCAGATTTTCCACATACTCATAGCTCTGAGGCCTCTCATCAAGGCAGACCCCTTCGTCATCAAAGACGGGCTCGAGCATGAAGTTGACAAAATAGCACTGTCCGGCAACCTTGGCAGCGATATCTTTGCCGTACACCTGCTCGATGACGACAAGGACGGTCTTGTTCTCCCACTCTTTGTCCGCAGAAGTGATGAGCTTGTCGGAAAAGACACGCTCGCACTCGTGCCGCCAGAGTCGAATGAGATAGACATCGTCGGTAATTACCTTGCGATTCGCCATGAACATACCGCCAAAGACGCGGGAGATCTCTCGCATGTTCCAGCTATAATGGAATTTAGCTGGCGTCGGCAACATCTTGTTCGACGTGCGCTGGTAGACCTCGATCGTAGCCTCCGTGAGCTTTCCAACGGCCGCCGCCACCTTTTCAGAGACCGCGTGGAAGGGCGATGTCGTCGACAAGCGGCCGCTCATAATGCTCCCAAAAATGTTGTTGATTGCACCCAACGACGGCATGGTGACGTTGATCAGGTTGAATTGGCGCTTGAGACGATGGGGAATGTCGTTTCTGCCGCCACCGGGATGGACCATGGCGCCAATGTAACCCATATCCGCAAAGATTCTCCACTCTCCCGGCTTGTCAAGATTGTAGCATCCATTTTCGTCCAGACACTGACGCACGATCTCATTGGTAATCTGGTCGCCCCAGTTGTTGATGACGGGCATTGAGATGTCGTCCACGAAGAAAGCACATCTGGGATTCAATTCGTAACAGATCAGCTGAAAGTACGCCCAAAAATACTTATGAACGCATGCGCACACACACAGGGACGCGCACACTTACTTTTTCCCGCCGGGAGGCCCATAAGTACGCCCCTGTCGCTTCTCAACGCAGCTCTCGAGGGTACGCTGGAAGATTTCGGGGCTGGTCACAAAGGAGAAGGGCACCATCTTCTTCTGCCACTTTTCCAAATCTAGGCCCATCATGAACATCTGGATAGTTGCAGACTTGCTCACACCAGGTGCGCCCGTGAACAAGACTGGTTTGCCGGCTGGCACCATCATTGTGAGCTGATCCACATAGCGCAAGCTATCCAGGGTCGGGAGAAGAAGCTCACCGAAGCTTGGGTCGACGTCAGTAGGATAGTGCCATTCTTTTACCTGGGTTTTCCAGTGCTGCCACTCACCCTCCTTGGTCACAAAGTACTCAAATGCCGTCTCATCGCCGACTGGGGGAAAGAGCGATTTGTCCGACGTCTCAAGGAGCACTTCATTGAACTTCTTCCGGTCGTCAAGCTCTAGCAACGCCCCAAGCGACCAGCACATGGCCCAAATGAAAATTTTCTCCATGTGCTGGGGCGACAAAAAAATCTTGCTCTCAATCAGCGGCTTCAGCACTTCGTCGACGAGTTTGAAGCATGAGTTGAGGTAAATACCGTCGGTGCTGAACATCATGGCAGAGCACTTGCGGTTCACGCAATCAAGCAGCGGAGGAGTGTACTTGAGTACCAGGCCCTCGAGCAGTTGGCGCTCTTTTTCACGCTGAAGATTTATCCACGAGGGGACTAGGGGCTCCCAACCAAGCACAGTCACGGACACATAGATGATACCCATGCGGCTCACCGTTGCAGGCGAGGCGTTCATCAGATTCTCTGGCTCAAACATCGCCTTCATCGTTGCCGACATTGGGATTCTATCGCCATTTGCGAGTGTCAACAACTTGTTGTCATCCAGCACCGTGTTGAGGTTCTCGATCCAAATTGCATCGACGGGCCCGTCCAAGCAGATCCAGGTATTCTGATTCTTGGCTTTAGTGCCCTTGCGCCACAGCACAGCGAAGACGCCGTCGGTCCAGTCGCCTGTGGTCTGGTCGAGCTTGCCAAACATTTGCTTGTCGGTGATAGCCTTTGGGTTCATTCTCAGCAACACATGCTTGATGTCCGTGATGGAAAGGCCCCGAGCAAGCACCTGATTAGCAGAATCCGGGGCAGGTGCAATGGTCAGGTTCGCTGTATTAGATTTTTGGTGTAGGTGCATGCAGGTTGGAGATCGACGCATGCTTTTCGTGTTCAGTTCGTGTGTGAGAATGCAAGTACCTCCTGCATCATTGTCTTGCCCGAGCCTGTGGGCCCGACGATGCCGATGCCGTGCCGCACGTAATAGCTCTCAAGCAGCTGCACGCATTTACTTGCCCAATTTTCGGCCTTTTCATACTGCAGATTCATCTTCACGCACTCACCCTTCATAGCAGCCTCGATCTCGGGGAACACTGCCTTCTCCGCCTTGATGCCTGGCCAGAGATCACCGATCAAGGAGAGGAACAGAGGCGCATCCTCGGCCACGAACTTGGACATGTTCATGTCGCGCACCGTGCGCATGAAGAGCATGGGCTCGAACCCGGTCTGGTCTTTCGCTTTCACTTTGCCTGCTGTGCGCAGCACGGACAGAATGTTGCGAAGGCCAAAATCATAGTGCGTCTGCTTGGACAACTGCAGCTTGCACAGCTCATAGAGGATAAAGAATTTTTTCGCCTGAACGGCATTGTCCTGGTAACCGGTCGACGCCAACTTGACACGCATGATCAGCCCAAAATCAGGCACCATCATGCACACGCCACGGAACAAGCTCTTGAGGTTCTCAGGCAGCTCCTGGCGCCCAGCATACCCAGGGTTCATTGTAATGAAGTAAGAGCATCCCGGTCGCAGGCATACAGTCTGCCCGTCACTAAAGACGAATTCGCTTTTGCGCTCGCGCTGGGCCTGCAATACACAAGCAACTTGCTGCGCGGCAACGGACAGCACGTCGAGATTGATACGATTGAACTCGTCAAAGCAGCCCCAACAACCGGCCATGGCCAGCCCCTTGTAAATGGAACCGAGGAATTTGTAGTCAAATTGGTCGCTGCAGTTGAAGACCACACAAAAGATGCCGAGCGTCCGCGCCATGTCCTTGGTCGTCTCCGTCTTGCCGGTGCCAGCAGGCCCTGCTGGGGCGCCGCCCAGGAACATTCCAATGGCTTGCGACAATGTGACGTAGCACCTGTCTGTGAGAGGCGTGATGCAGAGTCGCTCCTTGCAACCGAGATACTCGTCATTGTACTCAAAGTCGACATCGCAGATGGAGATAATACAAGCGTCCTTTTCGTAGTTCCAGTAAAAGCGTGCCTGCTTGAGCCACTCAAAGTCCTGCGGGTCGCGAATGGGCGGGTTCTTCGCCTTCGCAATAAATTGAGAAATTTCGACCTGGTGTACGTCGATGGTGATGAGCGTCTGCACATTGAGGCGATCCAGCGACTTTAGGCCCTCCGAGAGCGTCATCTTGATCAGGTCACTCAGCAACTGTTCTTCCCTCTTGGCGGCCCGAGCGAGGCCTGTCTTGTCAACTTTCGCCGTCGTGAGCGCATCTTGCGTCCGCGTTGTCCAGTCATATTGCAGGGCAAGGATACAAATCTGGGCGGGGTACTTCGCGACGATTTCCTCCGGGGTCAGTGCTCCTGCCTCGCCACCACATTCTCGGCACCCATCGCGAATCGTCTCGCGCATTGTGGCCACGAGATTATTGAGGTAGTCCTCTACGTTGCCCTTGGCGTCCATTGGGTTTGTAAAGGGCACCTCCTCCAGGTCGTTGGAGATCATGATCGACATGGTATTCTTCTTCTGCTTGTCGAAGATCATACCGGCGAGGGAGTCAAAGACGTTCTGCAGATGTTGCACGACCATGTGGGGATCCGATCCCTGCGAGAGGATTTCGAGCAATACGCCGTCGGAACAGAAGTAGAAACGTGGGAAGCAATTCTTTTTGGTTTCGAGATAGCCCGTGAGGGACTTCTGGCACATTTCCAGCTGATCCATGAGATACGGCAGCAGCTCGGTCATGACTTCATTGTTGCAGCAGCACGGAACGCACAGCGGATCCTCGTTGGCTTTGGCCAACACCCTCATGAAGCCCTTGTCAATGGTCGAAAATCTTTTGGCCTCCTGCGGCAGCTGCTTGGCAATGTCTCCGCTTGAGAACACGGCCTCCATGTAAATCCACAAGTTCTGCACCTGCACCCACTGCTCCACTGTGTCGGAACACGTCGACAGATTCTTGATCCACATGGTCACTTCTTCTCTGAAAGGCGCCGAGTACCGATTGCTGGCCATGCCACCAAGCACCATCTGCGCCTCCTCCAGCGCTGCACAAGAATGAAAAACGAAGCTAAGAAATGCGCCCAGTCGTCGCAGCATGATAATGTGTTGGAAGGTGTCATTTTAGTGAGAAAAGGCTGTCCATTCTCATTCAACTCTTTCTGTGCTCTAGCAAGGCACAACTGGCATGCCTACCACATTCTGGGAGACAGAAACACACATACCTTCCATGATCTCTCCCAACTCTTTGCCTGCGAGAATCACCTGGCCTCGGTTCTTGAAATTTGCGAAGGCAAAAGCGCGCACAGACCAGTCCGCTGCAAGCTGTTTCAGCTTGATCTCGATAGCAAGCTCCTTTGCCGAGCCGCCAGCGATGTCTTCCACCTCCTCCGCGCACTGCAGCAGCGTCAGCTCGCCTTTTCCTTTGCCGATATTGAGCAGGTTGGCCAGCTTAAACGTCTCCGGGTTCATGTCGAGAGTCGATTTCGTGCAGGCTTGGACTGCATCCCAGTGGCGACCCTGCATTGCAGGACCCGACAAGGCCGTCAAAAGAGGCAGAACTTCCAGGAAGTCGTCGATCTTCTGCTTCAACTCATTGTAAGCGTCCCAGCCTCTTAGGGCCTTTGGCATGTTCTTACAGCGGGTCTGCAGGACACCGACATCGGTATTCATCTGCTCAATGTTTGCCACCACTTCTGTCCAGGGGACCTCTGCAAAGTTGTCAATGGTGTTGACGGCCTCGGTGTACAGGGAGTAGAGCTTGTCGAGCAGGCCCAGCTCTTTTTTTGTCTTCTCAAGCTCCGGGTAGTCGGTGACCTGCAGTGCAAACATCTCCTCGCCCTGCGCAAACGTGTTCCATTTCCTGTCCATCGACTCGTAGTAGCGCTGGTAGGTCTTGAGGGCCTCTGCTGCGTCGATCGGCGCCATGCCCGGCCGCATCGGCCCCTTGGCCTCGTACTCAGCACGGAAGTCCTTGACCTGGTCAATGAACTCGACCACGCCTTCCAGCAATTTGCTGCGGAAACCGTTTTGGAGAGTCTGCAGTAGGCCGCTGACCTCGAAGGACTTGATCTTGACCTTGGTCCAGTGGTCCTTGAGTTCTGCAAGCTGGTCGATCTCCTCCTGCGGCACCTCAAACTCGTAGTGTTGCAATAGCTCGAACCTCTCCTTGATGGGATCGATCTCCAAGTCGATAGTCGTCTCCTTTTCGCGAATTTCAGACATGCATTTCATCACGTCACGAACCTCCTCAAGTTCGGTGCTCTCTCCAAAGTTTTTGTTCAACGCGCGCGTCTTCTCCTTGAAGTAGTCTTGGATCTTCATCAGCTGGAACTTTGCCTCCTCGTGCATGTTTCGCCCGTACTGGGCCTTCCATTGAACGGCCTCGGCAGTGAGCGAATCCATCAGTGGCGAGCTGTCAAGACACATGCATCCAATCACATGCACGCTAGGAATATCTTTGATCTCGCGCTCCACGTCCATGTACTTCTTGAGCTCTCCTGCAAACTTCTCGAGGTCGGGATCAGTCTTCATGAACTCATCGTACGCCTTCTGCTTGTCGTTTTGCCACAGGTAGTTGTACTGGTCAAAGGTGCTGAGGTAGTCATTCACCTGCGTCTTTGCGCCCTCCACCGCGCCTGTGAGTAGCAGCACAATCTTGACCACCTCTTTATCTGAAGCAATGGACTGGTGAAAATTCTGCAGTTTTGTCAAACTGCGATCCTGTCCCCAAATGTAGACCTTTTTTGTCGCGCGCAGAATGTGCAGCGCTGCACGGTTGACGGCAGACTGAATATCCTCCAGCCCCGGGTTCATCTGGATGTTGGGAACGCTGAGTTCCACCTCAACCTATATATATATATATATATATATATATATATATATATA